>Ga0265294_10010873_pt1 | contig 10296 bp, 9 predicted proteins | sample MunlanPumphouse3_FD_192504 | JGI IMG/M metagenome (GOLD analysis project Ga0265294, IMG submission 192504) | Groundwater microbial communities from a municipal landfill in Southern Ontario, Canada - Pumphouse #3 | ecosystem: Environmental > Aquatic > Deep subsurface > Groundwater | place...
GTTGTAAAATCATTCATGAGGAATCTCCTTCTGTATAGTGGTTTTTCGACAACTCTATTATACTAAAGTGAGATTCCTTTTTAAATTCTATTCAGTTTTTCATTTACACAAAATATTTTACGCTATGCGTGATCATAGTAGGAAAAATTTAACATTTGTTTTCTTAATGCTTAAATATACATTTATTTTCATTATTTTGTCTGCTCTTCCATTTTTTATGTTTGAAAGAGCATTCATTGAAAATTATTTATCGAATGGATTTTATTCACTAACTTTTGAAATATTACGTAATTTAGTCTTTTTTATTCTTATATTTAGCAACTCAATTTATTGGGCAACTATAAAAATAGTCGATGCAAGATATGAAAGATATGATGAGAATAGTATCTTTGTTGACGGAAAGAAATATCCCTACATATATGGAAAATATTTAATTACTATAAAAAAACTTCGTCGTAGTTTAGCCACTCCTATTTTGACATATGCCATATTTTTAATCGGATCATTTATATTTTTTTATCTTTTAAGTCGTAGTGATTCTGAGATAAGGATAGATTCATTAGTAACTATTACAATAGCATGTCTGTCTACTGCATACTTTCTAACGACTAAAAAAGCAATAGAATACTCGGGTAAAGCAAATTTTATAGGATACATCACTAATGAAAATGAATTAGAAGGACTTTCTTCCAAATTTTGGAATAAGCAACTTGTTTTAGCGAATGACCCATATTATTACATCTTTGACAATAACAAAGGTAAATACATGAAATTTCAGATATTTAGTAAAATGACCATTGATTTAATGGATAATGTATATGAGATGTATCTTGATGAAAAAATTAAACTATTAAAAGAATGGCTCGTAAAAGAAAAAGAAGAGCTTCTTCAAAAGAAGAAACAAACCTCTAATAATTCAGTCAAGGGTAAAGAGATACTTGAAAGATTAAAAAATATTGAAGAATCTCTAAAAAAACTTAACACCTCAAAGTAATAAGATCTTCCAATTATATGTTTTAGAACGATGCATTTTACAATCACCTTCAAGCAATGGCTTTTCTGTCATTGCTTTTTTAATTTTATATGGTGATACGATATCACCAGTAGCATTAATCACAAGCACATAATTTTGCTCATCAACCTTAACAAGCTGGTTAACAAAGCTAAGAAGCATCTTAGGAGTTAATGACTCTAAAGGATAATCAATTGATTGAATCCTTTGCTTAAGATTTTTAGCATGTCTTAATGTATGATCATGCTTGATCTTTTCATCTTCGATATTAATATAGTCAATACTGAATTTAATAATCTCATCTTCTAAATCCTTAAGCATCGAAAGTTCAGCCGCGTCTCTATGATCTTTTCTTTTTAATGTATAATATTTATCTTTATACGTTTTAATGATATAACCTAAGTCATTTAATTGTTCATCTATCTTATCGATAGATAATAATTGCTGAACACGTTTGTCATACTTTGGTTCTAAGTCGCTAAATTTGCGTCCTAAGGCGTTTAAACTTCGTTTGAGGATGTGGATAAGTGTTTTACTCATACCTTTGGGAAAATGGGGGTTATTTAAGTAATTAGGATCAAGCATATTATCGATTATCTCTATATCCTTATCAAGTGGTCTATTAAATGTTTTATAACTATCTAAGTCAAAAACAAAATCACTTAATACATTGGGTTTACTCGTGTTTTTATCATAAGTTCTTTTCTCACTAATCATTAATGACTGAACTTTTTGGAAAGTGTCCTGATCAATAATAGCTTCATGATGATTTCTTATCACATATTTTGGTTTATCACCATCATTAACAATCGTTCTTTTTCCATGTCCATCATGTTTCATATACGTTTTACCATATTCAATGGTACCAGTATATCTAATATCTTTTAAGATGCTATTAATTTGTTGATAATTAGTAATAGGATGTCCTTTAGTTGATTTCAAGTCTTGTGACTGTGCGTAGGCTATAAGTTCAGGTATCTGTGATCCATTAAGTTTCATTTCAAATAAGTTCGAATGGTGTGTACTATTTTAGGAATAAGCGTATATTGTTTATCATCAGTGACTTCATGACCAAGAAGTTTATGTAGCACAACTTGTCCTTTTTGTGAACGCTTTTGAAATCCCTAACTAATATTTTGTCCTAAGGATTGTGACTCTTGTTCGGCCATACCAGACATCATGGATAAAATCATATTGATATATTTTTAATCATATCATTTCACAATAACTTAAATTAAAGTAAAAAGTAATTGAAATATTCTAATATAAAATGAAGAAATCCTATGAATGGAGTTTTCCATGACAAAAACACATCCTTTAGAAAACTTAATCACATCCTATCTTTATGAAAAAGATATTACAAAAGGGACAAGTGCATTATATGAGATTATTTTAAAACAATATTTAAATTACTTAAAAAATCATCAAATCTTATATGCGACCTCGCAGAATGTAAAAGATTACTTAAGTGACATAAAAGATAAAGGATATTCGCCATCTTGGATCTATAACCAAATGGTTATCTTGAAAGGATTTTATCAATATTTGAGTTTCAATCAAGTGCGTTTAGATTTAGAAGAAATATATGCATTGAATATCACAGAAACACTAAAAAATGTGCACGTTGAAAAAAAGATAAAAAAACCAATCTTGACGATTAAACAAGCGAAACATTTAATCCTCTATTTAAAAAACAACCGGAAATATAGTTGGCATTACCGTGATTATGCGCTCGTTTTTCTAATGATCACAACAGGGCTTAGAAGTATAGAAGTTAGACGTGCGAAAATAAAAGATTTAGATGTGATCCATGGGAAACACATCTTATATATCCAAGGAAAAGGAAGAGATTCAGCCGATGAATTTGTGAAAATTTCAAGTGGTTTATATGAAGCAATCACCGATTATTTAAAGATTAGAAAAGACCATAATCCATATCTTTTTGTTTCAAAATCCAAAAGCTCTAAAAAGCCTTTAGATCGAACGGCTTTTAATGGACTTATGAAACGTATTTTAAGAGATTCAGGGCTTAGTGATACAAATATTACCGCGCATTCACTCAGGCACACAGCTGCAACCATCAATTTAAAAAGAGGAGGAACACTTGAAGAGACGAAACGGTTACTTAGACATCAAGAGATGTCAAATACGCTCATTTATACTCAAGATATGGATGAAAAATTGAATGATACAGTTTCCAATTTAGAAAATTATATTTTAGGTGATGAAAATCACCAAAATGAATAGGAGGTAAATTGTGGAAAAACACCCATTAGAAGATTTCAGTGAGATTTATTTAAGTGAACAAAGTATCTCAAAATCAACAGTTAAAAGTTATCGGATTTGTTTTAAATATTTCTTTTTATATTTAAAAAAGAATGAGATCTTGATTGCGAAAACAAGTGATGTCATCAAATTTAGAGAAAGTTTGAGAAATCAAGGATATTCCACTTATTATATTTATATTTATATGTCTGCTTTAAGAGGATTTTATCGATATCTAAGAATGAATCAATTAAGGTTTAATTTAGATCAAAGCTACCTATATGACATCATGACGATGATTAAAAATGAAAAGATAAAACCGCGTGTTAAAAAACCACTACTTTCCTTAGATGAAGCGAAACATGTCATTACACATATGCAAATAACGCGTCAAAAAATCTATGATTATCGTAATTATGCGATCATCTGCTTAATGCTCACGGCTGGTTTAAGTCCTTATGAAATCATCCATTTAAAATTAGTAGATTATCAAGTGATCGAAGACAAAAAAGTATTAATCATTAAAAAAGGAAGAAGTCAAAAAGAATTTATCATCTATTTATCAAAAGGGTGCATAAAAGCACTCGATGATTATTTAAGTAAACGAAAGAAAAAGGATAATCCCTATCTTTTCATCTCCCAAAACCAAACGACAAAAGAAGGTCATTTATCAAGAACTTTCTTTTATGCGCAGTTTGGAAAAATCATGGAAAAATGTGGATTAGAAAACAGAGGAATTACCGCACATTCTTTAAGACACACCTCAGCTTATTTGAACCTTTTACGTGGTGATACGATTGAAAGTACGAAAAAGCTTTTAAGACATGAATCGATTTTATCAACTTTAGTCTATCAAGCCTATATTGATCATATGAACGATATGACAGAAGAAAAGATTGAAGCCTTCATTTTAAATGAAGAGGTCAACAACTTTTTAGAAGATCCATTTTATACTGACTTTTTTATCACATAAACTTATCACATATTAAAAGATCTTAAAATGAGCGTTAAAAACACTGGCACTTATGATATTAAAGTGCCATTTTTTACGTTTGCAAAGCGGTTATTAAAGCATTTTGAAGTAATTGTGAAGTAATTGTTCGTTTTTTTAACAAAAGTCAAAAATTTACTTGTAATTGAGAGGGTTTTGATATAGAATTAAATTATTCAACAAACGAACAATGGATGGTGATTCCTTTTGAGTGATAACTCATTTTTTAAACCGACGCTTTTGTATAAAGAGTTTATGATCCTAGACTTAATCGAAAAAGATCCACATATCACCCAACGTGAAATGGCAAATGCGATTGGGGTTGCGGTCAGTATGGTGAACTTTTACTTAGAGTTGATGTGCATGGACCATCTATTTTAAGAGCTAATATGCAATTAAGTAATTTACCAGAATTTCAAGAGTTTTATAAAATTAACGAATCAGATAAGATGTATTTAGCTAAAGATAAAATGGTTAGTATTTGGTAACTCATTATTCATTAAATTTTTCGATAAAAAGCACATTGCTATACGCATTAAGCAATGTGCTTTTTTTATATGTAAAAAGAAATATATGAATCCAAAGGTAAAAATAATTTATTGCCTTTAATAGACTGTTAATTCATACCTATTTTCTTGCATACCTTTGATGAAAGCCTTTGTTAAACCAACTTTATGACTTTTTGAAGGGATTATGCTAAAGTATAATAAAGCGGAGGTGCACAAATGATTTTAGGACTTGTATCCATGATTTTAGGAGTTGTAGTATTAATTGCTATTTGGCCATATTCATTTGATTCATTTAATGCGATAGCTTCATATTTGGTTATATTGCTATTAATTATTTTTGGTGGCCGCATATTTTTTATAGATTTCAAAAAATATTTGATGGTCAGAAATAAAAAGAATCAATATTTTGCTCAATTAGAGGATCAACTTGCATCTAAGCAAACGCCTAATTATCCACCATATGATTTATTAAGTCAACCAAGTGTATTAAGCAAAGTTGTTAAACTGATAAAGCTTAGACAAGTTAAAAACGCACAACCTATTTTAAATAATGAAGTTGCGTTTAAAGCTGCACAATTAAAATTTATGTTTTTTTCTTGGCTTTTTAAAGAAAACGACGATTATAGAACATATAAAAATTGGAAAAAAATATACAAACGTATCCATCAAGCGACAAGTGATGTCATTTCAGATGTGTTTAGTGATCTTGAACAAGGAAGTTATCTTGTTGATATAGCTAACACTAAAGCAGATGGACTATCACCTGGAAGTTATGTATTAAAACAAGAAGAAAGCACTTGGACTTTAACTAAAATACCGATACATACAAGATATATAGCCGATGATTTTTATGGAACGATGATTTATGATACCAATATTGATCAAAATCCTTATAGCTTCGAAACTGATAATATCTTAACAAAAAAAGAACAACATATTAAACAAACAACAAGATTTTTTCATGACATAGAAGGTAGAAAATACAAAAAAGATGAAACAAGAGAAATCAAATGTTTAAGAGTTAAATTAAAGAATCAAGAGGGGTTTGATTTGATTAGTTATGACTTACCATTTTAACAACATATAGTTAGATGCTCAAAGTTTGTGCAAATATTTGGGCTTAATTTTTTAAAATAGATAGATTATACTTTTTAGTATAGAGGTGTTTATATGCTTGATTACAAAGATTATTACCTCTTAAACTTAATATCGAGGTCTTATCAAACATTATCCGTTGAGGATTTAGCTAAACTCATAGGTGTTTCTAGACGTAGCATTTATTATTCAATCAATAAAATTAACTATCATTTTCAAAAGTTAGATATTGATCCACTAAATAATCAGAGAAACGTCGGCATTAAAATGTCTGAACAAGCTAGACAATTCTTAAAAAAGGAATTAGATAAGGAATTAGCGAGTAAATATGTTTATAAACAAAAAGAAAGAATTGCTTATCAAATCTTATACATGCTCACACACGATGGGCAAGTTGGCATTACAGATTTTGAGGAATTGTTTAGTGTAAGTAGAAACACAGTAATTAATGATACAAGAGAGCTTAGAAATGAATTAAGTAATTTCAATTTGGAACTCATGTATGATCAACAAGATGGATATGTGATTAAAGGCGATCCGTTAAAAATTAGAAGTGTTGCTTTATACATCATTTCTAGTTATAACTATTTACTTAAAATTAATAGTTTAGGTATTTATGATTTTGATTTTTTCAATCAATGTATTGAAAGTATCAAACGGATTGAAAAAGACTTAGGTGTTACTTATGTAAATGAAACAAAAGATGTATTAGCTAAAGTTGTTTCTGTCATACATAAGAATGAGTTTTCACCAATTAGATTTGAAGAAAAAGATTTAAAAATCATTGAAGCTGGTCCAGAGTACCCTGTAGTGTTAAAGTATTTCAAGCAATTGGTTGATGAAACTGAAATACACTATATAACCTTACAACTCATGGGACTAAGAGTTCACGCACACAACGATTTTGATTCGTATGATGATGAACTCGTTCATCAAATCACACAAATCATACTTGAAACATTTAAAGCAAATGTGTTTATTCATTTTGATGATGAAAAACAATTATATGAAGGACTATATAATCATTTTAAAAGTGGTATTGTTAGGTATAAATATGGGATCTTATATGATAATCATCTGAAAGAAGATATTAAAGAACAATATCAAGGGTTATACCGTATCGCTAAATTTGCTTGTAATAGAGTTGAACAACTCATATCAGCACCGATTTCAGATGATGATGTAGCATACATAGCTATGCATTTTGGAGCACATATCAGAAGAGAAAAACAAACATTTAAAACATATAAACTATTACTTGTATGTTTAAATGGGGTAGCAACGAGTAAGATGTTAAGTGCTGAACTTGAGATGCTAACTGAAAACATTGAAATTATAGATGCAGTCAGTCTGGATGAAATTGAAGTATATGCTGATGAGGTGGATTACATCATCACAACCATTCCGTTGGATGATAAAAAATATAAAGATAAAACTATTTTTGTAAATCCAGTGTTAACAGATAATGAAAGACTCTTATTATCTAAGTTGTTTGGTGGTCCGTCATTACAAGGCAATTATGAAAAGTTTAAAACAACCCTACTCAATGAGTTGAAACCATTATTAACGACAACGGTGTTTGAAAAAGCATCGGAACTTATAGAGAGTTTAAGTACTCAATATTTCACAAAAGGTATCATTAAAGAAAGGAATGAAACAAACATGTTAAATGAATTAATTACCAAGGATCATATTACATTCATCGATAAAGTTGATTCTTATCCAGAGGCTTTAAGAAAAGGCGCAGAAGTTTTAATTAAAAATAATTATATAACTGAACAATATGTTGAAAAAGTTATTGAGAATGTTGATACACTTGGTCCATATATTGTGGTTGCACCTGATGTTGCGATATCACATGCAAGACCTATAGATGGAGCACTTAAACTAGGTATGTCTATCTTAATATTAAAAGAACCTGTAAGTTTCTCTGATGAAAAAGATAGAAATGCAAGAATCATTGTAACACTTTCAGCTCCAGATGCTGATTCGCATCTCGTAGCTTTAGGACAATTATCTGAATTACTTATGGAAGAAACAGATAAAATACTTAACATGTCTTCAAAAGAAGAAGCGTTGGCTTTAATTGATCAATATTCAAATAAGTCATAAGGAGGCTTTATGAAAAAAATTGTTGCAATTTGCGGTATGGGGTTTGGTAGTAGTTTCATTGTAGAATTAAATATTAAAAATGCACTCAAAGAATTGGGAGTAAAAGACATTGATGTTGATCATATGGATTTAGGTAGTGCATATCCAGGTGTTGCAGATTTAATTATATGCGGGAAAGACCTGGAAGATAATTGTAAAAGGTTTGGAGAGGTAATGCCGTTAAATAGCTTATTTGATAAGAAAGAACTTAAAGATAAAATTACACAAGTTCTTACTGAAAAAGGCGTTATTTAACGAAAAAATAAAAAAGGAGAATTAATATGGATGGAATTATTCAATTTATTACCGACTTTTTAGGTACCCCTGCGATTTTAATTGGCGTCATCATTTTAGTTGGTTTGTTAGCGCAAAGAAAAACAGCCGATGAAGTGATTCGTGGTACATTAAAAGGTATTTTAGGATTTGTTATATTAGGTGCTGGTGCCGGTGTTCTTGTTGGATCGCTTGACTACTTCGGAGCTTTATTCCAAGAAGCATTTGGTTTACAAGGTGTTGTCCCTAATAACGAAGCAATTACAGCGCTTGCACTAGATGACTATGCAACAGTAACTGCAGGTATTATGGTCATTGGTATGGGTGCAAACATTTTAATTGCACGTTTTTCTAAACTTAAATACATCTTCTTAACTGGACATCATACATTATTCATGGCAGCTTTATTTGCAGTAGTATTAAGAGTTGCTGGTTTACATGAAGTTCTAGTTTATATCGCTGGTGGACTTGGTTTAGGTCTTGTTATGGCATTATTCCCAGCTCTTGCTCAACCTACAATGAGAAAGATTACTGGAAATGATGATATTGCTTTAGGACACTTTAGTACAGTGACTTATCTTATTAGTGCTAAGATTGGTCAAATAGTAGGTAAAGGTTCTAAATCTACTGAAGAAGCTAAATTTCCTAAAGGATTGTCATTCCTTAGAGATTCATCAATTGCGATTGCATTGACAATGCTTGTTATGTTTTTAATTGTTACAATCGTTGCTGGTCCTGCTTTCATTGAAACTGGATTAGGTGTAACTCAAAACTTTATCATTTTCTCAATTATTCAATCAATTACGTTTGCTGCTGGTGTATACATTGTTTTACAAGGTGTACGTATGGTTATTGCTGAAATCGTTCCTGCATTTAAAGGCTTTTCAGAAAGAATCGTTCCAGAAGCTAAACCAGCTCTTGACTGTCCAGTGGTATTCCCATTTGCACCAAACGCTGTGTTAATCGGGTTCTTAGTATCATTTGTTGGTGGTATCGTTGGTATGGTCGTATTAATTTTAGTTAATGCAGACAACGTTATTCTACCAGGTGTCGTTCCGCATTTCTTTGTTGGAGCAACTGCAGGTGTATTCGCTAATGCAACTGGTGGACGTCGTGGTGCTGTTATTGGTTCATTTATTAATGGTTTATTATTAACATTCTTACCATTATTATTAATGCCAGTTCTTGGTGATTTAGGATTTGCAAATACAACATTTGGCGATGCTGACTTTGTTGCTATTGGTGTTCCTGTTGGATTATTAGCAGGTTTCAATGCAAATGTTGCTGCAGCTGCAATCATCATTCTATTCACAATACCTTTTGTTCATGGTTTTTTGACAAGAAATAAAAAAGTAAAGGTAGAAACAAAATAAATAAAAAAAGGAATTGAAAAATTCCTTTTTCTTTTAGAAAGGAAATCACATATGGCAACAATGTTTTCAAATCAAATCAGATTAGAAATATTAAAAATGCTTAAACATCGTAATTTTGGTCATTTAGGAGGAAGTCTTTCACTAGTTGAGACACTTTCTGTTTTATATGATGGTGTGATGCATATAGACCCTAAACATCCTGAAGATCCAAATAGAGATTATTTCATATTATCAAAAGGACATGCAGGCCCAGCACTATATGCAACATTAGCATTAAAAGGTTATTTTGATAAAAGCTTGTTAAATACACTTAATGACAATGGGACAACACTACCTTCTCATACAGATAAAAATTTAACAACAGGTGTAGATATGACAACAGGATCACTTGGACAAGGTCTTAGTGTAGCTGTTGGTGTCTCTTTAGGATTCAAACTCCAAAATAAAAAAAATAGAGTTTATGCTGTAGTTGGAGATGGAGAACTTAATGAAGGGCAATGTTATGAAGCATTTATTTTTGCAGGTCAAAAAAAATTAGATAACTTAATTGTTTTTATTGATGATAATAAATTACAACTTGATGGATTTAGAAAAGAAGTATCTGATCAAGGAGATTTTGTTAAACGA
>Ga0265294_10010875_pt1 | contig 10295 bp, 11 predicted proteins | sample MunlanPumphouse3_FD_192504 | JGI IMG/M metagenome (GOLD analysis project Ga0265294, IMG submission 192504) | Groundwater microbial communities from a municipal landfill in Southern Ontario, Canada - Pumphouse #3 | ecosystem: Environmental > Aquatic > Deep subsurface > Groundwater | place...
CTTAATCCTTCTATTTCCGAGTTGGGAAAACTTATTCAAAAAGGCGAACCCCCTGAGGTGCTGCAGCACCATTTGGAGGTATTAATAAGCAATCATGAGCAGTTTGGTGATCTGTTCATTATTAACCAGGATGCCATCATTTTAGCAGCGAAGGATACTAATGCCGTTGGTCTTGCTTACCCAATCATGTTTAAGAGTAATATGTTCAAAGGACTGCCTATCCCTTTCGCTTATAAAAAATCTGAAATGCCGCCCCCAAGTAACAGTTATACTGTTATGTCAAACCCTAACTTGATGTTCAAGGTCTTTGGGAGTTATAAGACCCCGGATAACAATCTCTACCACATAATTGGCAATTATCATGTAAGTTCTACCATAAATGAGCAGTTGGATCGGTTTGGTTATTATACTATGCTTTGTATGAGGGTTTATCATATTTGCTTTATCCTCTTCTGGTTGCTCTTGGCTATCTGGGTCTATCAGGATGCCCGCCGGAGGCCAACTAACGCTGCCGCCTGGGGAATTCTGACCTTGTTTACCACTGTAATTGGCTGGTTGGTCTATCTAATTGCCCGGCCCATGCTCATTTCATGCCCAAACTGCAATCAAGAGCAGAGCAACGACTTGAAATTTTGCACATCCTGCGGTGCTTTATTAAAAAGCTGTTGCACTGAATGTGGCGGTGAGTTAAAGGGAGACGGGGAATACTGCGGAAGCTGCGGCCATAAAATGGGGCCATAAAACAGAAGAAATCATAAAGAGGTAGCGGTGTGACGTCACACTGCTACCTCTCACACCTCATTTCAATTCTCTTTGAGGCGTAAGTGCTTATGCGTTAGGAATACTCTATATATAGGATGGTATAATAACAGGAGCAATGATATTATCGAATACAATATTCGTTAAAATCTTCGAGAGTTATGAGGTGGTATTATGAATGAACTTTCTCAAAAAATAAATCAATGTAAAAAACCTTCTGGTCAGCAGGGAAAACGGATTGCCGACAGGATGAATGAGAGCCATTATGCGGTGACCAGCTGGGGAATGGAACAGTTCTCTATTGAATCTGACAGTATCATATTAGATGCAGGTTGTGGAGGAGGGCGGACAATTCACCGGATGGCAGCAATAGTATCTGAGGGTAAAGTCTTTGGGATTGATTATTCACCAGACTGTGTAGCCTGGTCTAGAGCTTATAACACAGATTGGATTAAGGAAGGCCGAGTAGAAATACTGCAAGCTACTGTTAATGAACTTCCATTTGAAGATAATTTATTTGACATTGTTACCGCAGTGGAAACCGTTTATTTTTGGCCAAATCTGGCTCACTGCTTAAAAGAAATAAAAAGGGTTTTAAAGCCCGCCGGCAAGTTTGTCATCATTAATGAAGTGTATAAAAGTGAGCTCTTCCGGGAAAGAAATGAGGCCTATGCTGCTGCCGGGGATATGCAGATATTTGCTCCGGATGAATTAAAGCAATGGCTGGAGGAAGTGCAATTTAAGAATGTGAGAACTGCCGTGGTCGAAGCCAATAACTGGTTATGCTGTATCGGAGAGAAGTAAAGGCAGGTTGATCTATACCGACTGGAATTGTTTTTAATAGCAAGTTGTAATTATTGACGCAGTGGTCCTAATTTAGTACCATATTTGTACCGAGGTGATGAAGGATGAATATTAAGGAAGACATCAGGCCTATTTCTTATATCAAAGCCAATGCCGCTGAGATTCTGGCGCAGGTGAATGAGACTCACCGCCCTGTCTATGTTACTCAAAATGGTGAGGCCAAGGCGGTATTACTGGATACTGAGTCCTATGAAAAAATGAGAAAGGCTCTTGGTTTATTAAAACTATTGGCTCAGGGAGAACGGGATATAGTGGACGAAAAGGTCTTGTCGCAGGATGAGTTTTTTTCAGCTCTGGATGATGACTTAAAAAATATACGGTCATGAGTAAAGGCACATACCAGGTATTCTGGACTCAAACTGCGCAGCAGGACTTAAGAAAAATAATTGCCTACATTTCTGCTGATAGTGAAACTCAAGCCACAAAAGTTTATTCAGCCATTAAACAAAAAGCTGATAACTTGCAGCAAATGCCCCTGCAAGGAAGAATCGTTCCAGAGTTGAGTTATTACGGTATTTTAATCTACAGGGAGTTAATTTACCAGCCGTGGCGAATCATTTATAGGACTGAAGATAATAAAGTATGGGTATTGGCCGTGATTGACAGCAGACGAAATGTTGAGGATATTTTGCTGGACAGATTTGTTTAGATCATTTTCTTACCCACTGAATTCTTTGCCCAGAAATGTAATAGTTGCTTTTTTTACTGTCTAAATCCATTATGTATACTCCGTAACAGTTCTCTCTCACCATGCTTTCCAGCAACCATCCCACAGGGGTAAAATGTCCAGTCCAACTATATAGCAGATATTTGCCATCAGGTGAAAAACCCAATGGAACGTAACCAGGGGAAAATTTACTATCGTATATGCCGTAGTAATGCCTCAACTCCGTTTCTTTCCCGTTTCTAGCTAAATACATGGATCCTCTTTTATTAAATGCTTTAGTACCGTTGATTTCTGGTTTTATATAAGCATTATCATCCAACAATGATTCTTCATTTCTTATAAAATGGGGGTTTTTCTCACCGGTCTTGATAGAGTATAATCCCCACTTACTATCTTTCATAGCAATAAAGCGAAGTTCATCTTGTGACTTATCATAGTAGTACTCAATTATATTTTCATTTGGTTCCCCTTTACCCTTATGGCTGTATACAAGCTCGATATTTGTAAGCCCGGCATCAGCAGTATACAGTTTCATTACGCCTTGTTTTCGTTGCTGGAAAAATATTTGCCCTTCTAAACCGGATATAATATCATTTCCCATAAACAGATTTGAAATAAAATTGCGGCCAAATATCAGGACCAATACGGTGAACAATACCGCTATGATTATCTTTTTCGCCAGGATACCCTCCCCCCTAACTTTAGTATTTTCTCACATCTTTTAATCAATTATAGCAGTTAAGACAGATATAGGAGTAAAAAGGGGCCGTTTAATATTGAAACTACCCCTTTGGTATGCTCCCTGGCATAGTTTCTGGTCCAGAGTCTTTCCTGTTACAAGGAGGATTTAGTATTAATTTCCAGAATATTTATTTATAAGCAATCGATAACAATCCGCTAAAAAGTTTACATATGAAGAGGGGGTTAGGGGTATGAATTACCAACAGATTTTTGAACCCGGTGAAATCGGGCAATGCAAAGTAAAAAACCGGATTATAATGGCACCCATGGGTAATATTAATATGGCTGATCCCATAGGCCGGCCTCTTTCTAAAATGATTGAATACTTTGTGGAAAGAGCCCGGGGTGGAACTGGACTCCTGATTACAGGTCTAGTTCCAATATCATTTGGTATTGACCCTACTGTGTCAGAAGATAATGACACCACCTACTTTCCCCGTATTGACGCCTCCTCCCGAACTCGTATGTCTGGATGGCGTGACCTGGTAGCAGGGGTTCACTCCTATGATGCCAAAATCTTTATTCAGCTTACAGCTGGCCTGGGCAGGGTTGGTTCACCTGAAGCTGCACTTAAGGGGAAGATTCTGAAATCAGCCTCCTGGAATAGGAATTTTTATGTGCCGCAGGTTCCCCACCTTCCTCTCTCTGATCGTAGCATTAAAAAGATGGTAAAAAACTTCGGGCAAGCTGCCATAAATGCACAGGTATGTGGCATGGATGGAGTGCAGCTGCATGGTCATGAAGGCTATCTAATGGATCAGCTTACCTCTGCACCTTGGAACCGGCGTAAACTGGGAAGGTACCGGAATAAATTTCAGTTTGCCATTGATGTAGTACGTGAAATCAAAGAACGGTGTGGGGAGGAATTTCCTATTATTTATCGTCTGGATCTGACCCAGGCCTTATATGAATCCTACGGGGATCAGATTTTTAAAAAGATGTTTAAGGGTCAGGAAAGGACCATAGAAAAAGGGCTGGAGTTTTGTCAGGTACTGGCTGAGGCTGGAGTCGATGCCTTTGATGTGGATAAGGGATGTTATGATAACTGGTTCTACCCTCATCCCCCGGCCTATTTTGATGATATCCCCTATGTAGAACAAACTGCGGGGCGACTTAAATCTTTTTTCCAGACCAAAGAAATAGAGGCCAAAGTAATTGCGGTTGGTAAACTGGGTAAACCTGACCGAGCGGCAGAAGTGCTGCGCCAAGGCTGGGCAGATTTCTTTATGCTGGGTAGACCATTACTGGCCGATCCTTATTGGCCGCAAAAGGTTCGCGAAGGACGGGTTCGAGAAATAATACACTGCATTGGAGATCAAGAGGGCTGCATCCAGTCGTTTGTCCTTGGGGGGCACCCTTGTTGTACAGTTAATCCCTATACTGGTTTTGAAGATAGTAAGAAGGTGTCCAAAGCTAACCGGGTAAAGAATATTGCTATTATCGGTGCTGGCCCTGCAGGTTGTGAAGCTGCTAAAACCGCTCATTTAAGGGGACATCAGGTTACTCTTTTCGAGAAGACTGATCAGGTTGGAGGACAGCTGCTTACCGGGAGCCGAATGAAGATAAAGCATGACCTGGCCCTTTATATTGATAACCTTCAGTACCAAATGGACCTCCTGGAAAAGGAAGGGGTAGATATTAAGTATAATACGGAGGTGTCGGTAGCGGATTTGAAAGGCCAATTTGACGTTATCATATGCTGCAATGGATTAGTAGCTCCCCTGCCTCAGATAGAAGGAAGGGAACTGATTCCTTACTGTGAAGCCAGAGAATTTCTGGATAATGAAATGCAGCTACCCCCGGATGTCAAGAGAGTTACGGTGATAGGAGGGGGTATCGTAGGCTGCGAATTATCCTATTCCCTGGCTTTTGAAAAACAAATGCAGGTAACCATTGTGGAACTGCGTGACGAGCTCATGAAGGGTGTAGTCCATGCCAATCGCAGTATGCTCCTGTGGTTGATGATGGGCCGAGGCGGACCTTCAGGCAGGCCGGAAGATGTTTTACAAACACCGGTACAGGCCTTCACCTCTTCCCGAGCGGTAAGGTTTGAAAGAGGACGGGTAATCCTGGAAGCTAACCGTAAGCGCAAAGATCCTTATACTCCCTGGTCTACTCTCGTTTCTGATAATATACATAACCCCTTCCATAAGACGCTTGATCCTGATGATGTAGAAATGATTGAAATAGATACGGATTATGTAGTTTTTGCAACCGGAGGAATCGCCAATGACGGGTTATACTATGAATTATTAAGAGAAAACGCAGCACCTGAGATTTACTGTATCGGTGATGCCAGGCGTCCCGCCAGAGCTTGGGAGGCCATTAGCTCAGCCAACGAAGTAGCCCGTTATATATAAATCTACTCCTGGGCCTTCAGCCGTCTTTGAAAGATTATAAATACTGGTAGTGGAATAATAATCCAGCCCATGCTTTTTACCAGGCTATTTTTAGCTCGGTTAACTTGACGGTCTTTTTCAGCTACAACCAGAGCGTCATATCTTGCTTTAAGCTCAGTTTCGCTAAGGTTAGCTTTGGAAACAGGTTTTTCTGACTTTTCAAAACCCCATTGTCTATATTCTTCAAATGACTGATGATAAGGAGCAGGAGTAACAATATCGGCAACGGCCATGAATGCGGCCACACTTCCGCCGATTATCATCATCAAGGTGGCAAATAGCACCACATAAATATAAACGTTTTTCATCATAATGTTCCCTCCCTCTTTAGAATTTCCTCTGGTTGCGGATATTGCAGTAGCTGCTAATATCAACACTATAACCATAAGCACTAATCCTATTAATGAAACTACCACCGATTCTGCCTCCTTTTGCTTAATCTATTATAGCGAAAATCTGACAGCAATTGATATAAGCAAGATTAACCAGGTAATTTGGGTGGTCATGGTTTAATTTGACCTGCAGAATATTATTAGGCTTGAATACAGAAACTTCTGATAGATAAACACCGGGGATTGGGGTTTCCTTGGTAAGTTACTATTAGAGGTGAATTTCTGTGTTTGTTAGTAATCGCAGGTTCTATGTATTATTATTGCTGATATTTATACTAAATTATTTTGATATTATTTCAACCATCAGACTTTATCATCTCTTCGGGACGGATATCGAGGCTAATCCGATTATGAAATATCTGCTGGTAGTTGGTCCGGAATGGGCGTTGCTGTTTAAAACCTTCTGTATATTAGTTTTTACCATCGTTATGATAATTGCATTTCGTTACCAACCAGGCACTGCTTATAAGGGTACGTTAATTACCGCTGGGATTTTTATCTTGCTGGCTGGTTGGCACTTCTTCATTTATCTAGTCATTTAAATTATTGGACATGCTCTTTACGTCACTTTAGCCAAGCACTTACACCGTCAAGGTCTACATTCGCACCTCGTATACTACCCTTTCTCTTATATTCCTGATAAAATTATTGTTAATTTAAAAGACTAACTAAAGAAGGGATTAACTATGGCTAAAATATGTATTCTAGATGCCAAAACTCTGGGGGAAGATGCTGATTTTACGGTTTTTGATGAGTTTGGGGAAGTTGTAGTTTACGATACTACCAGTCCCGAAAATGTGGTGGAGCGAATCCAGGATTGCGATATTGTTATTACCAATAAGGTGGTTCTGAACGGTTCCAACCTGCAACATGCCCCGCTGGTAAAATTAATCTGCGTGTCTGCTACCGGTACCAACAATATTGACCTGCAGTATACCCAAACTCGAAACATAACAGTTTGTAATGTGGCAGGTTACTCTACCCGCAGCGTAGTCCAGCATACATTTGCTATGTTGTTTTACCTGCTGGAATCGCTGGGCTATTATGATTCCTATGTTAAATCAGGTGCGTATGCTGAAAGTAGCATCTTTACTCATCTGGATCGTCCCTTCTGGGAGCTTTATAACAAGACCTGGGGGATTATCGGTTTGGGTACGATTGGGCGAGCGGTAACAGGTATAGCCCGGGAGTTTGGCTGCCGGGTCATTTACTATTCTACTTCCGGAATTAATGACAACCCCGAATATACCCGGGTGGAGCTGGAGGAATTACTGCAAACGGCGGATATAGTCTCTATTCATGCCCCGTTAAATGAACGAACCTTTAATCTCCTGCAGTACCAGCACCTGCAATTGATGCGGCCTCATGCTATTATTCTTAATTTGGGCCGGGGAGGTATTGTAAACGAGGCTGATTTGGCCAGGGCTCTGGATGAGGAATTGATTGGGGGCGCAGCTCTGGATGTATTGGAACGGGAACCAATAGATAGAGAAAATCCTCTACTGAATATTAAGCATCGTGAGCGGCTTTTCATTACTCCACATATTGCCTGGGCCAGCCGCGAGGCTCGTAACACTCTGATAAACGAAATTGCTAATAATATTGCCAGCTATTTATCAGGGGTTCCAAAGAATACGGTGGGGACGACAGCATAAAAAATACCTAAAGATATGTCAATTGTTTTGCCTAAGTATTTGGTTTAAAGTATTTTCTACTTGTGGTAATTCTCTGATAATGATGTTCCAAATAATTGTGAAATATTTATACTTGTTAAAATGTGTTCGAGATACAACAGGTCGCTTTTCATAATTGTGTCGCCTCATTCATTACTGGGGCGACTATTTTTTTATGAAGTGAATTGGGGGTGACAATATCCACTTTACGATTATATATTTCTTCAAGTTCTAACTTAAGATTTATTAAATCAAACAAGGAAGCATTCTCATCAAATTCAACTAACAGGTCAATATCACTATTTGGCTGATCTTCCCTTCTAGCAACGGAACCAAATACACATACAGTCTTTGCACCATGCTTTCTGGCTAGTTGTTTAATTATTTTACTGTCTTTTTGTAGCTGAATTAATATCGAGTTTTCCATAGCTTCGTCTGCTTTCATGGATTCTAAACTCATTATAGTTAATATTTGGATATGTTTCAACCTAACTGAACATCTGCTGGCATGCTGCCACCTGATCATTTAACTAATCATTATATTTTCGGATGTGTTTCAAACTTACGACCCATCCGGGTACAAGCCGTTGCTATGTATTTTCACCATAAAATATATCAAAAGACCCTTTATATGTAAACAACTATCCCAACTATAGTTAGGTTTCCCTAGCATATAAAACTATACATCAATGCCAGCCATACTATAATGCTAAGACTGATTCCCCATCTCTGCGCAACAGGCAGGCTTTCCCATCTTACCATCAAATAGACCAATAGGCCCAGTGATGCCGTTAACAGAGAACCAACTATAATTCCATTTCCCAGTGACCCCAGCATAGAAGCTGTCAGCATACAGCCTACAATAATAACAACCATAAGATAAGCAACCCATTTTAGCATTTTCTCACCTCCAGTAACCAAATTCGATATGGGTTAACAATTCTGCCATATCATTTATTAAAATATCCGGGGAAGATTTGATGAGTTCTTCCCTATCCCCCAGTCCATAGGTTACTCCACAAGTTATGGTACCTGCGTTTTTACCGGCTTCTATATCAACATGAGAATCACCCACCATTATGGCCTGGCGGGGTGATATTTTAAACTGCTCTAATACCTGGAGAATGCCTTCCGGGTCCGGTTTCATTTTCTTGACCGATTCCGGCCCCACCACCACGTCAAAGTATTGTTTGACCTCTAACAGATCAAGGATTTTATAGCTCAAATCTTCCGGTTTGTTAGTTACCAGAGCTATTTTGTTATCTTCCCCGGTTTTTTTAATATACTCCAGGGTTTCCTCTACGTGTTTATATAGCCTGGTCTCAACTACCGCATTTTCAAAATAGTGTTTGCGGTAGATGGGTATCACCTGTTCAATAAAATCATCATCGCAGCCTTTGAAACAGTTCCTTATCAGGTATTGAACTCCATGGCCCACATAACTGATTATTTCCTCCTGACTCAGAACAGGCCGGTCAAATAGCTTTAATACATACTGGGCGGCACTGGCAATGTCTCGCCCGGAATCAATGATAACACCATCGAAATCAAATATTATAAGATTAACGGGATATTTCATTACAACATTTACTCCTTATAAAACTAGTCAGCTGTTTACCCTTAGTTTGAACCAATAGGAAATAGAATTATCACCGTTACCCCAATCTACAGATAGCGCGAAGACGTATTCCCCTTTTTCTTTTGGAGTCAGCATGGTATTTTTATTTAAGGGTACGTTTATAACAAGTTATCTTTATCCAACATGTGCAGTTTATATTTGGGATTGTTTAATCCGGGTACGGCAGCAGCTGTAAAGGCCAATTCGGATTCCGGTTTGACTATGTTGGGCTCAAGCAAATTAGTGTGTTCATCATTCATACCAAACATGGTGTTCCCGATAATACCTCCCGGTTTTCCGGTAAAATTGGAATCTCCCTTGAGCCAGGATAATTGCTGATTATCGCATCGTATCTCAAACCTAGGGTAGTCTGACGGGTAGCCAAAATCGTCAATGCTTATTTCATTCAAATCTGTTGTTGCTTGTTGAGCAGCTGCGCTTACTCCTTCTCCCCTACTCGGCTCTGTTTGTTTACCGGTGTTAAGCCTATTATTTAAACTTTGGTACAGTAACCTGGTTTCAGCCGCGTCTTTACAATTAATCATAATCATTTCCGCTTTGGTTTGCCGCTTAATAATAAGTACCGGTCCGCTCGCTGACCGCAGGAATAGTAAAGCCTTACTTTTGTCTTCCAGTTGAAAATGGCCCTTTAAAATTGGACCCAAACCAAGGCCGTTGGTTCTCATAGATAAGGCAGGAATTTCAGGTGTCAAATTGAGCTCTTCAATATCACTGTACTTTATGCTGACCCCGTAAGCTCCACTTATAGTAAACTGCTCACTTTCCAGGTTAAAAGCGGGAGGCATGGCAGTCCAAGCTATACCGGCACCAACAGCGATAATAATGATCAAAGTAATCAGGATACTTGTTTTAGCGGAACTGCTCTTAGAAAGTGACGGGGTGAATTTCTGTGTCTTTATAACAGTATAGATAATTATAAGGAGTAACAGGCCGATTCCCACTTCCATCCCCCATACCAACCCGGCCCGCTTCAGGCCGTAACCCAGAAGTGGAGTGAAAGCTGCAATCATTAATTGCCGTCCGGTAAAATCGCCCAGGGCTTTAGCGTCTATCTGCTCTTTTACCTCACGTGGTGCAGTATTATATCCGGCTATTAAATCATAGGCTTTAAAGTATTTTATTAATACACCGATAACGAAAAGCATAGCGCAAACGATAAGA
>Ga0265294_10010876_pt1 | contig 10295 bp, 7 predicted proteins | sample MunlanPumphouse3_FD_192504 | JGI IMG/M metagenome (GOLD analysis project Ga0265294, IMG submission 192504) | Groundwater microbial communities from a municipal landfill in Southern Ontario, Canada - Pumphouse #3 | ecosystem: Environmental > Aquatic > Deep subsurface > Groundwater | place...
TGCAAATTTAATGATTTGTGCACCAGCGGATTAAAGGATTTCTCCAGACATTTTGGCAAGACCTGCACCCCTTCTTTCGGAGGGTCATTCCAAAATTTTTTGAGGGCCTGCAATGCCCTCCAAATAGCACACAATAAGCTGATATATAACAACTTCAATGCAGGGATAGCGGCATGAGGAAAAATTCAAAAAAATTACAACAGGATGTTGACAACCCTGCGGCATTCTTCATCATTGGTCAGGAAAAGGGAACCTGAGTAGTTACTGAAAAACAACCTGGAAAATAAGATAGAGCTGGAAGACATTGCAAGGCATGTTGGATACTCTGCCTCGCATTTTGGCAACCTCTTCCTGAAAAAAACCTCTTATACTCCAATGGAATATCACCATCAGCTCAAAATTCAGCGGGCATGCTCATACCTTCAGTTTTCGGACCTGAAAATAAAGGAGATAGCCTATCGGCTAGGCTACTTCGATCCATTTCATTTTTCAAAATCTTTTAAGAAAGAGACCAGTTTAACGCCCAAAGAATACAGGCACAAATACAATCCCTGAAAGATCCTTGGTGAGTGCCGGTTGCCCGCCTCACCAAAACAGCAGGCTACCTATCCGGTTTTCCATCCCCAACAGGCTGATCATATCCTATCAGGCGGCGCACAATAAAAACGGTTCCGCGTATTACGGAACCGTCATGGTTTTATCGGGAAGAAGGATCACTCCTTCTAACGCCTGTACTTCGAAAAATCGGTGTGCAACATACTACCCGTCTCACTCAGGGCATGGTGGAAGGCGAAGCAGGAGTAGAGATCCTGCGGGATATGTCCCTTCACACCCAGGTTGAGGTACTCATGCAACAGCGGACGGTAGTCAGGATGCGCACACTTGTTGATGATCTCCTCGGCGCGGTTGCGGGGTCCCTTCCCGCGCAAGTCAGCCACCCCATATTCCGAGACGACGATCTTCACTGAATGCTCATTGTGGTCCTCATGCGTCACCTTGGGCACAATACAGCTGATGGCTCCATTCTTGGCCGTTGAGGGGGTAAGGAAGATAGAGAGGTAGGAGTTGCGGGTAAAGTCACCCGATCCGCCGATACCATTCATCATCTTGGTGCCATTCACATGGGTGGAGTTGACGTTGCCGAACACATCCACCTCAATGGCGGTGTTGAGGGCAATGATACCCAGGCGCCTGGCCAGTCCGGGATTGTTGGAGATCTCCGAGGGGCGCAACACCAGCTTGTTCTTGAAGAAGGGCAGGTCGCTGTAGAACTTCTCCAGCACCTCATTGCTCACCGTGAGCGAGCAGCCGCTGGCAAAGGAGATATTGCCCTTCTGCATCATGTCGATCACCGCATCCTGGATCACCTCTGTGTAGACCTCGAAGCGGGGGATATCAGGGTTGCTGCCCATAGAGCCTAGTACCGCATTGGCGATGTTGCCCACCCCCGACTGGATGGGAAGGAAATGGGGTGGGATGCGTCCGGCTTTCATCTCGGCCACGAAAAACTCGGCCACGTTATTGCCTATGCGGGCAGTTACCTCATCGAGCGGAGCAAATCCGCCACCCTCGCCATCACGTTCTGTCTCCACCACAAAGATCTTCTCCGGGTTCACCTTCACATATTCCAGTCCCACGCGGTTCTGTACCTCATAGATGGGTATCTCCCGCCGTTTGGGGGGATCCTGCAGTTCGTAAAGGTCATGCATCCCCCGTAGCTTCGTGGGTACTTTCTTGTTCAGTTCCACGATCACAATATCGGCCAGACGACAGATGGTGGGGGTGATGCCTACGCCGGTGGTGGGTACGATCTCTCCGCTTTCGGTCACGTCGGCAGCTTCCACAACGGCTACGTTAATCCTGCCCAGAAAGCCGTAACGGATCTCCTGAGCCAGTTGTGAGAGGTGCAGATCGAAGAAGTCGAATTCACCCCGGTTGAGCGCCTCACGCATATCCTTGTTGGTCTGATAGGGCGTGCGGAACTTGATTGCCTTGGCCCGTGCGAGGGATCCATCGATGGAGTCGCCGGTGGAGGCACCAGTGAATACGCCAATCTTGAAGGGCTTCCCTTGTGCATGTTCCTCCTCTGCCCTTTTGGCAATCTCTACCGGCACCACCTTGGGGCATCCGGCATGCGTAAACCCGCTGAAGCCCACATTGTCGTCGTGTTTGATGAGCGACGCAGCCTCTTCAGCGCTAATAAATTTCAATGCCATGTCAATTGTTGGTTTTTTATATGTTTTGGTCAGTTGCTCTCAGACGTGGTTTCAATATTTGCGCTGCATGATCTCCCCGTATATCAGACCTTTCCTCAGCGCATCCGGCCCCGCATCACTGTTCAGTTCAGCCAGCAGGGGATGAGTGGAGAGGTTCCACCCGACAGAGGATAATTGCTCTGAATCAAGCTCTCCGGGAGCAGTCTCCTGGTCAAAGGAAGCGTCTGCATCGTAAACAAAGATGGAACTCTTCAGCGACGATTGTCCTTCAAAATCGGTCACCAGATCGAGCGAGGAACGAAACCCGGGACGTACATCCTTTGGCACACGGGGCGGCACGGCAGGAGGAATCTCAACCACGTAGGGACGGGGAAGATAGGGACTAAAAGGCTCATCATCTCCCTCGCCGGGGAATACTTCGGCAGAACGGTCATGCTGCTTCTGCTGCAAATTTCTCTTTTTCCTGGAATCATTAAAAAATCCCAATATCACAAAAAACAGCAGAAGGATAAAATAAATGATATCGCCAAACTCCATATTTTGATTAATTTTGCATCTGGACAAAAATAGGCATTTTTCGTGAATTGTAGGCTGTTTGGTATACAAATTATCGGGAGTAACTTCCCAGTCACTCCCGATCATTTAACCAAAACCTTAACTATGAAAAAATTTTATTTTTTCCTTGGCAAATATAGGTGATTGGAAAGTGATTTCCAACTTTTTGCCCCAATAAATGCAGTTTTTAACATTCCTCCCCCCGGGAGAATCACAGTGAATATGAAGGAAATAATGAGTACAGACAAGCATAGAGACAGGAAATTGTACATCGAGACCTACGGATGTCAGATGAATGTGGCCGATACCGAGGTGGTGGCATCGATCATGGAGATGGATGGCTACAGCCTGACAGAGAGCGACCGCGATGCCGATGCCATCTTCGTCAACACCTGTTCCATCCGGGAAAATGCGGAACAAAAGGTGATTCAGCGGTTGGACTATTTCCAGTCGCTGAAACGCAAGCGAAAAGAGAATCTGATCATCGGGGTGCTGGGTTGCATGGCAGAACGTGCCAAGTCGGAACTGATCGACAAGCACCATGCCGACCTGGTGGTGGGTCCCGATGCCTACCTCGATCTGCCCAATCTGGTGGGTGCCGCCGAGCGGGGGGAGAAGGCGATGAACATTGAGCTCTCGAAAACAGAGACCTACAAGGATGTGATTCCCCTCAAGATGGCGGGAAGCAATATTTCAGGATACATCTCCATCATGCGGGGCTGCGACAAGTTCTGCACCTATTGCATCGTGCCCTTCACCCGTGGCAGGGAACGTAGCCGTGAACCGGAGAGCATCCTCAATGAGTTACGGGTGATGCAGGAGAAAGGTTTCAGAGAGGTGATCCTGCTCGGGCAAAACGTCAACTCCTATCGTTACCAGGATGAAGAGCGCATCATCGGTTTCCATGATCTGCTGGCTCTGGTTGCAGAAGCAGCACCAAAGATGCGTATCCGCTTCACCACGTCACATCCCTGGGACATGAACGATGCCACCCTCGAAACCATCGCGCGTTATCCCAACCTCTGTAATTACATTCACCTACCGGTGCAATCGGGCAGCTCCCGCATGATGAAGCTGATGAACCGGCGCTACAACAGGGAGTGGTACATGGAACGGATCGCCGCCATCAAACGGATCATCCCCGATTGCGGCCTTTCAACCGACATCATGTGCGGTTTTCACTCCGAAACGGAAGAGGATCACCAGGAGACCCTCTCGCTGATGCGGGAGGTGGGCTTCGACTCCGCCTTTATGTTCAAGTACTCCGAGCGTCCCGGCACCTATGCGGCGAAGAAGTTGGAGGATAATGTAACGGAGGAGGTAAAAACCCGGAGACTGCAGGAGATCATCGACCTGCAACTGCAGCTGTCGCGACAGAGCAACGAACGCGATATGGGAGAGATATTCGAGGTACTGGTGGAAGGATTCTCCAAGCGATCAAGGGAGCAACTTTTCGGACGAAACGAGCAGAATAAGGTCGTGATCTTCGACAAGCAGCAGCACCGCATCGGTGACTTCGTGAAGGTACGGGTGACCGGTTTCACCTCTGCCACCCTATTGGGTGAATCGCTCCCGGCAAAATGACCCATTGGCGATAATCGATCTCCGCGGCAAACAATTTTGCCTTCCATCTGTTTATCTGATACAAGGAAACCTGGAGAGTTGCTCAGCCGGAAGGTCTCTTCACCGCAATCCGGCCATCAGTTCTCACATGTATAAATGAAACTACGAACTATTAAACACGACGTAATTATGAATTCAGAATCAAAATTGTTACTGGGATTGGGTATCGGCGTAGCCTTGGGTGCCGCCATCGGTTACATCATGGGGAGCGACCGTAAGGAAGAGTGGCTGGAACAGGCCAACGAGTTTGCCGACAAGGTGAGAGCAAATGTAAAATCAGCCGTCTACAAAGGCAAGAGCGAAGTACAGGATCTCAAGGAAGACATCGATGACATCGCCGAGATTGCCAAGAAAGAACTGGCCAAACAATAACAAAAGCTCTTAACCTGCCGAACCGATGGAAGAAAAAAAAGTAAGTACGCTGTTTGAGGAGATGCGTGATGATGTATCAAGATACATCACCAGTACCCTCGAGCTCGGAAAACTGGAGGTGTATGAAAAAATCAGCCTGGGCTCATCGGCAATCACCTACGGTTTGATCCTGGGTGGAGTGTCCCTCTTCGCACTCTTGTTCCTTTTCATCACCGTGGCACTCTACCTGGGTGACCTGTTGCAGAACAGCTGGGCCGGCTTTGGTATCGTCACAGCCTTCGCCCTGCTGGTGCTGACAGTGATGCTGCTGGTGGGCAAACCCTTCAAGAAGAAGATGACCAACAAGGTGGTACGCTTCCTGATGGAAAGTGATGAATCAGACAAAACAAAGAGCAAGCTATGAGCACCTATAAGCTGACACCGCTGGAAGAGCTGCGACTGGAGAAAAAGAGAGAGAGGGAGGAACGAAACATCGCCAGCCAGCGTCTCTCCTATCAGTTGCAGTACCTGAGCGACAACTGGGGATCAATGATCACCAGGGGCATCACCTCTTCTATGAAAACAAAGTTTGTGGAGACAATCGATACCCTCTCCAGTGGAAATGACTACTCAGTCACTCCCTATGTCACGCGCAAGAGAAACCCCTGGGTGAACCTCGCACTGTCCAACCTGCCCCTGCTCGGTTCTGTCACCTGGAAGCTCACCAAACCGGCTATCATCGCCTTTGTACTGAAAAAAGGAACCTCATTGTTGTTCGGCAGAAAGAAGAAAAAAATCAAATCGTAGAACGGTGGACGGTGCTGACACCGTCCACTTTTGCTATCTTGGCACAGAGTTGGTTCACCTCCTCAGCACTGTGAACGTGCACGTTGAAAACCCCTTCAAAAATACCATCCCTGGATGCCACATTCACACTTTGTATATTGACCACCACATCTTCTGCCAGCTTAGCCAGAATATTCCCCAGGATCCCTACGCGGTCTATCCCTGTAAAGACAATGGATGCCAAAAACGAATATTGCCGGTAATCACCCCACTCTACTGCTATGATACGGTCTCCATAGCTGGATTTGAGCTTCAGACCAGTCTGGCAGGAGCGCTTGTGCACCTCCACTTCTTCCTTCTGCGTCACATAACCAAACACATCATCTCCCGGCAGAGGGTTGCAGCAGGAGTAGACAATGAAGTTTTTGCGGAAATGCTGTTCCGTAAGCGGATAAACCTGCTTGCGGTCGATTTTCCCCCTTTGTATCTCCTGCGGGAGGATCAACCGCTCCTCCCCCTCCTCTTCCTCACCTGCACGGATCACGTTCCGCGGCTCCTGAGGTGTCTTCTTGATGGCACTCATGGCCTGCTTCACGTATCGCACGAACAGATTATCCTGTTTCTCCGGTACCGGTTTCAGTTTGAAGAAAGCCTCCTTTTGCGGGGGCAGGCTCACTTCGTTGTTGCCAATCATGAAGTAAAGATCCTCCTTGTTCTCGGCTTTAAAGGAGTGCATGATCCTGTTGAAGAGGGTGTTATCAACCGGCTCGTCACCAAACAGCTCATCCAGCATGTTCTTCCCCTTCTCAACGATACGTCGTCGCTGGCGACGCAATGAGGCTTCAATTTTGGTGCGAGCTTTGGCTGTGGTGACGAAGTTGAGCCATTCCGGCTGAGGGTTGACCGACTGGGAGGTGAGCACCTCCACCTGATCGCCACTATGTAGCTTCTGGCTGAGGGGCACCAGTGTGTGGTTCACCTTTGCCCCCAGGCAATGATCACCGATACGGGTATGGATGATATAGGCAAAATCGAGAGCTGTGGCTCCCTGGGGCAGAGTCTTGATTTCTCCTTTTGGGGTAAAGACGAAGATCTCGGAAGAGAAGAGGTTCATCTTCACCGTATCCAGGAAATCAATCGCATTGGGGTTGGGATTGGAGAGGATCTCCTGGATGGTCTTGAGCCATTTTTCCAGCTCATTGTCCTCCTCTATTCGGTTCTCCTTGTACTTCCAGTGTGCGGCAAACCCCTTTTCGGCAATGTCATCCATGCGGCGGCTGCGAATCTGTATCTCAATCCACTTGCCATCGGGTCCCATCACGGTGAGGTGCAGCGCCTGGTAACCATTCGCCTTGGGATGGCTCACCCAGTCGCGGATACGGTCGGGGCGCAGTTTGTATATATCGGTGATGGCTGAATAGATATCCCAGCACTGTTTCTTCTCATCCATGCCGGGATGCACCTCAAAGATGATACGCACCGCAAAGAGGTCATACACCTCATTGAAACTGATTCCTTTCGATTGCATTTTGTTCCAGATGGAGTAGACCGACTTCACCCGGGCACGCATCTCATATTGAATACCCATCCTGTTGAGAGCAGGGATCACCGGTACCGCAAAATTTTCATATATCTTGTTCCGTTCGGGTGCCGTCTCTTCGATTTTCGCGGTGAGATCGGCATACACCTCCGGGTGCTCGTACCTGAAGCAGAGCTCCTCCAGTTCCGTCTTGATGGCAAAGAGCCCCAGCCGGTGTGCCAGGGGAGCATAGATATAGAGGGTCTCACCGGTGATCTTGAACTGCTTGGTGGGGCTCATCGAAGAGAGGGTACGCATGTTGTGCAACCGGTCGGCGATCTTGATGAGGATCACCCGGATATCGTCCGACATGGTAAGCAGTAGCTTGCGGAAGTTCTCAGCCTGTGCCGATACATTCTCACCGAACATGCCATGCGATATCTTGGTTAATCCCTCCACAATCTGCGCAATCTTGTCCCCAAAAAGGGCACGGATATCCTCGGTGGTGTAGTCGGTATCCTCCACCACGTCGTGCAGCAGCGAGGCGGAAATAGAGGTAGACCCCAGTCCCATCTCCTTCGAGACAATGCGGGCCACGGCCAGCGGATGCATGATATAGGGTTCACCAGAGCGTCGACGGGCACCTTTGTGCGCCTCCTTGGCCATGTTGTAAGCACGGGTGATGACATCCACCTTCCGCCGGTGATTCGAATTGAGATAATCCAGCAGGAGACCCTGGAATTCCTCTTCAATCAGCCGCTCTTCCGCAATCAGTTTCTCTTCGTCACTCATATACCGTAAGACTCTCTTTCATTGCACCTGTTTAAATGCAAACGAAATTACAAATAAATCGAGAGAAAACAGCATCTGAATCCTTTTTTTGCAGAAGAGCGGAGGATTTTGAACAAAAAGTGACTACCTTTGTTTCATCAAACAACAGGGGTGCCCCAACTATTCGGGCTGAGATCATACCCATATCACCTGATCCGGATAATACCGGCGGAGGGAAAACGAAGAGATTCACGTTCCGGTGGCTCTTTCACAGGTATACATCTTACACAAATCCCCTTTTTTATTTCACTCACACCCGATGTGCAAGGGAATTCCACTTTGTACATCCCCAAAAAACAGGTAAAATGAAAAAGGTTTTCTTTTCTTTTCTGCTGACACTTTTCTCAGCAACAGTTTATCAGACAGTCGCACAGGCAGATGCCACGCCTGCAGACAGTATCAACAACATCCGGCTGGAAGAGGTAATTGTCTCCGGCACACGTGCGGGAACAGAGACACCGGTCTCCTACACCAATATCAACTCTGCGGATATCAAAAAACAAAATGCCGGCCGCAACATACCGGCCATTCTCCAATACACGCCATCACTGGTCTCTTTCACCGAAGATGGCCTAGGTGTGGGTAACACCTATTTCCGGATCCGCGGTACCGACGCTACCCGCATCAATGTAACGCTCAACGGTATGCCACTCAACAATCCGGAGAGCCAGGAGGTCTACTGGGTGAACCTGCCCGACCTCTCCAACTCGCTGCAAAGCATCCAGATACAACGGGGTGTGGGTACCTCCACCAACGGTGCTGGTGCTTTCGGTGCGAGCATTTCGCTCAGGACAACCGGAGCACGCACCGAAGCATACGGAGAAGCCTCCACTGCCATCGGCAGCTACGGCACCTTCTCCTCATCGGTTGCCGCAGGCACCGGGATCAGTAAGAAGGGGTTCTCGTTCGATGCACGCTTATCGCGGGTGTTGGGAGAGGGTTATGTACGCAACGGCACGGTAGACCATACCAACTTCTACGGTGCACTTTCCCATTATGGCGAGCGACAACTGCTCCGACTCAGTTACCTGAGAGGGATCCAGCACACCGGCATCACCTGGGAGGGGGTCTCGGAAGAGCAGATGCGGGACCCGGAATATGGACGGCGTTACAACCCTGCCGGCGAGTACTACGATGATGCCGGCAACCGACTCTACTACGACAATGAAACCGACAACTACTCCTCCGATATCCTCCAGCTTACCCTCTCGCGGGAACTGAGTCACACCTTCTCACTCAACGCGGGACTCAGTTATAACCATGGTTATGGTTACTACGAGAACTATCGCTACAACCGGAAATACTCCGATTTCGGACTGCAACCACAAACCATTGAGGGGGTGACCTACAGTCGCTCCAACTTTATCCGTCGCAAGCTGATGGAAAACGACTTCTATGTAGCCAACCTGGGACTCGATTACGGAAAGAACGCGCTGAAGCTTACTTTCGGTGGGCTCTACAGTTTCTACGACGGTGATCACTTCGGCCGACTGCCCTGGGTAAAGCACAACCAGAACATCCCGGAGCAGTATGAATGGTACCGCAATGTGGGACGAAAATCAGAAATAAGCCTGTTTACCAAGGCATCGTACCAGGTGAATCGAAAACTCTCCCTCTTCGGCGACCTGCAATACCGTCATGTGGGCTACCGCTTCAGCGGGTTGGATGATGACCTGATGGATCTGAGCGGCGATTTCAATTATGATTTCTTCAACCCCAAGGCAGGCCTGTTCTATCAGCTGAATCAGGCAAGCAATCTCTATGCCTCTGCAGCGGTAGGACAACGGGAGCCGCTGCGTGCCGACCTGAAGGATGGCATCAAGGGGGGAGCGGTGAACCCCATCCGGCCGGAGCGGATGATCGACTATGAGCTGGGATACCGCTATAGCCGTAACGAGACCCATCTGGGGCTAAACCTCTATTACATGGATTACCACAACCAGATGGTACAGACCGGCAAGCTGACCGATATCGGTTACAAGCTGATGGAAAACGTGAAGGAGAGCTATCGTGCCGGTATCGAGATGGAGGCATCCCTTCCCCTGTGGACCGAGAAGCTGCGGCTGGATGCCAACGCTACCCTCAGCCGCAACAGGATACGCGATTACACCGCTTACTTCGACCAGTATGACAACCCGGATAACTACGAATGGGTGGGACAGATCAGCAAGGATTACGGTTCCACACATATCTCCTTCTCACCCGATCTTGTGAGCGCTGTTGGGCTTACCTGGCAACCGGTATCAGCTTTTTATCTGAACCTGCTGGGTAAGTATGTAAGCAAACAATATATGGACAATACCTCCGATGATGCCAAGTCAATCGATGCCTACTTCGTGAGCAACCTATCTGCCGGCTACACCTTTACCGGGAGCCGTCTGGGAGTAATCAACCTGAAGCTGTTCGTGAACAAC
>Ga0265294_10010877_pt1 | contig 10295 bp, 12 predicted proteins | sample MunlanPumphouse3_FD_192504 | JGI IMG/M metagenome (GOLD analysis project Ga0265294, IMG submission 192504) | Groundwater microbial communities from a municipal landfill in Southern Ontario, Canada - Pumphouse #3 | ecosystem: Environmental > Aquatic > Deep subsurface > Groundwater | place...
CGAGGTCATTGTCATCGATAACCTTTCAACCGGAACAGCTCGCCATCTATCAAACCATATTGCAGCAGATTCCCTGTTGCTTTTGACCGATGATCTGCTGGAAGATGGCTGGCAGGATGCGTTTGCCGGTGCACAGCGGGTTTACCACGCCGCAGCAGATCCTGACGTGCGGGCAAGTGCCGGAGCGGCATATGAGGTATTCCGGCAGAATACCGATGCCACCATGCGGGTGCTGGAAGCGATGCGGATGCATAAGGTGCCGGAACTCGTTTTTACCTCGACATCGACCGTATATGGCGAAGCGACTGTTATCCCGACACCGGAAACCTACGCACCGATGATCCCGATCTCCATCTATGCCGCCACAAAACTCGCAGACGAAGCGATGATCTCTGCCTATGCCGCCACCTATGGCATGAAAGCATGGGTGTTCCGGTTCGCAAATATTATTGGGGAACGGAGCAATCATGGGGTCATCTGGGATTTTATCCATAAACTGACCGATAACCCCCGTGAACTTGAGATCCTCGGAGACGGGAAGCAGACCAAATCATATCTTGAGGTCACGGCCTGTGTGGAAGGAATTCTGTATGCCGCTGACCACGCGGATGATACGTTCAATTTCTTTAATGTCGGCTCAGATGACTGGATCAGTGTCACCGATATTGCCGACATCATCGTAGAGGAGATGGGTCTCACTGATGTCACCTATCAGTTTACCGGCGGCGACCGCGGCTGGGTCGGTGATGTACCAAAGATGCAGCTGGGTGTTGAAAAGATGAAGGCGCTTGGCTGGGTGCCTCCTGTTACATCTGCTGAGTCTGTACGCACTGCTGTCCGTGCTCTGCTGCAGGAGATGGCATAACCCATTCCTCTTTGTGCATATCGCGACAAAGACTTTTGAAATAATAAGAAATACCAGAGGAATACCGATATGAAATACCTGATAATACTTGGCGACGGAATGGCTGACTGGCCCTGTGAAGGGCTGTGCAACAAGACTCCTCTTGCATATGCCAATATCCCCAATATGGATCGGATTGCCCGCGAAGGGCGTTCCGGGATGCTGAAGACCGTAAAAGATGGATTTGAACCTGGCAGTGATATTGCAAATCTCTCTGTTCTGGGGTATGACCCGGCGCTCTACTATACCGGAAGAGGGCCTCTGGAGGCATTTTCGATGGGGATTTGTTTGGGCCCCGATGATATCGCCTACCGCTGCAATCTGGTGACGGTCACTGACGGGGTGATGCGTGACTTTTCAGCAGGTCATATCTCATCTGCTGAGGGTGCGGCGTTGCTGAAATCCCTTGATGCCGCATTACCCGATGTATCCATCTACCCCGGCGTCTCCTACCGCAACCTCTTGGTGGTGTCCGGAGGGGCCGGTGCAAAGACTACCCCGCCGCATGACATTGTAGACGAAGAGATTGCAGAATATCTGCCGGATGGGGGGGATGCCTCGGTGCTTGCAGAATGCGTCCGGGTGAGCAGAGAGATATTTGCAGACCATCCGGTGAACAAAAAACGCATCGCAGAGGGGAAACCGCCTGCAACCCAGATCTGGCCTTGGTCGGGCGGAAAGAAACCACAACTCCCGTCATTCCTGGAGCGGTATGGTGTCCGTGGTGCCATGATATCCGCGGTGGACTTGCTGAACGGCATCGCCCGGTGCGTGGGCATGGATATCATCACGGTTCCCGGTGCAACGGGATATCTGGATACGGATTATATGGCGAAGGCACGCTATGCGGTTGAGGCGTTAAAGACAGCAGACCTTGTGTACATGCATGTCGAGGCGCCTGACGAAGCGGGTCATCTCGGGAGCGCAGAGGAGAAAGTCCGGGCTATCGAACGACTGGACGAGGCGGTGGGTTATATTCTGGATAATTTTGACGGGGTCATCGCACTATTACCGGATCACCCGACACCTCTTGCCCTGAAGACACATACGAGCGATCCCGTGCCATTTGCAGTGATGGGGCTGGGTTGTGATGATGTGGATTGCTATTCAGAAGATGCCGCAGAAAAGGGTTCATTCGGGCTGATGGATGCACTTGATTTCATTCTTATACTCACCGTAAAACACGAATAATACAAGAGAACAGAACAAAAGACTCTATTTTTTAACATTTCTGATGGCATAATCCGGTAAATGCCTTTGTATCGGGCATCAGACCCCAGCATCATCATCCGATTGTCAGTGGGGGTAACTATCATCACATGCCCGAAACAGTATACTACCTGCCGTTTGCACTACTACTTCTTTTCATCCGGTGATAAATACTCGCGCCCTCTCTGCGGGGAAAAGATAACTACGGGGGGCAGACATACCATACATCTGACAGTAGCATGACATCGGGAAAACGACTGACAATTGGCGTTACAGTAAACCTTGAACGCTACGAAAATCTCCGTGTGGCGGTGGAAGGAGATGTCGATAGCCTTGAAGATGCACAGAATCTCGCCACCTATCTTGACGGTGTTCTTGCCGGACTGGGTAAGAATGACCCGGAGACTGAAAAGCAGATAGCAAACTACCGGTTCCGTGTTCTTTCTGGAAAAATCGACGGGGCAGATCATGAAGTTCAGCCTGAACCAAAACCTCTTGTCGCTCCTAAACCGGATGTGCCTCCGAAAATACCTCTCCAATCGAATACCGATACTAAAAAAGAGGCACCATCCACCGTTTGCGCACCTCCCGCCACCGGAATAGCTGAAACCGGACTTTTCTGTGCAGACTGTGGTGTCACTATTTCAACACAGGAACACAAACTGGGCCGCCTTTTTGTGGACCGCCCTCTCTGCAAGGCATGCCTGCAAACTCTCCAGAAGGCACAGCACTGATAATTTGCAGGGATACAGTGGCAACAGTGGGTGAAAAGAACCCTCTATTCTTATATATCCCGCCGCAAGATTCTCTGGTATGAAAAAGAACCTGCTGATGTGGGAAGAGTCACTCTTTCAGGACATGGAGGTCTTTGAGTTTGACTTTGTCCCCGGGCAGTTCGATTTTCGTGATACGCAGGAGCAGGAGCTTGCCTTCCAGATACAGCCTGCCCTCCGCGGCGGGCGACCCCTGAATGCCATCTGCCGCGGTCTGCCGGGCACGGGGAAGACCACCAGTATAAGAAAACTCTTCACCGAGATTGAGGAGCACACCCAAAAGATTGTGCCCGTGCATGTCAACTGCCAGAATGATAATACCAAATTTGCAATATTCTCCCAGATATTCCGGCGTCTCTCCGGCCACCTTCCTCCGGGTTCGGGGACATCGTTTAAACAGGTCTTTGATGGGGTCTGCCAACGGCTGATAAAGGACGATCTGGTTCTTCTGGTCTGTCTTGACGATGCGAACTACCTGATGTATGATAACGAGATCAACAAGGTGCTCTATACCCTTCTGCGGGCCCATGAGTCCTACCCCGGCACAAAAATCGGGGTGATAACGGTGGTCTCGGATATGTCCGTTGACCTGCTAAAATCGGTGGATGCACGGGTCGCATCGGTATTTCAGCCGACAGATATTTATTTTCCGCCCTATGACGAGGATGAGATCAAAGAGATTCTTCATCAGCGGGTAAAGCAGGGATTCTATCCGGGGGTCATTAGTGACGAGATGCTGACGCTCATTGCCGAACAGACGATGAAAGGCGGGGATCTCCGGGTAGGTATTGACCTTTTGAAGCGGGCGGGGCTCAATGCAGAGAAGGATGCCCGCCGGAGTGTGGAGCGTGATGATGTCTGCCGCGCTTATGAAGTTTCAAAATATCTGCATCTTACAGCGACCATCAAGGTTATCCGCCCGGAGGAACGTGCCCTTCTGCGTTTGATAGCTGAGCGTTCACGTGAAGAAAAGGAGATGGTAATAGGAGCGGTGCACGAAGCGCTGCAAGACACCCCCAATAAGCTGGGCTATACTTGTTTCTATGAGATTATCACAAAATTTGATTCCATGCGCCTTATCAATCTGCACTATCGCGAGGGGCGTGGCAGGACCCGTATTGTCACGCTCAGGTATGATCCGGACCGGGTTATTGAAGTGATTGATAGCTACGGACTCTGACAATAGACAATACTTATCTATTTTGTTCAAACAATTAATTCATCAGGAGTTTAGTCTCATGATCAGCATTAATGAACTTGCATTTGAGCTCTTTGAAGAGCTTGCAGAATATCCGGAAGATTTCAATGCGGAATTTTCCCAGTTAGGCAACGGAGCACGCATCGTTGATTGTGGTGTTCAGGCAAAAGGCGGCTATGCAGCAGGAAAGCGCTTTACTGAGATATGCATGGGTGGGCTTTCTGAGGTCTCAATTCGGATGGGTCAGATAAAGAACGTCCCGATGCCCTTTATTGAGGTCAACACTGACTTTCCGGCACTGGCATGCCTTGGTGCGCAGGAAGCAGGCTGGAGAATCACTCACGAGAAATACTTCGCAATGGGCAGCGGCCCGGCCCGTGCTCTCTCCCTCAACCCGAAAAGTTGTTACGATCTCATTGAATACGAAGATGATTTTGACTATGCCGTGATCTGCCTTGAGTCTGATACCCTCCCCAATGGAGCAGTTATGCAGAAGATTGCAGACGGATGCCATGTCGATGTCGCAAATGTCTGTGCCGTCGTTGCACCGACCGCATCGGTGGTTGGTTCCGTTCAGGTTGCCGGACGCTGTGTAGAGACCGCTATCTACCGCCTTGAACAGCTCCATTACGATCCAAAGAAGATCATCTGTGCATGCGGTTCAGCCCCGATCGCTCCGGTGAAAGCAAACTCCACAAAGGCAATGGGATGCACCAATGACGCCACCATCTACTACGGGCAGATTAACCTGACCATCGATGGTGCAGACATTGCAGACTATGTTGATAAGATTCCGTCTAGCACCTCTCCTTCCTATGGCAAGCCGTTCTACGACACATTCAAGGAAGCAAACTTTGACTTCTTTAAGATTGATCAGGGTCTCTTTGCACCAGCTGAAGTCACCATCAATGAGATTTCAGAAGGCAAGGTCTACCACTGTGGCGCGGTAAATCCTGATGTGACCCTCCAGTCCTTTGGGTACCTTTAAAAATATCTTTTTTTTATAGTTCTGGTATCTGTTTGTTAATTTAGGTGGTTATGGTTGTCAGGAAGCAGACACAGGTCTGCCATTCCCCGTTTCACGCAAATAGCACGAGGTATCCAAACCAGATGAACGCACCACAATGCAGAATGAGAAAGAATGGAACCAGTTTAAACTTCAGTTTCTGCGTTTTGTGCCGGAACTTCTGCATGCCAGCGTAGGCTCCGAACGGCCCGAAGAATGCCGCGATGATGAGTGTCTTTTCCGATGTGCGCCATGCGCCGTTTTCTGCCTTGTGCTTGTCCTGTCCGTAGACAAGAAATGCGATGATGTTTATTGCGATGTAGCATGTCGCAGCGATGATGAGGTTATTCATGAGGGATTGTTCCTTGTGTTTTTCGTCAGAAGAGATGATGAGAATGGCCTGATGGGGATAATTCTCCTCTATTTCCCTTTTGATAGTTGTAGGGCGGCGCATCGTATAAAGATTGTAGAAAGAGGGTTCTCCTTGGCATGAGGGCTATGCGAGAGAACGCAATAAGAAAATGTCCGACATCTGAAAGGCATATCTCCGTTGAAGAATCCGCAAGGCTTAACATCTTTGAAAAAAATGAAGATAAGGCACAACGTGCTCACTGGGCTTGTGGTCTAGCTGGTTATAATGCCGCCTTTACATGGCGGAGATCCCCGGTTCGAATCCGGGCAAGCCCATTCTGTTTTTGGCGTATCTGAATCCCTTTTGAATAATCTGAGATGTGTCATCATAATTGTGTGACTCTGATATACCCAATATGTATTTCGGTATTTGAAGAGGTCTGCGGAATCATTTGTGGAATGATACCGATTGTACTGAAGATGCAAATCCATTGGTAAAATACTACCTGTCAGGCAATTGTTTTAAAAATTAATTTTCCCGCCTCACCGGCACATAAATCTCCGTCAAAATATCTTCTGCTTCCACTTCACGCGGGTCGTTATGATACACCTCACGAATCGACCCGGTGACCTCCTTGCCGTGTTCTGTCATCCACGCGAAGATCTCATTATGGGTAGTTTTGAGTGTATCATACGGCCCTTTGTGGATCGCCCTGAGCATCGCCCCGCCCGGGAGTGTATAGCAGGTCATTCCTTTCGGCCCATTTCCGTTCATGACGACCGGTGTCGCAATCGGGATTGCGACTTCAATATCGGCTTTCCCCTCCTCTGCCGCTATCATCGCCTCTTCTGGAGAGGTTTCGTGGCAGAGAAAGATCGGCATGCCCGCAATCTCAATCTTCTTGTCTTGTGCGTAGAGAAAGAGCTTCATGATCATCGCCGGAATCTGTTCCCGATAGAATCCCCGGTTGCGCAATCCAATGACTGTCTGTGGTGCAATTTCTGTGATGGTAATCTCTGTCATAGTTCTTCGTGCAAAGAAGTGTAAAATTAATCTTTTTAAGCATTAGCCCTGCGGGATGAAAGTGAAATGCGACTGAAAAATACTGGTAACAGGACGTATTGTCATGCCTACCACTCCGTCAATTCCATCTTTATCTGGAAATAAGTAATCAAAAAAAGAGTGTGAAGGGAGTTTACGCCTGGGCAAAGGTAACCGTGAATGACTTCTCATCCGCAACATTTTCTTCCCATGGACGGGCGTATCCCGCCTCAAAGGTGCCGGACGGTTCCCCTGTGAAAGTCACGATCCATTTGTGAATCCCGCCTGCACCAACAAGGGGTGCTTCTGAATAGGGGGGAACAAACGAGTCTGCGGCAATCTCTGCATTGCCAGAGACTTTCGCTGTCCACTGGTATCCGGTCGTTGGGTTCTCATCCAGTGTTACAATGGCGACACCGTTCTTTGGCACAGTGATGGTGGTGCCGTCATTCGCACTGTTCACGTTTACTACAGATGCTCCCTCTGGTGTTACGTAGAAGGTGATGCTGTAGGTCATGTCATTCGCCTGTGCTTCTTCCCACGAGCGAACGTATTTGGCGGTGAATGTCACCATACCTGTCACCTCTGGCTTCAGTGTCCAGACATGAACGCCGCCTGCACCGGGGATCGGTGCTTTGGGTGGTTCGAAGGTATCGTCGGTGATAGCGAGTCCCTCAGTGCCGGTCACATTCCATGAGTAACCGGTTGTGGGGTTCTCAAGGAGTTTTATGGTGATCGGTGTGCGCATGTCAACAGGGATGAGATCCCCGTTGTTCTCCTCGGAAATCGAGACGAATTTGTTTGGCACTTCCCCTTTCGTTTCAGTTGTAATGCACCCTGCCGCACAGATAATACCAGCAAGAGTGATTAACATCAATATTCCGTATACTGCTTTCATAATCGTTCAGTGGAATATTGGCGAGATGATTGATAAATGAAGCGATAATTACGATCCTCTTTGCACTCAATTTATTTTATCCGAAAAAAGAGAGGCCGGGAAAATATGGGGTGTGTGACATCGGTTCTTTTGCCTACCGCTTTCGCCACAGCAACCGAAGCAGCACACCGAATGCGACGACTGAGCATAGTGAGGTGTCATAATGCTACGATCTCTTCTCATATCTTCCCGGGCTATCAAAAGAATATGTCAGGATTCAGTCAGATTCACCTACACCCTCCTTTCCTGAAGAAATGGTTTGCACACCTATCGGACGTTATGTGCATGAACACGCGAATGGCACTGTTCGCAGAGGGTGATGAGGTTATCCGGTTTGTCATTGGTTGGGTCGCTATCTCTGTGATGAATGTGGAGATACTCTTCAGCGCCGCAAAGCCTGCATTGGTGTTCATCCCGTATCAGAATGACTTCCCTGAGCTGTTTCCATTCTTTCAGACCGTATTTGTCCCGCACGGTAACGATTATCAAATGACGCTTACAGAAAAGTATATCTTCCCTGCGCTCAGCATAGGGGCAGGAGTAGCAGAGACGGCGGTATGCATTTTTCCCGGGCATGTCCCTGCAGGGCGGTGTGCCTCCGGTATCAAATGAAGATAGGCTGCGTTGAATTTCGATTGCTTGTTTTGGCTGGGCCATGTCTTGTTGTGATAGATTTTCCCGAGACGCCTTTTATCGTTTATCCGTGCAGGGCGAAAGTTATCGAGGTCATAGGAGAAAAATGCGAAATGCCGTCTATCCATTTCAGAATCCTGTTATCTCTTTCGTAAATGAGGCAGATGTTACGTTCAAATGAGTGTGATTGTGCCGCTTTTCATGGGATACCATCTTATATTGGCTGGGTTCTTTGTTTCATCTCCCGGAATACATCAAACATTGGCTTTTGATGTTCATTCTCCAGATTGGGGGGAGGCATACACTCAAGCTACATATGTTCAGGGTGGATTATCCGGCGTTTACTGGATATTTCTCCGTGGGGATGTTCGCCCCGAACCCCGATGTAATATTAACGCGGACAGCCAAAAAAGAGATTTTCTGAGGATAATTATTACATTTCATCTCTGAGCATGATGATGGCACCATAGTTATAGGGTTCAGAGGGATTGATCTGCATCCCGTCTTTCAGTCCGATGACATCGAGAGGATATGACTTTTTATTCATCGGATAGATACGGTCTGTCATTGATTTATACGGAATGCCCGATGAGGTGACGTCTTTATAGGACGTGATGGTAAAGTCCTTCGGCACTGCTGCATAGTTGTAGGCAAAGCCGACTATGAAGAGATTGTCTCCCTCACTTGCCATATTGCTCCCTGTCCCTTTAGCATCAATGTCAAGGCTGACATAGAGACCCAATACATTGTTCATAGGAGATGCCCGGATCTCGGTCTTGTAGTTCGGCACATTCTCTGATTTAATAATGATGGGATCGGCTACGGGCCATGGTTCTTGCATGGTGGGAACCGGAGTGTTTATGGGTGTCGGTACAATAGGACCATCGGTTGTGGTACATCCACACATGAATGCACCGAGAATGAGTGCTGATATAAGAAATAGTAACGGTCTTTTTTGGTTCATAATAGAGATCCGTTAATAGATATATACTACGTTTGTCTCCTGGTGCTGTTGCATAGTTACCAAATGTTTATTATTCATCTGTAACAAACTGGCTATCTAATGACATCCGGCGAATATCCCACTGCAATGGTTGACGGGAAAGAGATCCCGTATGACCCAGACGTCCTCAGGAGGATTCAGGAACACCCATGCTACAGCAAAGATGCATGCCATAAATTTGGGAGAATGCATCTTGCCGTTGCGCCAAAATGCAACATTCAGTGCAATTACTGTGTCCGTGACTTTGATTGTGTCAATGAAAGCCGCCCTGGCGTTTGCAGTAAGGTACTTTCTCCTGAACAAGCCCTTGTTTTGGTTCGCGAGGTGATGAATAAATTCTCCTACATCAAGGTTATCGGCATTGCCGGGCCAGGTGATCCGCTTGCCAATAAAGAGACCTTTGAGACACTTCGTCTGTTAAAAGAGGAATTCCCTGTTCCTATCAAGTGCCTTTCTACAAACGGTCTGCTCCTTCCTGAGTCCATTGACCTCCTCGAAAAGTATGACGTTGGAAATGTCACCGTAACCTTAAATGCAATTGACCCTGCAATCGGTGAGAAGATCTACTCCTTTGTTGAATGGGAAGGAAAGAAACTGCACGGGCGTGAAGGGGCAGAACGTCTTCTTGCCCAGCAGATGAAGGGCATTGAGATGGCAGTGGAACGCAAGATGCTTGTAAAGATAAACACGGTGCTTATCCCCGGTATCAATGATCATCATGTTGTTGAGATTGCAAAGAAGATGGGTCAGATGGGCGTCTATACATTCAATATCATCCCGGTAATCCCCCTGTATAAATTTTCCCACATCACTCCCCCCACCCTTGGAGACAAAAAGGCAATGCATGATGCTTGTTCGCCGTATATTCGCCAAATGGAGCATTGTGCACGCTGCCGCTCTGATGCCATAGGAAAACTGGGGAAAGATGTGCAGGATGAGATATATCGGAACTGTAGTTCTATCTGAACAACCTTTTACTATTTTTTCCTTATTTTTGCTGGTCTCTGAATTACTAGGTAGTTTTTCCAAGAGTAACAATAATAAGATTCATGCAGAATACTATCCGTGTCTTTTTCGTTGATTATTTATAATGATTAAACATAGTATTCTTGTTAGATCTCATCGAATGGGTGCTGGATTACATGTATATCAATTCATCAAATATCAGTGATATTCTCGTTGTTGCAAAGTCTCTAAGCACGGGTCATAACGATCTATTCACACTTTTTTTTGCGGATA
>Ga0265294_10010878_pt1 | contig 10295 bp, 9 predicted proteins | sample MunlanPumphouse3_FD_192504 | JGI IMG/M metagenome (GOLD analysis project Ga0265294, IMG submission 192504) | Groundwater microbial communities from a municipal landfill in Southern Ontario, Canada - Pumphouse #3 | ecosystem: Environmental > Aquatic > Deep subsurface > Groundwater | place...
ACGACTGGGCGCTCCTCTTCGACCCCGACACCGGCGAATCCTACGGCGTCAATCCGGTCGGTGCATATGTCTGGAAGGAGTTGGACGGTTCAAAAACGTTCGCAGAACTCATCGCCGGCCTGCGGTCGGCCTTTGACGACGTGCCCGAGACCGTCTCCGACGAGGTCGCAGCATTTCTCGATGACCTCGTGAACCGGGGGTATGCGGGTTGTGAAGTGAACCGGCGATGATCCGCATACCGGCGACCCCGAGATCCGTCGACATCGCGATCACGAACCGGTGCAACCTGAAGTGCGCCTACTGCAGCCATTTCACCAGTGCTGGCGATGTCAATCACGACCTCCCCACGGAGGACTGGCTTTGCTTCATCAAAGATCTGGGTGACTGCAGGGTGATGCGGGTCACCCTCGAGGGAGGGGAGGCGTTCATGCGCAGCGACCTTCCCAAGATCATCGATGCCATCGGTGCGAACCGCATGCGGTTTGCCATCCTCTCTAACGGAACGCTTGTTACCGACAATATTGCGGCGCACCTTGCCGCAACCGGCAGGTGTGACGGCGTTCAGGTCTCCATTGACGGCTCCCGGCCTGAGACTCACGATTCATGCCGCGGGAGCGGAACCTTTGCAAAGGCGGTGCGGGGCATCGGGATCCTGCGGGAGCACGGCCTGCCGGTGCCGGTGCGGGTGACGCTCCATCATCATAATGTCCGCGACCTGGAGGGCATTGCAGCGTTTCTGCTCGACGAGATCGGCCTCCCCTCGTTCTCGACCAATGCAGCCTCCTATATGGGGCTGTGCCGGTCGAATGCGGCATACGTGCAGCTCACCGTCGAGGATCGGATCTATGCTATGGAAACCCTTCTCCGGCTAAACGAGGAATACAACGGCAGAATCTCCGCCCAGGCCGGCCCGCTTGCCGATGCGGGGATGTGGGCGGATATGGAGAAGATGCGGGCGGACGGTGCTCCCGGGTTCCGGAACGGATCCGGCTTTCTGTCCTCCTGCAGCGGGCCGTACTCGAAGTTGGCGGTCAGGGCCGACGGCGTCTTCGTTCCCTGTCTGCAGCTGCCCCATATCGAACTCGGGGCGATCAACCGTGACAGCCTGAAGGGGATCTGGCAGACGCATCCTGCGCTGGATCGGCTCCGAAAACGCACCTCGATTCCGCTCTCCTCGTTTGAGTCCTGCAAGCGGTGCGAGTACCTTCCATACTGCCGCGGAGGGTGCCCTGCTCTTGCCTACACCCACACGGGGGAGGTGTATGGGCCGGCCCCCGACGGCTGCCTGAAGAGATTCCTCGAAGACGGCGGACGCCTTCCGGCATAAGCGGCCGGAACGGCAATCGCTTCGTCCACTTTTACCGTTTCCGGGTGTTGAGAAGATACAGCACTACCAGCAGCGCCGGTACGGCAAACAGGAGGATGAGCGCCGGCAGGCCTCCCGCCTTCGTGGTATCCTCCGTCGGGAGGGGCTGCAGACAGAGGCCGATCGTGTCGAACCGCCCCGTTTGGGCATAGATCGAGCGGGTCGCCTCATCGGTCTCTGTCTGCAGCTCCCTCCAGGCTGCGAGGTTGCTATCATACCCCATGATGACCGGATTCCTCTCCGTTACCACGTCCCAAGCATCCTGGGTCAGGGGAAACGTAACTATGAACGGTGCGGACGCTGTTATCCCCTGCGGGAGGCAGCCGTAGACGGTCTGACGATACGGTTCGGTTCCCTCCGGGAAACCTCCTGGAATGCTGTCCCCGACGAGCTGGTACAGGACGATCTCCGTTGCAGGATCGATCCGCTCTCCGCCGGCTGTGGTGACCTCGGTGTCGGGTGCGAGGACGATGAACATCTGCATGTCGGTGGACCAGACGACAACCGGAAGACCGTCCTGGGCGGCGGCCGGGTTGAAGGTCTCGAACGCTTCGACTGCCACCGTCGGCGTTGCATTCGGTGTAGCCGCTGGCCGGATATCGTCGCCTCCGCCGCCTGTGTCCGGGGCAGGTGTCGGCGTCGGCGTCGGGCGCACCACCCGGACGGTCGTCCAGAGGTACTCCCGAGCGTCGACGAGGGCGCGGATGGGAATTGCACCCTCTAGAATCCCCACGATCGTAAAGTCCATCATGGTCGTGTCGACGGCGGCATTCGTCGTGCCGTTCAGCTCCAGGCTGGCGGTCACCTGGTGCTCTCCGTCTTCAGCCTCTCCCCGGACTGTAATGTAGCCGTATCTTCCGCTGGCGATCGAGGTGTTCTTCTGGATGACGATCAGGCTGCCGGGCGGGTCGGAGCGCGTAACCGAGGTTGACCCATCCGGATAAGAGATCTCCAGGGCGGCCCATTTTGCCCTGCTCACTTCCAGCCTGATACCGCCGTCCCGCAGGGTGAAGGGCATGGTAAAATTGTTCTGGCTGAACTCGAACGTCTGCCGGCCGTCGAGTTCGATCACCGCACTCTCTATCCTCGTGGTGAATGTCTGCCCGGCACCCAGACCGTCGATATTGACGTGGATCGGGTCACCTTCCCGTATCTCTTCAGGCCATTCTCCAATGGTGACTGCACCGCAGGCAGCCACCCAGCCTGCAAGGATGAGGGCAAGCAGCCCGATACTTCTAATATTTCCGGCGGTCATGTTCCAGATGCGGCGATGGGCGGATCTCCGCCGCGTGCAGAAAGCTTCCTGTAATGAGATAAATATTTTTCGGATTCTGGTCGTTTCTAAGGGACGGTTTGAGCGGAAAAATGGTCTGCCGGTTATTCAGGTTTCGGAGCAGCGGAAAAATGCTTCACGAACTCCCTGATATTCTCCGACGAACGCCACCCGAGATCGAGCTCCTGCACGATTGTATCGATCTCCTTTGCCTGGTTATATATGACGTCGGCGAGCGTTCCGCCCTCGAGGCCTGCAAGCCCGACGATCATCTGCAGGGGGTTTCGGACCTGGTTGTTCAGCTGGTCGAGTCTCTCGATATTGACCAGCAGTTCCCCGATGTTTTCAACAAGAAGCCGGTATTTTCTCTCGCTCTTGAGCAGAGCATCGAGCGAACGCTGGTACTCCGTGATGTCGTCGAGGATCAGGGTCACGCCCGGCGAACCGTCCGTGAAGACCGTGGGCACGATCTTCATCCTGAACGAGAGGGTCTCCTCCCCTTTCCGGATCGCGATCTCTTCGACGACCTCTTTTCCTTCGAGCGCCCGGGCTATCGCCGCATCCAGATCCTGTTCGGTGGAATCCGGGCAGAGTGTCCGGTGAAGGTGCTCGTCGGCGAGTTCGTCGCGTGTCTTCTCTACGAGTTGCAGGAACTTTGTGTTCGCCTGAACGATCTTCTGTCGTGTGTCCAGAACGACGACAGAATCCGAGGAAAAATCCAGCATTGCAGATATTGGAACTCTGTGTGAGAGATAGTAGAGTTTTGCAGGACCCTGTGGTTCCATCTCGATCTGCCCCGACATCTGCAGGGTATCGAGATATCGGGCCATGGTAATCCTGTTGACACCGACGGATTCGGCAATCTGCTTCATTGACATGCCACGCGGATTCTTTTTCAGGGCCTCAATGATTGCAGAATAAACCCTCTCTTCATCGGGCATGTTCATCTGTTGCATACGGGGGTAAATCTACTTTTCCCAATGGTGCTGCGACAGCATCCCGTCTCCGGCTAAACGCTATTGTAAAACGTTTTCAACTATCTCTATGGATAGCCTCATTCGTTTATCCAAATGCAGAACTTTTAAATATGAGTTTGACAAAATAGGTGGTAGTCGATCCCGATGCCTGCGTTTCCCGTTTCGATATCTGTAAATAGTCCGATAAGGATTCTGCTTCTGGTATGCACGGCGATCTGCATGGTCGAGGCGGCAGGAGCTGCAGAGATGGCCGGCGGGGATGGCTTCAGCGTCATTCCTGCAATCGTTCCGGAACCGGGTGTCGGGGAGTTCGAGGAGTTGACCTTCCGGTTTTCGTTCATGCAGGAGGTGCGGACCGTCAGCGTCAATGTTGACAGATCCGTTTACCTCGGAGCACGGAACGCCAGTAAAGTGGCGACGATACGCTCCGGCACGGGACCGGACGGGTGGTTGACCGGATACTACGGCCCCTTCATGGCAGACCCTCAGCAGGACGCTCTCTATACCGACCTCCTTGGGGAGTTCGAGAAGATCCGGGCAGGATCGGATCTGGACGACGATGAGTATGTCGAACTGCTGACCGCTTTCGTGCAGAGTCTGCCGTATGCATCGGACTATACCCAGCTGCGGTACCCCGTCGAGACCGTCGTCGACGGCCGGGGTGACTGCGACGATCGGAGTCTTCTCCTTGCAGCGCTGCTCGATCGAGCAGGATACGACGCCGCCCTCTTCTACTTCGGCGAGGCAAACCACGTTGCGGTCGGCGTCGCTTCTCCCGACGCCACATTTGGGGATTCGGGGTACGCAATCATCGAAACTACGGAAAAGAACCTCATCGGCGTTCTTCCGGAAGGGATGTCACCGGCAGAGGACGTCTGCGTGATTCCCGTATCCTCGGGCGGGAAGGCCTACGGCAGGTGCGCCGAGACGCTTGCCATCCACCAGGCCCTTCTCGATGCCGCGAACACCGGGGATCAGCCGCGATACAACTACATCGTTGCCCACATGTACGATCGGAGCGTGATCTATGCGTGGCTGACGGCAAGCGAGAGTGCTGTCTAACGATCGGCGCCGCCGTTCCGGGCCGGTTCGATCCGCCGCGACTCAGGAAAAAGTCCCTGTTTTTCTGCCTCCTCGCAGAACCAGAATGGGGCAAGAAGATCGCTGCTTCGGCAGTAATTCTGTGCCACGCAGTTCCCGAGACAGAGCCGGTTCAGAGCGCACTCGCCGCAGATGCCTTTCAGGTTGCGCGGAATCCCCTTCCTGACCGCTCCGAGTACGGGAGCGTCTCTCCAGACGGCTGCAAGCGAGTCGCGGGGGTGGGAGCCGAGCACCAGGTCCGGCGTCGTCTCGCCGATGCCGCAGAGCGCGTACCGCCCGTCGGAGAGCACTCCGATGATCCCGTGAATCCCGCAGACGCCGCAGCCGTCGCCGTCCCGGCAGAAAATCCTGCTGAGCGGGCGGAATGCCGGCGGGTAGTCGCAGTAGAGGCGAAGGGGGGTCGTGGATGTGAGATGATGCTCGATCCACCGGAAGAGTTCGAGGTATTCCCCGGCCGTGAGCGCTGCGCCGCTGCGTCGGATCTCCTCTCCCCTCCCGGTGGGCTGGAGCATGTTGAACTTGACGGAGCCCGCACCGAGCGACTCGGCAAGCCGCACAACGTACCGGACATGATCCCGGTTGGCACGCATGACCGTCATGATGACCTGGGGTGCAACGCCGGCGTCGCTCAGGAGCGTGATCCCGTTGCACGCCGCATCGAAACAGCCCCGGACACCGCGCACGCCCTCGTGAACGGCGGCGTCGCCCCCGTCGAGGCTCACCGATACGAACGGCTGTTTTCCTGCGGCGATATCCGCTGCGATCCGCGGTGTCACGAGCGTGCCGTTCGTCTCCATGGTGAGGCGGAGCCCAGAATCCCTGACCCGGGAGATGACGGTGCCGATCTCCGGGTGCAGGAGCGGTTCGCCGCCGGTCAGTTTGACCGCCTGAGCCCCGAGGTGCTGCGCCTCGTCGAGGATGGCTGTGAAAAAATCGAGGGGCAGGTAGTCGGCGGCAACACCCGAACGCTGGTACTTCGGCGCTATCCAGCAGTGGCGGCAGGCAAGGTTGCAGTCGCGCGTGAGGTAGACGTACACCATCCTGAGCGGATATGCTCCTGGTGCCCCGGGCGTTTCAGGCGTCATCTCGTCTTGCCCTCCGCCCGATCGGTTCGTATCGGCAAACGCCGCTGCAGGTGCCTCAATCGTGCCGTATGTCTCCTCCTCATGGTTTTCTTTTCTAATCAGGACTGATAAGGCTATTGTCCGGTAAAATATCCCCTCCGCGGGGATCTCTTTGATGGGGATGCACTGCTCTCGAAGAGATGGGTTTTGCGGGTTGCCTGTCCTCAAAATCCCCGTCCGGCGCTCCGGGTGCACCCGCAGCCCGGCAAAACCTTTATCCCACACGAGAAGTAAGTAGCTTCAATTGATCCCGACCGGGCGTTCAGCGGGGCTCATATCTGCAGAAAGTGCCCCGAAAGATGGAAAAAATCTGAAAAAGCGGTGAGATGCCATGGTTCGCAGAAACTACGAGACTCCCCGATTATTCCCGCTTCGCGAGGGCGCTCTGGCGGTCAGTCACGGGGATACGTTCGGCGGCGGTGCGGAGATTGCCGCCTATGGCGGGTGCTCAAGCGGGAGTATTCCCGGCCACCAGGGCTGGGGGCCGGACTGTGCAGACGGCTACGGCGCTTCCGGTTGGTGGCTCGGGGGAGAATGCCGGCAGGGTTACGGCGTGATCTCCAGGTGGAAATGCACCTCCGGGTGGCTCGACTTCTGGTCGTGATCCGCTGAGGATCGTTCTCCCGAAGAACGATTGCAGACTATATATCGATGACAACCGATCCCCTCGCCCGGAACTACGCGTGCACCCTCGCCGACGGGCAGCGCCTGACCCTCTGTTTTGAGGAGGAGCTCGGCGCATGGATCGATCGCTTTGCCGCCATCACCGGCCTTGAACGCGTGCAGGAATGCACCTCTCCTACCTGCTTCGTAGGGCGTGAGACCGGGAGAACGTTTGGCCGCCGCAGTGCGGGGGACGGCTGGACGGAGTATGCCCTTCCCTGGGTGCGGCTGCGGTACGGCTTCCGGAGCGGGGAGGTCATCTGCGGGCTGCTCGACCGGGAGCGCGACAGCGATCTCGGGGCATCTATCCGACTGAAGCAGAAAGATCAGGAGAGGCGGATCAGGGAGATCATCCAGATGGATGGCGTATCCTACGGCATCTTCCTGCACGCGCTGCGATCGGGAGGCCTGCCGCTCCACGCCGCTCTCGTCTCGCTGGGCGGTTCGGGCTACCTGATCGCGGGCCGCGGAAACACGGGGAAGACCACCTGCGCCCGGCGTGTGCCACCGCCGTGGCGGTCGTGGTGCGACGATCTCGTCCTTGCCGTGAAGACCGATGCGGGTTACCGGGCGCATGCACTCCCGACCTGGAGCGACCACATCCGGGACGGAGAGTGCGGGGAGCGGCGCCGGATCGACCGGCATATCCCGATCGGGGGAGTGTTCTTCCTTGAGCAGTCGGCCGTCGACGAAGCGGTTCCTGTCTCGCCCGGCGCTGCCGCCGCCGCTCTCTACCGCTCAGCCGCGGACAAATGCGATCTGCTCTGCAACGCCGGGGATCCCGGCAGTGCAACGGCGCTGCGGCGGCAGGTGTTTCTGAACGCGTGGTCTCTGGCCGCCGCCGTCCCGGCCTTTCGCCTGCGTGCGACGCTCACGGGGAGGTTCTGGGAGACGATGGCGGCTGCGGCTCCCCCGGAGGAGGTGAGAGCGGGATGACCGGCGAGGGGCGGCCGTCCAGGACGGTCGTGTATACCGGGCAGAGCATGTACCCGACCCTCCGGGACCGCGACATCGTCATATGTTCCGCTCCCCGGCACGGCCAACTCCGGCGCGGCGACGTCGTGCTCTTCCGCTCCGAAAAGGACGGTCGCTGGATCGTCCACCGCATCTGCGATATCTCCGGGACGGTCGCCGCCACTCGCGGCGATGCCAACCCGTCGGTCGACGAGCAGCCGCTACCGCTCGATGCCGTCGAAGGGCGGGTGATCGCGGTCGAGCGCAGGGGGAGGCGCGTCCGGGTGTTGGGCGGATGGATCGGGCACTGGTCGGCTGTACTCCTGCGCGGGTATTACCGGCGCCGCCGCAGGCTCTGGTATCTCCTCCGGTGCGGATGTCGGGACATCGCTCTCCCGGATAGCGTACGGCGTCTCATCTCGCCCTTCATCAGGGTCAGGGTCGTCGAGTTCAAACGGGCGGACGGAACCGAGCTGCATCTCTTCTTCGGACGGTGGAGGATCGGCCTGCTGCGCCCGGCCGATCAGGAATGGCGGCTCTCCCCTCCGTTCGGGCTCATCCTCGATCGCGAAACCCTTCCGCGCCTGCCGTGACGTCTTCGTCCGGAACCAGTCTCCCGTCCTCGAGGTGGTAGACGCGGTTCGCTGTCGCCAGGAGCGGCGTGCGGTGAGAGGTGATGATCGTTGTCCTGCTCCGGGCGAGGAGACGCAACGACTCGCAGATCCGAACTTCGGTCTCCTCGTCCAGGGCGGAGGTGGGCTCGTCGAGGATAAGCACGGGGGCATCCTTTAGAAACGCACGCGCGATCGCAATTCTCTGGCACTGGCCTTCGGAGAGGTGCGCCCCCCGCTCGCCGACGATCGTGTCGTAGCCTGCAGGAAGGCGCGATATCGCATCGTCGATATGCGCGAGTTTTGCCGCCCGGACGACCTCGGCGTGCGACGCGTCCGGGTTGCCGTACCGGATGTTATTCCCGACAGTGTCGTTGAAGAGGAAAGTCTCCTGCGCGACCGCGGCGATGTTGCTCCGAAGCCAGTGGAGATCCAGGGCGGCGAGGCTCGTTCCGTCGATCGTTATCTCGCCCGACTGCGGGGTGTAGTACCCCAGTATGAGATTGATCAGGGTGGTCTTGCCGCCGCCGCTCAGGCCTCTGATGGCAATCGTCTCACCGGGGTTGACCGTGAAGGAGACGTCTCTGAGCACCGGCTTCTCCGAATCGTAGGAGAACGATACGCCCGAGAATGCAAGCCGGCCGGCTATCCCGGGCAGGCGGCGAGGGGCGCTCCGGTCGCAGCCGACTCCGTCTTCAGGAGCCATGGAGAAGAGTTCGCGAACCCGGTTTGCAGATGCGATTGCGGGCTGTATGGCAGCGGGAAGCGTGAAGAGCGTGATCGTGACCCCGGATATCATGGAGGCATAGGCAAAGAAGGCAACGAAGTCGCCTATCGTCATCGATCCGTGCAGCACCTGCTCTACCCCGAACCAGAGGACGACGAGCGAGCCGAGGAAGTACAGCCCGGAGACGGACGATCCGGAGGTGGTCTGCAGGATCGACTGTTGCAGGCGCAGATCGAAGACGCTCCGCAGCCGGCCTGAGAAGCGCTCGACCTCACGCTCCTCGGACGAGAAGGACTTCACGAGGTCGATACCGGCGATCACCTCCTGCAGCCCCCGCTTTACGTCGGCAGTGGCCTCTCTCTCCGTATAGGCCTTAGCATAGACCCTTTTGCGGAAGAGCAGGTTCGCGATGACGTATACCGGGCACAGGCCCGCGATGACGATCGTCAGTCCGGGGTTGAGCATGAAGAGAATGGTGAGCGAGATGACGAGGAGAGCCGCGTTGGCGAAGACCTGGAACGTCAGCTGCGCAAAGAGGGCCTGTACCGCGTCAACGTCGTCGGAGACCCTGGCCATGACGTAGCCGGTAGGATGTTTCTTGAAGTAGGAGAGCGGAAACCGGAGAACGTGGTCGAAGAGCGAGGTGTGGAGCCGGAACGACAGTTCCTGCTGAAACCTGATTGCAACGTACCGCTGCACGAATCCTATGGCGCCGATGGCGATCACCACGCCGCAGAGCGCCGCGATGAGCCCGGTCACCGAACCGGCGGCGAGGTCGGCGACGGGGGCGAGAGATCCGAGGTGCAGTGCCTGCAGTGACGCTTCGAGGTTCTCGGGCCCTGATCCGAGCAGAATGTTGTCGACGAGGATCTTTCCGCTCAGGGGGACGACCGCCCGCAGTGCGGTTGCGGCCAGGAGGAGGGTCAGCGAGAGTGCTCCGAGTCCCGCCACCGGCCGAAGATACCCGGCGAAGAAGAGGAGGTCCCGGTGCCGGAAGGTGCCGGTGGCGGAGCACCTGCGGTACAGGGCGTCCCTGCCGACCGAGAGTGCGTACTTCAGTTCGGTGTGAATCGCGGCAAGACTCATCGTTACTCCGGTTCCGGCACGATCGGTTGCGGACAGCCTTCCTTTCAGAAGACAGGCCGCATTTACGTAACAGATGGTGCCGGGAGGGTTTAACCCTGCCGGATTCGAAAGACGGCGGAACCTCCGCTGCAAAAGCCTCTTCTTTTCGTGCGCGAATATGGTCTCTATCGATGCAGATCGATCGGCACGCCGTGGTGAGGAAGAATGAGACCCGCATCTGACCGGACCGCGCGCTTTCTCCGGCTCGTCCCTGCCATAGCGGCAGTGGTTCTCGTCGCTGTTCTCCTCCTCCTCCCGGGCGCGGGAGAGATCGCGACACCGCCCGGCGTCGCATACGATCCGGGGCGGGAGACTCTCACCGTCACCCTCTCCCCGGAAGACCTCTCCGGCGATTACGGACAGTATGCCGCTGA
>Ga0265294_10010880_pt1 | contig 10293 bp, 8 predicted proteins | sample MunlanPumphouse3_FD_192504 | JGI IMG/M metagenome (GOLD analysis project Ga0265294, IMG submission 192504) | Groundwater microbial communities from a municipal landfill in Southern Ontario, Canada - Pumphouse #3 | ecosystem: Environmental > Aquatic > Deep subsurface > Groundwater | place...
ACACCGAGCTGGAAGGCCCGGCCCATTGTCTCATTCACAGCACCACGGGTGATGGTGACGTTGAGGCGGGTATCCGGGTTCATCAGGGCAGAGAGACCCCCGGATATATCAGCACTGATGCCGGTGGCAACCCTGCCCACATCACCTCTGAGGTCAGCAGAGCCGGAGATGTTTCTGATCTCTGCACCTGTGCATTCTCCGGTCCATTCAGAGGAGACGTTCTGCAGTCCGTCTGTCTGGATAATGATATCAATGCCAGAGTTCCTGACAAGAATGGTTGAGTTTTCATCCATCAGTGTGGCATTCTGATTTTCTGCGAGATTGATGGACACTTCCTGTGTATCATCGTCAAATGTCATGTTCGCAACGGTGACAGGCTGATCATCTGTGAGGGATGCATGAACCGGCGTGATGGATATAATCCCTGGTTTCAGATCATCGAAACGATATGTGGCGTTATCCCGTGTCCAGCAGGGGTTTACCAGCCGGATTTCACGCTCAGCAGGCAATCCGTTGGAATGCACCCTGATGTCAATGAGAGGGATAGATCCAATTCCGGTGATAGTGTCCAGAGCTTCTGCACTGACTTCGAGCCAGCCGTTTTCATTTATGATGGTGGAATCAACCGATAAACCAGGGATTGTTCCGTTCGCCCGGACATCGGTCACAGAAATGACAGTCCTGTTGAACTCCATGATGAAGGAGACATTATTCACTTCATTGAGACCGGATGCACTTACAGTCAGGTATTTTGAGGATTCAGCCGGCAGTGAACCTGTGGGCCCATCCATTTTGGTGCGGGCTTCGACTGCAATGGCACCGTCATTGCGGATAACCAGGCATTCAATACCTGATGTTTCTGCATGTGTGTCCGTGATTGTCAGTTGTGTGGTCTCCCTGAGTCCGGCAATGCTGTCTGTTGCCCGGAAGGTGATCTCTGCCACCGGTGTGGCAGAAGCGGCGGTGATGCCTGCGTCATCAGATAATTCAACTGTAACAAGACCCTGGCTGTTGTCAATTGTTATATCAAAATCTGCCCCCTGAACAGGTGATGCCGGGGCGATATCCTCTATAGTAACCAGTGCCGGATCATAGGTGATGGTAAAGCTGAGTTCGGTGATATTACTGAGGTTATCTGCAGTAACGGAGAATATCGCAGTTTCATTGGCAGTGATTCTCCCCATCGGGGCGATGAGCTCTACTGCCGGTGTGCCAATGACAACGACACAATCTTTTATGGTCACTGTGGCATCGCCATATGAGTTCGCAACTGTCAGTCTGACATCATATGCACCTTCGCGGGTGTAGGTGTGAACCGGGTTCTGTATATCTGAGAAGTTTCCGTCACCAAATGACCAGTTCCAGAGTCCGGGATCCCCATTGGAGGTGTCAGTGAAGATGACCGGAAGTGGTGCATCGCCTGACACCAGAGTGGCGGTGAAGGACGCAACCGGTTTTGAACCCTCAGGTGTCAGGGTGAAGCATACATCTGTTGTCTGGTCTGCCTGCACACTGATGTTTTTGCTTGTTGTGTTGTAGTATAATGGTTTCACCAGCCTGATGTCATGGGTGCCGAACGGGATGTAGGGGAGAATGTTGTTTGTCAGAACTGTGGTGTTTCCGCCGTCAAGCCAGATCCATGCCTTGTCTGGTGATGAGGTGACACTGATACTTCCGGCTGCCTGTGCCAGGGTAAAGGAGATATCGGTGACTTCGTCTTTTTCCACTGTTATGCTTCTGACAGCAGGTGTGATGTACCCGGATTTCTCTACAGTGATTGTGTGCTGCCCGGTGGAGACATCTGTGATAGTAGTATTGGTGACTTCACCGGCATCCTCGCCATCAAGGAGGATTGTGGCGTTTGCTGGTGTCGAATTGACACGGAGTGTTCCGACCTGAGGGGTGAAGATGAAGCAGACGTCTTCGGTTTCGTCTTTGGACAGAGTGACAGTCCGGCTGGCAGAATCATAGCCAGCCAGTTCAACTGTGACATTGTAGGTTCCCACCGGTTTGCCAACGAGGGTAACATTCGTCAGTTTATTGGTATCAGTGCCGTTCAGATACACCATGGCACCGGAAGGAGTCGAGTTGATCTGCAAGCCTCCCGTCTGATGAACAAGGTTAAAGAAGACCGGAGTTGTTGCATCATCTGTGACTGTTACCGTATCATTTATTGCAGTCTCGTAGTCATAGAGCATAATTGTCACATTATAGGTACCGGTGTCAAGTCCGCTCAGCATTGTATTCGTGACTGAAGCATTCAGAATACCATCCAGATAGATGTCGGCACCGTCCGGCATCGAGTTGATCTGAAGTGTTCCTGTTGAGCGGGTAAGATTAAACACAGCAACCTTCGTTTCATCCCGTGCAGGGGTTAGAATCTCAGATTCAGAATAATACCCTGCCAGAACAACAGTGGCATTATACTCTCCACCTGCCGGTTCACTGGTAAAGGTATAGTTGGTTGATTCTCCCGTGTTAACGCCGTTCATATAGATTGCAGCTGAATCCGGGATGGAATTGATCTGAAGATCCCCTGAACCAAGCCACTGGAAAACAGGGTACTGGAATTTATAGGTAGATACACGCCAGATTTTTGATGAATCCTCAGCGGTATCGATAGTAGTAACAGACCAGTTAAGACCATTCCCGACCGTCGTTCTGGTCAGGAAATCATAGTCCATGAATCCGAACCTGTCAGAAACATAGACACCTTCACTGTTTCCATTTTCAGCATACCGATAACAGTTTTCGATAGTCCCTTCATTTTTACCGACAAGACCACCATATTCAGACCCGCCGGTTACCGAACCTGCTGCAAAACAGTCCTTTACGGACGAACCCGAAATCAGATGTCCGACAAGACCACCGATTTTGCTGGAGAACGACGGTGTGGTTACATCACCCGATGCATAACAGTTCACAAAATTACAGATACTGCCTGAATACCCGACTTCACCGACAAGACCACCGATTTTGCTGCCGGAGGACGACGTTCCGGTTACGTCACCTATTGCATAACAGTTCGTAAAAGTACCTCTATAGATCCACCCGACAAGACCCCCGGCATAACTCCCGGTGGATGTGACATCACCCGTTGCGTAACAGTTAACGAAATCACCATCTCCGGGTCTGCCGATAAGACCGCCAACATACCCCCCGCCTTTAACATTACCATTTGCAGAACAATTGATAAAATCGCCGGAATCAGTATACCCTGCAAGGCCGCCGACATTATTACTGCCAATGACATTACCGCTTACGGAGCAGTTTATCAGGCTGACATCACAACCAATACTCCCGACAAGTACACCAACAAAAGACCCTCCGCGTACATCATCAGAACCGGCTTCAACTCTCAGATCCCGAACCACTGCATCGTTTATATACCCAAACAGGCCGACATAATTGGAACCAGCCTTATTCATGGTGAAATTACTGATGGTATATCCCTGACCATCAAAACTACCGCTGAATTTTACACTGTTATTGCCAATCGTTTCCGTCGGACTTCCGTCAGAGAGGGAAATGTCATTGGTCAGGATGAAATATTTGTCCCAGTTGCCAGAATCGGTTGAGAGATTGATGACATCTGCCCGTGTGCTAATCTGGTAGGGGTCAGCGGATATGCCGCTGCCACAGCTGTATTTATCCACAATTAATGTGAACCCAACTGTTTCCGTCTCACCTGCGGAAAGATTTACTATTCTGAATTCCGGTGTGGAAGTATAGCCGCTACGTTCAACCGTGACATTGTACGTGCCGGTATCAAGATTATTCAGCGTTGTGTTCGTCAAACCGTACATCGTGCTGTTCAGGTAGATGGTTGCCCCCTCCGGAGCTGAGTTGATCTGCAAGGTTCCAACCTGTTCTACAAGTGTAAAGCTGACAGATTTTGTTTTGTTCTTTGTCAGGGTCACAGTCTCACTTGCGGAATCATAACCGTCTTTCTGAACAGTGACGTTGTAGACTCCGATAGGTTGATTAAAGGTATGATTTGTACTCAATCCAGTAGAAATTCCATTAAATGAGATGGTTGCATTTTCCGGGCTTGAGTGTACCTGAAGTGTTCCATTTCCAAACGATTGCCACTGGAAGATCGGGTACTGAACATTATATGTAAATGTTCTCCATATTTTTGAAGAGTCAGCATCCGTGCTGATTATTCCTGTTGACCAGTTAAGACCGTTCTCTGGTGTTGTTTTTGTTAAGAAATCATAGTCTTTAAATTTCGTAATATCAGTGATCAGAGTACCGAGATCAGAATCTCTACCAGTGTAACGGTAACAGTTCGTTAAGGGGCCAATAGTATTAGAACCAACAAGACCACCGACACTACTATTACTACTACCAACAGTGGCAGTGCCTGTTGCATAGCAATTCGTTAAGGAGCTACCATCTTTATTCCGTCCAACAAGACCGCCGGCATGAGATGAGATACCAGTTGCATTCCCTGTTGCATAACAATTCGTTAGTGCGCCATTATTATCACCAACAAGACCACCGGCAAAAGATATGCTAGCAGTTGCATTCCCTGTTGCATAACAATTCGTTAAGAAGCCATCATTAAATCCAACAAGACCGCCGGTATCATATATAGCATTGGCATCACCTGTTGCAGAACAATTTGTTAAGGAGCCACCATCTTCATTTTGTCCAACAAGACCGCCGGCATTATAATCAGCATCGACATCACCTGTTGCATAACAATTTGTTAAGGAGCCACCATCTTCATTTTTACCAACAAGACCGCCGGCAAAATCATCAGCATCGACATCACCTGTTGCATAACAATTCGTTAAGGAGCCACCATCTTCATTCCGTCCAACAAGACCGCCGATACAAATACCAGTAGCAGTTACATTCCCCGTTGCAGAACAATTAGTTAGTGCGCCTTCATTATATCCAACAATCACACCAACATTATTAGCCCCATATACGCCATTGGCATCCGTTTCAACGTTTAAATTACGGATCTCTCCTCCCATACTGACATAGCCAAAGAGACCAATATTATCACCAGTTATATTTAATTCTAAATTGCTTATCGTATACCCCTTACCATCAAAACTGCCGGTGAAATGAGTATTAGAATTACCAATCGTTGCTGTGGGACTACATCCGGCAAGATCGATATCATTCGTCACGATAAAATATTGTGTCCAGTTGCCGGAGTCGGTGGACAGATATCCAATATCATTGCTGTTGCTTATCAGATACGGATCATCGGATGTACCGTCACCACCGCTATAAAGAGAAGAACCAGCACTCGCAACGCCGATCAAAGCAACCATTGCAACAAATACTGCTGCAAAAAGAAGCTTAACGTAAATGTGGCTCGAAAAACCAGATCCGCAAACTATTTTATTAACTATGCTACCGCCCATATTTGCCATCACCTTTTACCAAATACATTATACACAAAAATGATCACCAAAAAGAAAGCCCACTATTGAAGACACTATATTCAGTGCTGGCCAGGACAGGAACTGCCGTACCACTGAAAATAATGAATACTGCAATCAAAAGAATAAAGAAAGAGCTCTTTTTCTGATGGAGCAATTGTAAAGATAAATGGCACTCATTGGATGGGATACCCATGATCATTTAAAATTTAATGATTTTTTGACCATATAATAGTGATTGATACAATTTTCTCATTATCATTTCACCGATTTATTCAAATAACTTATTTAATAAGCAATATTTTATTGATGTTTACTTAATTCGAAAATAAAAAAGGCACAGGTTCTGGGGTGTGTGGTCAGGGGGGCCGGGTGTCTCCCGGAACAGTATTCTGAGAGTATGTATTGACGGGATTGGTGCGGAAAATCAGGAAACAAACCATTCTGCGACGGAAGTCATTATCACGAGAAGTTCGAGGAAGAGAAGAACTGAATGGATGAGGGGAGGGCAGGCCCTCCTTCTGTCCTCTACCTGGAGGCCTCATCTGGATTCTTCATTTCAGATATTTTATGCCCTTTCAACAACAGCCAGAACATAAATATCAACTCCCCCCAGCCCAGAACCAGGCTGATTCCCGGATCAAATCTGGGAAAAAGGAATCTGCCTGAGTAGTCGATCAGATAGCTCAGACCTGCAACTATCAGCAATAGGCCGAGGATTCCGGGGATGTAGTCTGATCTGAGAACCAGATAACCAAGGAGCGTAAGATGAAGCCCAAAGAATACCAGCCCAAGAGCCCAGCCATCTCTGAATGCATTGAGAGACAGCATCACCAGGGCATGCAACTGATCTGTTCCAGATACTGTCAGATAGTCATCGCCACTTAATATCAGCAGAACAATAACCAGAAAAACCAGGCTGAATGATAATACGGTGGCATATACAAGCCTGAACCAAGCCATAAGAAGTGAGAGACTCCTGTTTACCGGCCTGAGCAGTACATACAGTGCCCAGGCCACCAGGACATCCAGAATAATCACGATTATCAGGCCATAAACAGCCATCCTGAACAGCCCCTCACCAGCCAGAATATTATCTGCTGTCTCTGTGGCATCCAGCGGCACAATAAGAGTCTGGAGAGCATAAAAATCAGTGAGGATATAGACCACGGTCATGATCAGCAACCCTGACCCAGCGACCATTGCAGCTGTGCGCAGTGATATATCAGCGGCAGGCTTTGTCATCCGGGTTCATCCCCCCTCAGGCCAGGAGTGGGTTTATTTCCATTTATATTCTTCCTGAGAGTGATGTGAGGCGGTTCTGCCTGTTCTGTCCGGACGGAGTCTCACCCTCATTATGGGGCAGTGATTTATACGGTCAATCACAGTCTACATCTCAAATAAGAGCGTGCAGGGTGATAAGATGGCTGAGAAAAAACCAATCATAAGACTGTATTTCGCCAGAATCAAGGAAGCATATTACAATCTCTCAGAAGAGGAAAGGTCCGAGTTCATGCGTAAGGATCGCAGGCAGATGGACGAACTCGGGATGAAACTCATTATGACGATTGACTGCCGCTGGTCCAATGAGGAGTGGGATTTTGCCGGGGTCGAGGGATGGCCGAGCATAGAGGCTCTTGAGAGGCGTGCCAGGTTCGAAAAAGAGGAGCTGGAGACATTCAGATATGTTGAATCAAAGACTATTCTGGGCACCTGTGAGACTGGCGAATATGGAGAGGAGTGAAATAACAGGATTTGTGTGGCTTTCCATATTCTTCTTTTACTTGGTAATTTGAAGGATATGTGCTGCCTATGAGAGAGACTAAGTGATTATATGGCTCTTAATCATCTGGGATATCAGATAGTAAAGAAGCAGATTTTTCTCCAGAATTCACTTGTAGCATTGAATGGGAATACCCATTTTATCAAGTGGATTTATCAGGTACTGCATAACCCATTCACTCACTTCTTCATCATCAGTCTGCCAGACTATCATTTCAGGTTCATCATCCTGTTCACTATTATTTAATTTTTGAAACAGACGTTTTGGATCGGTATTATCATAGGAATTATCATATACCTGGACCTCATCGGCTGCCAGAATCATTTCTGGCAAAAATGAAACAGAACGAGAATAACGCCCCCTGATTTTATCTTCTGGCACATCATGACCTCCCTGTAAAAAACGTTTATGAACCCGTTCAACATTGATGTCAGGATTTTTTGTTGTAATATAAGTCAGATAAATGCTGTAGCCTTCTTTCTTCGCATATTTCATAATATCCAGACGGCTTTCATGAGAAAATACCGTCTCCCATGCAAAAGATATTCCAGCAGACATCATATCTTTAAGCTGTCTTTCGGTCCCTTCACGTGCCCGGATGAACTTCTCCCGACCTTCAGGCATCTTTGCAATCTCAGGATCTGTACGTGCCAGATAATCAGCATTTAAATATTGTATATCAGATTCCAGGACAAATGATCCAATTATTGTGGATTTTCCTGAACCATTTGGTCCGGCAAAAAGAAAAAACTCTCTCATCGGTTCTGTGTAATGTGAGAATTATATGTCTGGAGGGCGGCCTTCATCAAGATTTTGTCCGTATTTTTAAATGACGGAACAAATCCATTTTCACTCCACTTTGTTCCGTTTGAGATCTTTATACTCTCAGGAGACATTCTGGCAGAGATCTTCTGTCTGTCTGATTCCCTGGCAGTCACACAGATTGATCTCATTTTTGCCCGCAAGACTGAGTCTTTATTTATGGATGATTTTGTGTCACTCATAATTGTAACCTCATGAGACAGGTATTCATATATTTTGATAATATATATGTCTGATCTCTGTTTTATAACCATAATCCTGATTATGATCATTTATATTACCAGTTCAATCTGGTTTATCGGTTATTTAGCGGGATTCGTGATAATCATCAGCTTACATACCTCATTTCTCTGTATGCCAGACTTAAACCATCAGGCTGCTGCCCCAACCGGCCCTGTATCTTCAGATAGATAGTTCCATCATAGCGGGCGGATCACTTCTGCCATTGCAATCATTGATGAGTATGAGACGAACTGAAAGGTCTCGACTTCCAGCCTTCAGATATTTGAGGATGATGTCGACCATATGAAGTCGGCCTTTGATGAGTATGCAGATCTCCACTATGCTGCGCTCTCTGAGGAAGGCAAAGGCCTCTTTGGAAACACTGCTTCGGCCATCAGCCTCCTGAAGATGCAGGAAGAACTGCTGGAATCGGTCGGAGAGGCCCTTGAGTATGTCACACTGGACAATGTCAAGGAGAAAGAGGAGTTCTATGCAGGAATTGACTGGTTCATGGCAGAAGCAGAGGCATTCAATGATACGGTCTACCTTCACACAGTTGAGGGGGCTGCTATCGCTGAAGAATATCAGGCAATGATGGATACCGTCGCAGAATACCGGTCGGCAGCTGATATCCTTTTCACCAGTTATAAGGCTGACAAACAACTCTCAGGGGAAGATTTTGATGCATATGAAACTGCAGTCGACAAGATGAGGGTAGCATATGAGACCCTGATGACATCGGTGCTGGCAGAGCTCCGATATTATTTCCCTCTTTTTTTGATGAGCAGAGAGATGGGGTGCCCAGGTATTTCCTGACCCGGGAACCTGTCCCGACCACCTGAAGATATGGTTCTCATGGGGCAGGGGTGTATAGGACAATCACAGTTTATATCTGACATACCTGTGTAGGGGATGATAAGATGGCTGAGGGAAGACCGCCGATCCAGCGAGGAGTGGCCGGGCACAGAGGCCCCTGAGAGGCGTGCCAGGTTCGAATCTAACAAAATAACTGAGGTTATCTTCTTTTAATCCCCAATCACACAAAAATGTTTAATTCAGGTGTTCCTTGAGGTCATTCATCCATGATTGCTTGATTAATCCCTCATATTGCATACGCCCGACAACAATTCCCGGGTGGATTCCAATATCTGAAGAGAATTTTTTCACAGCGTCTTTAGTACGTAAATTTGGCAGTTCTATTATATACTCCGGAGAAATAAGGATTTCACTCGCCAGATTATTTGCCTCAATTTCTTCTGATGAGAAATTATTATCTGTATTGAGGGAATCATCAAGAAATACATTTTTCGGCTCTGTAGAAAACCTTATTGCAGGGGTAAAACGAATTTTCTGCAAGAGCTTAGTAGATTCAGAAATCTAAAGATCTTCACTTGTAGGCAGGGGGCTGCTGCGAACCCCATGCCCAGAGGGCATGAGGTCCGGTTAAATCTTTGATTTAACTCGGCCCCCCGCCAGCCCCCTGGCGCGAGATTCTCCCCCTGTCGGATATCAACTCCTAAATTTAGGAGTTGGGTTATTATCCTCCCCAGATGGTCATCATGTGCCAGGGGAGGGTTCGGGAGGTGTGAGCGTTAGCGAACATGAGAAGACGCTTGCGTCTTCAAGGGGGTGCAATCCCCCTCCCGTCAGAGGATTTCTACAGAACCCATTTTTCTTATCATGTTTCAGGATGTGAGCGGCCTCATGGAAGAAACTAAACCAGAATTTATCGTTGGTTTTTCCATAGAATGACAGTTTTATCAGGGGTTTATGCGGGTTCAGCCAACGTGCTGCCCCACTCACATGTGCCCCGGGAATAGACGGAATGAAGATCAATGATACACCAGACTCATTACAAAGTCTTTTCATTTCATCTTTGAATTCATCAGGATTTTTAATTGTCAGATTCCGGATTTCTGCGAGTGCCTTTTTAACCTAAGTTTGCCAGTTTGAGTTAAATCACCTGAGCAGACTGTCCACTACATCGATCAAAATTTTCCAATTTTTTGTCCGGATTATCTATTTGACAGTTAGTGAATTTCACTCACTCAAATCATGAAA
>Ga0265294_10010881_pt1 | contig 10292 bp, 9 predicted proteins | sample MunlanPumphouse3_FD_192504 | JGI IMG/M metagenome (GOLD analysis project Ga0265294, IMG submission 192504) | Groundwater microbial communities from a municipal landfill in Southern Ontario, Canada - Pumphouse #3 | ecosystem: Environmental > Aquatic > Deep subsurface > Groundwater | place...
ATCAGGAATGTTAATACCGGAGACATTTCTCCAAATTGCCTTCTGCGAAAAAATATTCAGGACGCCCAAACGATACTTATTTTTTATGACGAGAGATACAAGTCGAGAGTGGCTGGCCGAAACAGAAAAATGGTTCGAGCCACGTGATCTTACGGAATATTTTAGAAATAACGAGATGAATGCCAATACAGATAGAAATCATATGGGTCACTCGTTGAAAAGCGATCTGGAAATAAGTAAAAGAAAGAAAATTACTGATATCGAACTCTGTACACTAATTGAAGAAAAATTGCTACAAGAAAAAGGTACAATATCTTATAAATCTCTATCTTACGCAGAAAAAATAAAATTCATGAACTATTTCCGCATCTATCATTATGCTAGAAATAATCAAATTAAAAGATGTCTCGCGCTAAGATGAAACGCTTTCTATCGTAGATAGAATTAATAACATTAAGCAACAAAGCATCAACTATCTGTTGGTTTAGGGCATATTGCATGTAATCACTGTCGGCAGACAGGAATAGCTACTAGCTATCTCATTGTCTGTTGAAGCAACCAAATGGGATTTGTATGCGCCAGAAATTATCACTAAAATGCCGATCGCGATAAATCCCTGCGTGAGCGACAAATCAAGGGTCAAATAGCCTTGGCACGCAAATCTCATTCTCACAGCACATTAACAATATGTTGCATTTGACCCTTGACGGCAGGACCTCCGGAAACCCAATAAACACGTAAGTGCCCAATCAAGGGTCAAACAGTCCCGGCACGCAAATCTCATTCTCACAGCACATTAACAATATGTTGCATTTGACCCTTGACGGTAGGGCATCAGGAAACCCAATAAACATGTAAGTGCCCAATCAAGGGTCAAACAGTCTTGGCACTCAAATCACAATCTCACAGCACATTAACAAGAGGCCGCATTTGACCCTTGACGGCAGGGCATCAGGAAACCCACTAAACACGTGAGCACCGGATCAAAGATCAAGGGCATAGACATAAAAAAAACAGCTCATTCTCATAAATAACTGTTTATCTTAATCTTACATATAAAACATTTGAGATGAGATGAGATGAGATGAGATGAGATGAGATGAGATGAGATGAGATGAGATGAGATGAGATAAGATGACCCCACCTCACCTACCATGTGATCTTACCGGGCTATTTTTTAAAAACCAGGTATACAGCCATAATAAGAAAAATGAAGGCAAGTATGTGGTTCCATTTAAATTGTTCTGTTCTAAAGACCAGCAACGTAAACAGTGTAAAAACAGAAAGTGACACAACTTCCTGAATAACTTTTAGTTGGATAAGCGTCATAGGACCTCCGTTCCCTATGTAACCTATCCTGTTTGCCGGAACCTGAAAGCAGTATTCAAAAAACGCGATTGCCCAACTTATGAGAATCACACCAATCAGCGGCAGGGAATGAAACCAGGACATTGAGTTGAATTTTAGGTGTCCATACCAGGCAAATGTCATGAAGACATTGGAGACGATCAATAAAATAATGGTGTAAAATATTGACATATAAGCTTATTCTAAGTAGCAGAACCCCGGACAATGCCGGGGTTCCATTTTTATCAATGATCCTTTTTGTACAGTAACCCGAGAGATAATTGGCCCAAGGCTGCGTCAGGTCAAAGGGTGCGGCCGGGATATTGTTTGAGGGCGATTTCGAGGCAATCCATTGCATTCTTGAGATCGTCCGTTTTGAGTACGTAGGCAATGCGTACTTCGTTGGTTCCTTTTCCCTTGGTAGCATAGAAGCCGGCAGCCGGTGCAACCATCACGGTCTGTCCGTTGTGGCTAAAACTTTCAAGCAGCCATTGGGCAAATTTATCTGAGTCGTCAATGGGAAGACGGGCAATTGTATAGAAAGCACCCATAGGTAATGGTGAGTAAACGCCTTCCATCTTATTGAGCCGGGCGATCATGTAATCGCGGCGGGCTATGTACTCAGCCTTAACGGCATCGAAGTATTCTTTGGGGGTTGCAAGGGCACCTTCTCCGGCAATTTGTCCCAGAGCGGGAGCGCAAAGGCGGGCCTGGGCAAAACGAAGTACGGCGCTCATCACTTCTTTGTTATGAGAGGCAATGCAGCCAATGCGGACACCACAGAGGCTATAGCGTTTGGATACAGAGTCTATGAGAACCACATTTTGTTCAGCTCCCGGAATGTTCATACAGGAGAAATGCGGGGTGTCTGTATAGCAAAATTCGCGGTATACTTCGTCCGAAAGAAGATAGATGCTATGTTTCTTAACAATCTCGCCAATCTCAAGGATTGCTTCGCGGGAATATAAGGTCCCGGTAGGATTGCCAGGGTTATTAAGCAAAATGGCTTTAGTCCTTGGAGTGATGTATTTTTCTATCTCGGACATGGGCGGCAGGGCAAATCCCGATTCAATAGAGGTAGGGATAGGAACAAATTTTACTCCGGAAATAAGTGCGAACGTGTTGTAATTCGTGTAGAAAGGCTCAAAAACGATTACCTCGTCACCCGGATTACAGCATATATTAAGTATTATCTGAAGGGCCTCGGAACCTCCTTCTGTCACAATGATCTCGTCGCAGGAAAGATCGATGCCAACTTGCTGGTAGTATCCTGCCAGACCTTTGCGGTATGACTCAATACCTGCAGAATGCGGATAAGACACCAGTGTAAGTTTGGTATTCTTCACTGCATCGATAGCCTCTTTGGGAGAATCAATATCGGGTTGTCCGATATTCAGGTGGTAAACTTTGGTTCCGCGCTTCTTTGCTGCATCGGCAAAAGGGACCAGCTTACGGATAGGTGAAGCCGGCATTTTTTTGGACAATTCAGATATGCCTAACATAATTGTTTTGATTTGTTAAAAATAATCCGCAAATATAGACCTTTCTTTAAACTATAAACAAAATTTGTTGATATTTTAACTACATTTGGAATTGACCGGATACTCGATATTTTTTTTATATTTTTGCGGCCAATAAAAAACATCAATAAATGTCAACGTTCAGACAAAAGGCACTTTCTGAATTCTCAGCCCATAAGATTGAAAGATATTGCGTAGAAACAAAACCCGTATCGAGTTTTTTTGGGCAAAATGTTTTTGACCTGAAGAAGATGCGCAGTTACCTCCCGGAAGTGGCTTACAACGCTGTTGTTAAAGCCATTGAAGACGGAGAGCGCATCGACAGAGGCGTAGCTACTCAGATAGCCGAAGGTATGCGTACCTGGGCTATGGAACGCGGTGCAACACACTACACCCATTGGTTCCATCCGTTAAACGAAGCCACTGCAGAAAAACACGAATCGTTCGTCAGACCTGCCCAGGCAGGAAGTGCCATTGAACAGTTCATGGGAGAAGCTCTCATACAGCAGGAGCCCGATGCTTCGAGCTTCCCGAGCGGGGGCCTGCGAAACACTTTCGAGGCCCGTGGTTATACGGCCTGGGATCCAAGTTCGCCGGCTTTCATTATGGATCAGACCCTTTGTATCCCCACTATTTTTGTTTCTTATACGGGAGAGGCGCTCGACATCAAGACACCTCATCTAAAATCGTTGCAGGCTATTGATAAAGCAGCAACGGCAGTGGCCCGCTATTTCGATCCCGAAACTGAAAGTGTTGACGTATTGTACGGGATTGAACAGGAATATTTTGTTGTTGATCTCTCCCTCTACCGGGCACGTCCGGATCTGATGCTGTGCGACCGCACACTACAGGGGCACACGGCTGCAAAAGACCAACAGCTTGAAGATCATTATTTTGGAAATATTCCCTCCCGCGTCATGGCGTTTATGAAGGATTTCGAGACCGAATCCTATAAATTGGGCGTAACCATTAAGACACGACATAACGAGGTGGCTCCCAATCAGTTTGAATTTGCCCCGTATCACGAAGAAGCGAACCTGGCCATTGACCACAACCAGATGATCATGATGGTTATGCGGAAACTGGCCAAAAAGCATAACCTCAAAGTCATTTTCCACGAGAAACCCTATGCCGGAATTAACGGTTCGGGAAAACATTGCAACTGGAGTCTGCGCACCAATAAAGACGTATATGTATTTTCTCCCGGCAAGACACCGGAGGATAATCTTCAGTTTCTCAGTTTCATAGCGTGTACCATGAGAGCCGTTTACGAACATCATTTTCTTATCATGTCCGGAGTGGCGTCGCTGAATAACTCCTTCCGCCTGGGTGGCTCCGAAGCGCCTCCCGCTATCCTTTCCATGTTCATGGGCAGCACCCTTACCGAGCTGCTGGAACTGATAGAGAATGAAGGCACTCCAAGCAAAAACAGCAGCAAACAGGCCATTCTTAAGATTGTATCTATGGTCCCCGAGATCTTACCGGACAACACCGACAGGAACAGGACCTCGCCGTTTGCATTTACCGGGAACCGTTTTGAATTCAGAGCTATAGGATCGTCCGCCAATTGTGCATCGGCCATGATGTTTGTGAACGCAGCCGTTGCCCAGCAACTAAACCGATTCAAAACACTCGTAGATAGTGAGATAGCCGCCGGGCTTCCAAAAGAAGATGCCCTCATGAAAATTATCCGCCAGTTTGTGAAGGAATCCAAAGATATTCGTTTTGAAGGGAACGGTTACAGTGCCGAATGGCAGGCCGAGGCCGCCCGCCGGGGACTTCGCGGCATAAATGATGTTCCGGGGGCTTTCCATTCGCTTCTTGAACCATCGACGGTACAATTGATGAAAGAATGCAACGTTATGACAGAGAGGGAGCTTGAATCACGGTTTGAGGTTCGTAACGAAATGTATGTTAAAAAATTACAAATAGAAGCCCGTGTAACGGGGGACCTTGTAATCAATCATTTTATTCCCACAGCCATACGTCACGAGAATTTACTGCTTGAAAACGTCAGGGGCCTGAAAGAAGTGTTTCCACAGGAAGAATATGAACAATTGGCTTCCACCCAACTGAAAGCCATCCGGAAGGTAGCCACCTATGTAAACGAACTCAGAAGTTTGGTGCATAAATTGGTTGAAGCAAGAAAAAAGGCTAATTTAGTACCTTCGCTGTCCGAAAGAGCTGTTGAATATTGCATCAACGTGCTGCCTGTCATGAATGAGATCAGGATCTATGCAGATAAACTGGAGATGATCGTAGACGACGAAATGTGGCCGTTGCCCAAATACAGGGAATTGTTGTTCCTGAGATAAATTGCTTATGAATAATACCGAAGCCGGCAAATACGCACAACGCGGTGTGTCTTCTTCAAAGAAAGAGGTACACTCCGCGTTATCTGAAACCAATAAAGGTTTATACCCCAAAGCATTCTGCAAAATAATCCCGGATATACTTACCAACGACCCCGAGTATTGCCTGGTTATGCATGCAGACGGTGCCGGCACCAAATCGTCCCTGGCTTACTGTTACTGGAAAGAAACCGGTGATATGAGCGTGTGGGAAGGCATCTCTCAGGATGCCATTGTTATGAACACAGACGATCTGCTCTGTGTTGGCGTTACCACCGATATGCTCCTGAGCTCAACCATCGGACGGAATAAACGGCTCGTTCCCGGGCCGGTGATCGCTGCTCTGATAAACGGAAGCCGGAAATTCTGCGATCATATGGCCTCTTTGGGCCTGCGGATAGAGCTTACCGGAGGCGAGACGGCAGACGTTGGCGACCTGGTCAGAACCGTTATTGTAGACAGTACTGTATGCGCGCGGATTAAAAGAAGTGAAATTATTGACAATGCCCGGATAGAACCGGGCGATGTCATTGTGGGACTATGCTCTTATGGGAAAACAACTTACGAGGACTCCTATAACGGAGGAATGGGCAGTAACGGGCTCACCGGTGCCCGTCACGATGTCTTTTCTAAAATTCTTGCAGCCTCTTTCCCGGAAAGTTATGATAACGGTCTTCCGGAAGAGGTTGTTTACACGGGTTCTGCCCGGCTTGCCGATATTGAACCGGAAACCGGCCTGACGTACGGAAAACTTGTGCTCTCTCCCACCCGCACCTATGCGCCGGTCATTAATGCCATCCTGGAATGGTCTCGAAAATCGGTACACGGCATGGTGCACTGTTCGGGAGGCGGACAGACCAAAATACTGCATTTTACAGATAATCTGCATATTGTTAAAAACAACCTGTTTCCTGTTCCTCCGCTTTTCAGAATCATACAGAAACAAAGCGGCACCTCATGGGAGGAAATGTACACGGTATTCAATATGGGACACCGGATGGAGTTATATGTTCCCCGCGAGGCCGCCTCGTCAATTATTGACATAGCACAGCAATTCAACCTCGAAGCGCAGGTGACAGGATACGTAGAAGCATCCGACAAGGGGCTGGTTACCATTGAAAGCCCCTACGGAACTTTTTCCTATACGTTATAATGAGATCCGGCGCCTACATATTCATTTGCATCCTTTGTCTCCTGCTTTTTAGCAGATGCGGTTGCAACCGGGATGATCAGGAGATCGTACCACGGTTGCCAATAGTTACCGAAGTGCTTTCAGACGAAAATTCACCATGGTATATAGACCGTAGCGCTTATCCAACCTACAGGAGTCTATTGCCTGTTGGTGTTTACGGGACCGATGAAAGTTGCCTCTCCATGCTCGAGACCCTGCTGGAGCTCGATGCATTTGACAACATTACGGGAGATGAAGGAGCAGACGGAATCAAAGATTTTGCCGGCGAATATTTTAGCCTTATCTACCGGCGTATTATCCCAGACTCGGTAAGAATCCAGACCATCCGCAACCTGGCCCGCCTCATGCAGGGCGATTCAACGTGCATGCCGGCCAAAATATTGCTTATTACCAGTGATACTGTTTCTATAACCGCAATGGAAGACATTGGCCACCTGGTGGAGGACAGTAAGCTGGGAATCAAAGCGGTGAGCGTATTACACGAAGGGAACCTCTATATGCAGTCACTTCTGGAAAAAGCACGGGAAACCAACAAGGATAAATCCGGGACTATTGGAGTACTGGCACCCGGGGAAACAATCCTGGCCGGTGGATATACTTCCTTATCCAGGAATGCGTACGTTGCTGTACAGGATTTCTCACCCGGTATTACACCATCGCTCGACAACCCCGACTACCCCATTGTGAACGAACTTATTCCGGCATATTTCTTTAATTACTCGAGGGCGGAGATTACCTACAGGGGATCACGTTATGAGCCTTCATTCATGCAGGTCCTTTCCACAGAAAACAAAATACGTTATTGTATTACCTCGCTGATGGAACAACTCAGAAAAGGCGGTCGTTCCCCGCTCAAATACCTTGTTTTAGGCGAAGGATCCCTGGTAAAATATGAGGGACTTATTATTGAATCGCTCAATATGCTAAGGAATTACAGGAAAAACGACCAGTATGTATACCGTCACCTTATTGAGCCCATGGTTGAGATCATACAACCGCAGAAGGAAACAGCAAAATTGGTCTATAGAATCCTGCGTGACGACTGCGTGGCGGCATTTCGTGCCACTCCCTGCCGCATAATAATAAATTCGAACGTACCCACTGACTTAACAAAATACCCATTATTGAATGTTTGCATCGACCATTGACAACAAAGCCATTGACAATCTGCCGTATGTAGCGCTAAACGGAAAGATACAGGTGGTCACAACTCAAAAACAGCTTGATAAGGCTCTGGAATACCTTTCTGCCTGCAATACTGTTGGTTTTGACACAGAAACAAAACCACGTTTTTCTGCCGGGAAAATGTATCGTCCTGCCATTCTTCAGTTGTCTACCCCGGAAATGTCCTATGTTATTCATCTGAAAAAAGTGGGACTGCCGGAAAACCTGTCGGCATTCCTGTCCAATCCGTCGGTCATCAAAGTGGGGGCTGCCGTCAGGGACGATATCATTGGTCTGCAACGATATGCTCCTTTTACTCCGGGAGGTTTCACCGACCTGCAGGATATGGCACAGCAATACGGAATTGCTGAAAAAAGTGTACGTAAACTCTCGGCTATCGTGCTGGGAAAACGAGTATCTAAAACCCAACAGACAACCAATTGGGAAACCTATCCTCTGTCCGAGGCCCAATTACAGTACGCAGCTACCGATTCCTATGTATGCCTGAAAATCTACCAAACATTACTTGCCAATGAGCAGGAGAAAAAGACGCCAAAAGAAAGAATGTACGAAGAGACCATCCGTCAGGCAGCCGCACTGATAGATCCCGAATCGGGGACAGTGACCAATCTGGCCAATATGGCCGCACTGCTTAAAGAAACATTCCATTTCTGGTGGGTCGGCTTCTATCTGGCAGACAAACAGAAAAACCAGCTGATCCTTGGTCCGTTCCAGGGACCGCCTGCCTGTACGCGTATTGCCTGTGGCCGGGGAGTTTGCGGAACTGCCTGGGAAAAAGGCGAGACAATTGTCGTTCCCGACGTGGAAAAATTCCCGGGACATATTGCCTGCAGCTCCCGTTCCAGGTCCGAGATTGTGGTCCCGTTGAAAAACGCCTCCGGTGAATTTGCCGGCGTACTGGACATCGATTCCGAGCGTCTGGAAACGTTTGATAACACGGATAAAATGTATTTGGAAGAATTGGCAAGGCTATTTGAAAAATTTTTATAACTTTGCAGCCCTGATCTGGTACCCTGGCCGAGTGGTTAGGCATCGGTCTGCAAAACCGAGTACAGCGGTTCGATTCCGCTGGGTACCTCAAAACGTTCGTTATGATCATTAATCCGCACTGGTTTGCTTTTCCGGTAAATGCGTTGGCGGGCCTGGTCATTATCTTTGTCGGCTGGAGAGCCAAAAAACTTTCTTCCATTACCCATATTGTTATCGCCCTGGCTTTAGTACTGGCTGTATGCCTTGTGCAGGGTTTCATGCCGGCCGGTTATCCCTTTACCCGCACATGGCCTTTTGTCGTCGCTCTCGTATGGTTACTGGTTGTGCTGACCTCGGCACTGTTCAGGAAGCCATCCTTAACTTATTTTGGGCTTTGGCTGGCACTGTTTGCCGGAGTGCTTGGAGCCGCAGACAGCTACAACGGGCAACTTCTGGTACACAAAGACGGTTTTTCGGGCGCCCCGTTACCTTTTGAATTAAGACTCACTGAATTTACTGTAGACACCTATCCCGGCGGAGAACCCATGGATTACAGGGCCGGAATTGAGCTGAGTGATAAAAACCGCACTGTGAATAAAACGTTGCGGGTAAACCATCCCGTAAGCTTTAAGGGACATCAGTTATACCTGTCCGACTACGGAAAAGACCGGGGAGACGGAATACCTTATTGTATTCTCATGTACACCCGGCAGCCATGGAGGTGGCTGGTTCTGTCCGGAATACTTCTGATGATGGCAGCAGCTTTAAAATCATTTTTCAAATGACCTGGGCTCATTTCATATGGTTTGCCGTTTTGGCTTTGGCGGCCTGGTCAGCAGGCTCCGCAGCAGCCTTTTCCGGAAAGGGAACAAACAGAATGGCTATCGTTTTTTATGTGGGAGGTATTATTGTCTACGGACTGTTTATCGGGGCTTTGTGGATCTCGCTGGAACGTCCGCCCCTGGTAACCATGGGAGAAACCAGGTTGTGGTATTCGTTTTTTCTTTCCATAGCGGGTCTTATTACTTACCTGCGCTGGAAATACAAATGGATCCTTTCGTCTGCCACATTACTGGCTCTGGTATTTACCCTTATTAATCTGCTCAGACCGGAAATCCATAACCAGGTGCTGATGCCTGCTTTGAGAAGCATTTGGTTTATTCCGCACGTTACGGTCTACATTTTTTCCTACGCGCTGTTTGCTTCTGCTTTTTTGCTGGCATTAACGGGATTGATAAAACCGTCTGCAGATGTGTTGTCGGCTATTGATAACCTCTGCAAGGCCGGGCTTTCTTTCTTTACAATAGGAATGCTGCTTGGCGCCATATGGGCGAAACAGGCATGGGGAGATTTCTGGAGCTGGGATCCAAAAGAAACCTGGGCTGCCGTAACCTGGCTACTGTATGTGCTTTACCTTCATACACGGAAGATGAACGTGAAATCTAAAAAAATTTTTTATCTCCTGATTGTCACGGCATTTATTTCGCTTCAGATAGGATGGTACGGCATTAACTACCTGCCATGGGCATCGCAAAGCATTCACAACTACTCGCCCAATAGTTCCGGAAAATAGTTACTTAGCACATAATGCCCTGTCAGCAGCAGGTATAGACAAAATAAAAGGACATGGGCCCAAAAAGATTTTCTGTCTACAAACAGCGAGGTTAGCATAATTGAAACGGGTAAGAGTATTACCGGTATGAACGAACTCCTGTATGCGGGATACCC
>Ga0265294_10010882_pt1 | contig 10292 bp, 3 predicted proteins | sample MunlanPumphouse3_FD_192504 | JGI IMG/M metagenome (GOLD analysis project Ga0265294, IMG submission 192504) | Groundwater microbial communities from a municipal landfill in Southern Ontario, Canada - Pumphouse #3 | ecosystem: Environmental > Aquatic > Deep subsurface > Groundwater | place...
AATCGCATGAAGAAAGTAATCAACATTAATTTTCAGGGGCAGGTCATTGCCATCGAAGAGACCGCTTATGAGATATTAAGGCAGTACATTGAAAGTCTCCAGCGTTATTTCTCACAAGAGGAAGGAGGCGATGAGATTGTCAATGATATTGAATGCCGTATCGCCGAGTTGTTTGGTAACAGGCTGAAGCATGGCATCAACTGTATTACCGACGAAGATGTGGAGGCGGTCATCACTAGCATTGGCCATCCCAAGGATTTTGATACGGACTACGAAGAACCCGTGAGGCCCGCTGCATCCCATGCTGCCTCAGAAGGCCGGACCGAAGAAACTTCGCAGGGCGACAGCGAAGAACGCCGGTCACTATACCGGAATGCGAACGATCGGATTATCGGTGGCGTATGCAGTGGCCTGGCACATTACTTTAAAACCGATCCGGTATGGATGCGTTTGCTGTTTGTATTGTTTTTTGCAGCACTTTTTTGGGTTTACATTGTCTTGTGGATCGTACTGAAGCCGAAACCACTTGTGTCGAACGTGAGCAAACGTTTATACCGCAATCCCAACGATCGTTTCCTAGGAGGTGTATGTGGTGGAATGGCCGCCTACTTCCGGATCGACAGCTGGATTCCCCGTGTATTGTTTCTGCTTCCGCTGATGTTCAACCTGATCGGGATGATGTCGTTCTTTCCGTTTAATCATTTCTTCAACGGCCTGGATTTCAACTGGAACTTTAACATGAGCATCGCGCTGGTTTATATTGTCCTTTGGATTATCATCCCCGAAGCCAAAACAGTGAAACAGAAGCTGGAGATGATGGGCGAGGAGGAGTATATACGCACCATCCGTGAGAAGGTAAGCGACAATGTATCCAGTACCCGGAATCGTCCCGAAGCCGACAAACCCCTCTATAGAGCGACTGAAAACGTGAAGGAAAAAGCCACCGAGTCGACCGTTGTCAACGCTGTCTCCGAAGGAAATGCTGACAACCCGGATGCTTCCCTGCAGGAAATGCCGCCAGAGCCTCCCATGTCGCCACAGCCACCTGCAACACCGCAGTCGGTGAACGACCCGCGTGATTTTGCAGTCAACCAGCAACCGCAACGCTCCGGCTGTCTGAATGCGCTGATCATTTTTTTGAAAATTATCTTCTTCACCATCGTGGGCTTTTTTGCACTGGTGCTTGTGGGAGTGTTTATTGGAATTCTGTTTGCAGGAGCACAGTTTATGTCACTGAAATCTCTGTTCATTGATCCCGGTTACGAAACCAATCTGCTCATTATCTCGCTCTCACTGGTGGTGCTGGTGCCGGTGATATCCATCATTACCTGGATCATCAGGCGGGTGATGAAGTCCCGGTCGCGTCCAGCAATAGGCATTGTCTCCTTCGTTCTTTGGTTTGCCGGAATTGCACTGGCAGGTCTGCTGACCAAGAACGTAGCCGATAAGTTTGTCACCGAGAGCTCCAAGGAAACAATTGTATCCCTTGATCCGGTTCGTTCGGAAAGGCTCTATGTGGACATGCTGCCCTATGCCGACGATTATGCAGAATTCAAGCTTGGCTACGGATGGGATAACGAGATTGATGAACTGCCTTATACCACCGTGAATGAAGATTCGTTGTTGTTTAGAAAAATACACCTTTATGTAAAGAAAAGCAGTGACTCGCTGTTTCATGTGAGAACCATCGCAGCCTCAAATGGCAAGGATCTTCGCACAGCCAAGGCCGATATTGCAGAGTTTAGCTATACCCTGGAGCAGAAAGATTCACTTTTGCTTTTGCCGGAGTTTCTGTCGGTACCCATTGACCAGGGCTTCCGCGATCAAAGCATCACGGTGGAAATCGCAGTGCCGGCGGGGAAGACCGTAGAGATCAGCGATGCGCTGAGCGAATACAAGAACAACGAACCCCCCTCGGTGGTGCGTAAAAGAATCAGGGGCTATACCCGCACCCATTACCGGGAGCAGACCGAAACAGCAGAAGGTAAGCGGGTCACCGTGGTAGCATACGACTCATTGTAATCAATTTTTTATCTATTCTTTATAACTTTCATTGTGAATCCGGGGGCTGTCTTTGTAGACGGCCCTTTTTTTGGACTAAATCCAAAATTCTCAAAATTAGTTTGAATTATTCCTAAGATGGTTTATCTTTGTCTAAAATGCAGATCAAGGAAAGCATGTCATTTGTTTTATACATTAATTTATGAGTTTTGAACATATGAATCGGTACAAAACAGTGATTTGTATACTGTTTTTTCTCTGCTCATTGAAGACCCTGGGTCAAAATGACTTGCGTTCCGGTTTGTACTTTTCTTCTCATGAAGTCATCCAGGACAAACGTACTTCTTTGAATCTAACTCCCCAGGGTAATCTGAAGTTATCTGATCATTTTTCGCTCGAATTTGAAGCCAACTTCAGGGAACGGGATGGCTTTTACGGTTATATTTTCAGGATGTTGGGGAATAATGCAATCAACATCGATTTGGTCTCGAATCTCGCCTCCACCACCTCAAACTTTTGGCTGGTTTACAAAGAACAAACACTTCTTTCTTTTAAATGGGAACAATTACCAGGTGCGGGTTATGATCAATGGATGAAAATAAGATTTGACCTGGATATACCAAACTCCCGCGTCACTTTGTCCATCAATGATGTGCAGCAGGAATCCACCATTCCGGAATCTTTCGGCACCCGTTTGTTCGATCTCTTTTTTGGTGCGCTTCATCATCCGGACTTTGTGAGTGTGGATGTGTGCCCCATGTCGTTGAAGAATGTAAAAATATTCAAAGACGGCAAACTGATTCGTTATTGGAAATTGTCTGAACATTCTAATGACAAAGTATACGATGAAACGAGGAATGCGGAAGCATGGGTATCCAATCCCATCTGGATCATCGACCAACACGTCAAGTGGAAGAAAGTAAAAGAGTTGCAAGTCGATGGTCTGATTGGAAGCACGCACGATACACGGAACGGCCGGATATTCTTTCTGAATGACAAAGCAATATATTGTGTCCATATAGATTCCTTTGCAGTGGATACGATTCCTTATCTCGAAGGCAAACCTTACCAAGATAAGCTTGCGCGGCAAATTATTTATAATGAGTATTTCGATCAGTTGTGGTCTTTTGATTTTGATACGGATGCAATCAATGTTTTTAATTTTGAGAGCCGCAAGTGGTCTGAGAGCTCCGAAAAAGAAGTAGAATCATTGTACGCCCACCACAACAAATTTATTTCTCCTATCGACAGTTCTTTGATAACCATTGGAGGGTATGGCCATTATATCTATTCGAGTTCTGTTCACCATTACAACAGGCTATCCCAATCATGGGAGATGATTGACAGGAAAGATCAGATAGGACCTCGTTATCTCAGCGGGGCTTCCGTAATAAGTAATGAGAAAGCTTTGGTATTCGGGGGTTATGGTAGTCAGACCGGTCATCAGGAGTTATCGCCGAAGTTTTATTACGACCTTTTTTATTTTGATTTAAATGAATTTACCTTTGAGAAGATTCGCACCCTTTCTGCTCCTGAAACCCCTTTTGTCCCCATCGAAACGTTGGTATATGATGAAAAACAAAATTGTTTTTATACCCTGATATATAACAACATGCAGCACAATACCCATCTTCGGTTGGCCCGGTTTAATATGGAAGATGGGAAATATGTGGTGTTTAATGATTCCATCCCCTATAATTTTCTGGATATCGAATCATGGACTTCTCTTTTTCTGGATGAAAGGAGGTCAGAGTTAATTACTTACATTACCACCGGATCCAAAGTGGAGATATTCTCCATCTCTTATCCTCCTCAACTGAAACAGGAGATCCTGCAAAAAGTAGGAAAAAAAATATCCATTGCTTATTTGTTTTTTGGGTTACTCATTTTGTTTATTTCAGTAGGTTTGGCATTTATCGTATGGAAAAAGAAGCGTCGTAAAGCCCAATTTTTTGAAGATGTACCTGTTGTTTCGAATTATACAGAACTCATCCAAGAGCCCGAGCAAATTAAACCAGCCTCCATCTATCTTTTGGGAAACTTCAAAGTGATTGACAGCGAAGGCAATGATGTCACGGGTAGTTTTGCGCCCACGACCACTCAATTGTTTCTTTTGGTGTTGCTGAATACCATCAAAAATGGCAAAGGAACTACCTCCCTTGAACTCAAGAACATCTTGTGGTTTGACAAGGATGATAACAGCGCCCGAAACAATCGCAATGTGTATATCAATAAATTGAGGATAATTTTAAAATCATTTGAAGAGTTAAAAATTATCAATGAGGATGGGTTTCAAGCTATACAGGGTCTGGATTTAATTTTTTGTGACTACGTCAAAGTTCAAGCTCTGATTAACCTGCTGAAAAACAGCTCTGTTTTCAATAAGCAGGTTTTGGAGGACTTGGTCGATTTATCTCTTGCCGGCAAACTTTTACCCTTTGCTCAATTTGAGTGGCTAGAATCCTACCAAACAGAGTATACAAATTCGCTGATAAATACGATGCTTCAATATAAGGAGCAGGAAGAAGTAAAGAAGGACTTAGTTCTGTTGTTAAGGATGGCTGATGTAATTTTGTTACACGACAACATCGATGAAGATGCAATCTCACTAAAATGCTATGCCCTGTTTCATATGGGACACAAAAAACAAGCATTGGACGCTTTCAATAAATTCTCCATAGATTACGAAACCTTACTTGCTGAAAAAACAAAGTTGACTTTTGATGATTTAATTAAATAATTTCACATAGCTTACTGACTAGCCTTTTTGTTATACCTCAAAATCACCACATTATTCGTTTTATTAATTGTTTTGTTAAATAATACGTTGTTTCTTTTGTTTTAAATAATAAAAGTTATAAAAATAATCTTATCATTAATCGAAATTTTAATAGCTCTATTAAGTGTTGCAGGTTTTCTTTGCAATATAATTTAATGATGAATTACATGTAAAAGAAAGCTTTTTTCACATCGATAAATAAAGTGAAAGGGTTCCTTTCAGCTTCCATATTTAATTTACTAATCTAAAAAAATGAGACAATGAAATGAAAAGAAAAATTTTAAATCTATCAAGAGGAATTATGTACATTTTGTTTTGTACAATTTCTTTATCTGCCTTTGCTCAAAACATTCAAGTTACTGGAAAAGTAACGGACAACACAGGAGAAGCCATCATTGGAGCCAATGTGACCCAAAAGGGGACAACAATCGGTACGGCAACAGATATTGATGGCAATTTTTCCCTGAATATACCAGGGAATGCAACTCTTGTAGTTTCCTATCTGGGGTACATTCCTCAAGAAATAAATGTAAACAACAGAGCAAACATTAACATCACATTGTTAGAAGATGTGCAGGCACTCGAAGAGGTAGTTGTTACAGGGTATGGTACGCAAAAGAAAGCGACATTAACCGGTTCAATTTCATCAGTGAACAGCGAAGAATTGACGATCACGAAAAATGAAAACGTGGTGAATATGTTGAGTGGTAAAATGCCTGGATTACGTATCACACAAAGAACGTCACAACCAGGTCAATACAACACGGTGATTGATGTCCGTGGCTTCGGAGAACCGTTGTTTGTAATTGATGGTGTAGCCCGTAGTAAAGACGATTTTGCGCGCATGGATCCGGAAGAGATTGAATCCATATCTTTGTTGAAAGATGCATCCGCCGCAATTTACGGTATTCGAGCAGCCAACGGAGTCATGTTGATTACCACAAAGAGTGGTACTTCACAGAATGGGAAGGTAGATATCAGCTACTCGGGAAATATTACCATGCAAGAAATGATTTTTATCCCCGGAGGCTATACCGTTCATGAATGGAAAACACTGAGGAATGAACAAAATTACCGAGATTTCAACAATATGTATTTCTCTCGCAAGTCGCCGATACATTCCGACGAAGAAATGCTTGAAGCGCTTGATGCAAAGGAATATAATTGGCAGGACCGAGTGTTTAACAAACTGACGCCTCAAACTCAGCATAATATGAGTATCAATGGAGGTACAGAAACACTGCGTTACTTCTTCAGTTTGGGTTATTTGAAACAAGATGGTGCATATGCCAGTGGTTCATTATGGGCTGACAGGTACAATTTGCGTTCGAACATCGACGCAAAAATCACCGACCGCCTAAGCATGAGAGTTTCTTTAGGAGGTGTTATAGGAGCCGTACATGAACCAGCCGCTGGTCTGTGGGACAATTATAAAGTAGCTTTTCTTGCCATTCCAGGCACTCCGTTCTATGCCAACGAAAACCCTGAATTTCTTAATGGGTACACGCCATGGAACAATGAGTTCACAAATCTGATAGGAAAAATGGATGAAAAGTATACAGGATACACCCACAGAAAAGATCGTAGAATAAACGGATCTTTGTCTCTTAACTACGATATACCCGGAGTGAAAGGCTTGTCGGCATCTGCATTTTATGACTATTCTGTCAATGCACCGGATACCAAAACATACAAACAAATGTATAGTACCTATAAATATGTAGAGGAATCCGACTCATATGTTTTGGCGAAACTGGAAAATGGTCCTACCAACACTGCTACACGTTTCGCTAGTTATTCAACCGGAACGACTCTGCAATTGGCCTTAGCTTATAAAAATAATTTTGGAGATCACAATGTTGACGGGAAAGTTATTTATGAAGAAAATTATTCGGAGTGGGATGACTTCAGTGCTTCCCGTATATTGAGATTGAACGCAGAGGATTTGTTCGCAGGAGAGACCAGTGGCCAGACTGGTTCAGGCGGTACGCCAGGTGACCGTTCACAAAGTGCATACATTGGGAGGGTAAACTACGATTACTCCGGAAAATATATGCTCAGCCTTATTGGCCGTTATGAAGGAAATTCACGCTGGGCTGCTGATAAGCGTTGGGGATTCTTCCCATCAGTAGCGGCTGCATGGCGTGTAAGTGAAGAAAATTTCATCAAAGATAATTTTGATTTCATCTCCAACCTGAAGTTAAGGGTTTCGCACGGTAAATTAGGAGATGAAGCAAATGCCGGCAATTATCCGGAAGTTTTTGTGGGGTACCAAACTCACGGTGATTTTGGATGGATTTACTCCAAGGGTGTCGGATCACAGGGCTTGCGCTCTACCGCTATTCCTAACCTGCAGAAGACATGGATAGAGATTACATCACAGAACGTGGCTTTGGATTTCGGTTTCCTGGGAAATAAAATCAGTGGAACTTTTGATCTCTTCAGACGTGACCGCGATGGTTTGATGGCTACGAATACAGCGGTTATCCCCGGTACGGTGGGTGCAGTTTTACCGCAAGTAAACATGAATAGTGACCGCTATTATGGATGGGAATTCGAGTTGGCCTATCGCGATCGGATCGAAGATTTTAATTATTCTATCTCAGGACAGATTTCATCTACACGAAGAAAGTGGTTGTATCTGCAAGAATCACCTGCAAGTAACTCGTATGATCAATGGCGGAACCGTTACAATGGAAGATTTCCTAGTGATGATTTCTGGTGGTCGAATGAATCAAAAGGAATGTTTACAAGTATGGATGAAATCCGCAACTTTACAACATATCCCATTGGCCAAGCTACATTACCAGGCGATTGGTATTTAAATGACTGGAATGGTGATGGTGTTGTTGACGGAAGTGATAACCGCCCGATGGCTACCAGAGGATTACCCTATTTCAACTATGGGTTTACATTGGCTGCAAATTATAAAGGCTTTGACCTCGCTGCTAATTTCCAGGGCGCTCACAAGGTTTATACCCAGTTATCGGAAGTCTTTACCGAAGCGTTGCCTTTTGGCGGACAAAACAGTTTGAACTGGTTCCTGGACAGATGGCACCCGGTAGACCCGAATGCCGATTATTGGCATCCTGATACCGAATGGATTTCGGGATACTACCCTCTAACAGGCGGCGGCTCTCGCAGGGATAATTCAAATGGCATTATGGATGCTTCTTATGTCCGTATGAAAACGCTGGAGCTGGGATACTCAATACCCAAATCTTTATTGACCAAGGCTAAAATTAAAGATATCCGTATCTATTTGAATGGGTATAACCTGTTGACATTCTCGAAATTAGATAAAGATATTGACCCTGAACGTCCAAGTTCAACAGAAAGAGCAGGGGGTTCTGAAGGTGGCGCAGCAGGCATGTATGTATATCCCAACAACAAAACTTATACCGTTGGAGTAAGTTTTAAATTCTAAATAACTGAACAATATGAAAATAAAAAATATTATCATCGTATTTATAGCCTTTTGTTGTGTTGGTTTCTATTCATGTGCAGATTTAGATTTGGAACCCAAAGGGCAGTTTACAGAGGCTGAATTTTTCGGTACGGAGGCAGGCGTACAAACCTATTTTGCAGGTTTATACGGATGGTTGCCCATTGAGGATTTTCATTATCAACAGAATAATGGTTATCGCCCTGGCGATGCGTGGGGTACTTGGGAGTCTCCGAAACAACAGCAGGCAACTATGTCGGCCGAGTACGTGGGAGATCCCCAGGTGAATAACAATGGCAACGATTACTGGCGGTATGATCGTATACGTGATGTGAACATGTTTATCAATAACTTTGAGAAATATAAACATCTCTATACGGAGAAAAAATTTAATGAACTATTAGGTGAAGCTCGTTTTCTGCGCGCATTCATTTTTTCGGGAATGGTAAAACGTTACGGTGGAATACCCATCATCAGTGAAGTGCAGGATCCCATGGCGGATGTAGAAACTTTGCGTGTGAAGCGTGACACCGAATATGACTGCTATAAATTCATTTACGAAGATTTGAAGTTTGCGTCAGAGAATATGACCGAGAAGGCAGATAAATATCGTGGTACCAAATGGACCGCTCTTGCCTTGCAGTCGCGTCTGATGCTATATGCAGCAACAATTGCAAAATATACCCAGTATGTGCCTTTTGCAGGTGAGGAAGCTTATGAGAAAGGATTAGCAGGAATTGATGCCAGCAAGGCCAATGAGTTTTTTCAATATTCATATGATGCCAGCAAGGAGCTAATCGAGTCAGGTCCCTATCAATTATACAACGAGTATTCCGATTTGGCTGTAAATTTCCATGAGATGCTTTTGGATACTGAGTCAAAGGAAACGATCTTTTTCAAGAATTATCTCCACCACGACTTATTCAATCGCAATGCTTACCTTATTGGACACAACTGGGATGCATTGATGCTTCCGAATCCCAGTATGTCAAATTTCGTGGGTGCGCAAGCTTATCCATCCTTAACAACCATGCAGTCATTTGAAGGTTTTCCTGATCTTGTAGCAGAAGATGGAACGCCGAAGCGTTGGAACAGTCCTGCTGATATCAAAAATGGTATGGAACCCCGTATGCGCGGTAGCATGTTTTTTAATGGGGATGTATTTCAGGATGTAACATTTGAAATTCGTCGTGGTTTATACAAAACTTTCCCATGGCAAGCGAGTGTGGTAGTAGATGGACTGAATAATGAATCTCCACACAATGTTAGTGGTAATCGTATATTAAGCAATGATTATAACACGAAGTATACGTTTACTGCCCAGGAAGCAGCCAACATTCATAACATCAATGTTAAAGAAGAAGGAGGCACTTATTACGTCAATGTGATTGGTGCACACGGAACGAGAACTTCTACCGGCAGAGAGAACAATTGCCTCACGGGTGCCTATGTACAAAAATATATCAACCCAAAAATGGAAAAAGGTAAAATTATTGAACATGCCAGTTTCCAGCCTTGGGTAGCATTCCGCTTGGGAGAAGTTTATCTGAATCATGCAGAAGCCGCTTATGAATTAGGTCACAAGGACGAAGCCAATACTTATATTCGTAAAATTAGGGAAAGAGCAGGTTGCACCAGCCTTGATATTTCAAGTGATCCGGCCGACCTGATAGCTTGGGATTATGAAAAAACAGCAACTGTTTATCCCATCGAAATCGGATTACAGTTTATCCGGGATGAGCGTTATCGTGAATTATGGGGTGAAAATCACCGCTGGTGGGATTTGAGACGCTGGAGAGTGGCAGACAAAGTGTTAGAACAATTTAGACCCCGAATTCTTTCCTGTTATTACGTGATTGACGAAGATAAATATATTTATCTGGATGAACGTGAAATGGGTAATCGGGCCTGGACTGCCAACAGAATCTGTTATTATCAGGCAATACCTTCGGGTGAAATCAATAAAAACCCGAACCTCTTACCTCAAAATCCATTCCGTTAATGTATCATTAATAAATTAGAGAATTCATGAAAAAAATAATATTTTTAATGGGAGTGATACTGATT
>Ga0265294_10010884_pt1 | contig 10290 bp, 5 predicted proteins | sample MunlanPumphouse3_FD_192504 | JGI IMG/M metagenome (GOLD analysis project Ga0265294, IMG submission 192504) | Groundwater microbial communities from a municipal landfill in Southern Ontario, Canada - Pumphouse #3 | ecosystem: Environmental > Aquatic > Deep subsurface > Groundwater | place...
GGGCACTAAGACTTTTGCTCTTACCGGGCATGTCGCGAATACCGGTTTGGTTGAAGTTCCGTTTGGCACAACTTTGCGAGAAATTATCTTTAATATCGGCGGCGGAGTGACAGACGATCAGGGGAAACCGATGCCCGACGGCTTTAAAGCTGTTCAAATCGGCGGTCCATCCGGGGCGTGCTTAACACCCGAACACCTTGATGTTCCCATAGACTTTGATACTGTAAAAGCTTATGGTGCTATCGTTGGTTCAGGCGGTCTTGTTGTAATGAATAAGACTACTTGTATGGTAGCAGTTGCAAGATTCTTTATGCAGTTCACTCAGAGCGAATCTTGCGGAAAATGCGTATTGTGTCGCGAGGGAACTAAGCAGATGCTTGCTATGCTTGATGACATTATGCGCGGCGATGCTGATGAAGAAACTCTTGTTAAGCTCGAAGAATTGGCTCTTGCCGTTTCTCAGGGTTCTTTGTGCGGATTAGGCAAAACTGCACCGAATCCGGTTCTCTCAACTCTCAAATATTTCAGACATGAGTATGAGGCCCACGTAATCAAGAAAAAATGCCCGGCCGGACAGTGTAAGGCTCTTTGCGCCCCTGAAATCGACCCCGCAAAATGTAAGGGTTGTACTCTTTGCGCTAAAAAGTGCCCGGTCAACGCTATTGAAGGGGCTCCCGGGAAAATCCACAAAATCGACTCTGAAAAGTGCATCAAGTGCGGTGTTTGTAAAGAAACCTGCAAATTTGGCGCAGTAATTTAATTGGGGGAAATGAATAATGACTACCGATAAATTTGTTCTTGTTAACGGACAAGAGGTTCCTATAGAAGGTGAGAAAAATCTGCTTGAGCTGATAAGAAAGGCCGGAATAGAAATTCCGACACTTTGTTATCATCCTAAGCTTAGTGTTTACGGCGCTTGCCGTCTTTGCGTCGTCGAAATTGAAGGTCGCGGTATTCAAACCTCATGTTCAACCGAACCTGAGCCCGGTATGAAAATCAAGACTCATACACCCGCATTGCGAAATATTCGCAAGGTTGCAGTTGAGTTGTTCTTAGCCAATCATAAGGTTGAGTGCCCGACTTGTGATCAGATGGGTAACTGCAAGTTAGAAGAAATTGCAAGAAAGCTTGGCGTGAATGAAGTTCGTTTTAAAAAGAAAAAAGATTTCAGACCGGCAGATACAGGCTCAGTTGCAATTTACAGAGATCCCGATAAGTGTGTGCTTTGCGGGCAGTGCGTCAGATATTGCAAAGAAATACACGGGATCGGAGCTATAGATTTCGCTTTCAGAGGCAAAGACACATATGTGACACCGGCTTTTGATCGCTCTGTGGGCGATGGTGAATGTGTGAACTGCGGTCAATGCGCCGCTGTGTGCCCTGTGGGTGCCATAGTTGTTAAAAAACATATCAGCCCGGTTCAAAAAGCTCTTGACGATAAAACAAAAACTGTCGTTGTTCACATGGCTCCCGCAGTTCGTGCAGGCATCGGCGAAGAATTTGGCTTGGTTGCCGGCCCGGAAACAACGGGTAAAATGGTTGCAGCACTCAGAAAATTGGGCTTTGATAAAGTTTACGATACTGTTTATGCAGCTGACCTTACAATAATGGAAGAAGGAACAGAATTTGTTAATCGTCTGACCAAGGGTGGTGTATTACCTCAGTTTACTTCTTGCTGCCCGGGTTGGATAAAATTCATTGAAGAATATTATCCCGAACTTTTACCTAATCTCTCTAGTTGTAAGTCTCCTCAGCAAATGATGGGCGCTGTAATGCGCGAACTGTTGCCCGAACAATTGGGTGTTAAAAATGAAGATTTGTTCGTTGTTTCTGTAATGCCTTGCACAGCCAAAAAATTCGAAATCAGACGACCGGAATTCGAATACACAAAAGGCAAGCGTGATACAGACGAAGTTATAACCGTTCAAGAATTGGCACGAATGATCAAGGGATCAGGAATTGACTTTGCAAATCTGAAACCCGAAGAATTCGATATGCCGTTGGGTGACAAAACCGGCGCAGGCGTTATTTTCGGTGTAACGGGCGGCGTTACCGAAGCAGCATTGAGATTTGCCGTAGAGAAAGTAACCGGCAAGGTTATTGATGCGAAAGATTTAGATTATAAAGCGGTGCGCGGAAGCGAAGGCCTATTGGAAGCAACTCTTGATGTTGAAGGCACAAAGCTTAGAATTGCGATCGTTCACGGTCTTTCTAATGCTCATACTGTTTGCAAAGAACTTCTTAACGGCGAAGTAAAATATGACTTTATTGAAGTAATGACTTGTCCCGGCGGTTGTATTAACGGCGGTGGTCAGCCAATAGACTTTAACCAAGCTGCAAAAATCGAACGCAGAACGAAACAGATTTATGAAGCTGACAAAAATATGCCCAGAAGAAAATCACAAGATAATCCGGCTGTAATAGCTACTTATGAAAAGCTCCTCAAAGAGCCTTGCGGAGAAAAATCTCACCACCTGTTGCATACGCACTATTACAAACGTAACTTTTAATTAAGTTTTTTATAAGGATGCGGCCTGTTAAGGTTGCATCCTTTTTTATTTCCTTGACAAAGAAGATGTTTTTATACAGATTCAGTATGTAATAGACTTGTTCCACGGAGGGTAATATGCTTACAATTGTTAAGAATACCGTTAAAATTGCAGCTGTCGCTGTGATTGGTTTTTGTGTTTTGGGCTGGCCGGAGCCTGCACAAGCAGTGCTTGAGGGCTCAAATAGGGAAAGAATGGAGTTCTTAGACTTTTCTGAAAAAATGATTAGAAGCGGTTTGTATGCCAATACCGGAAATAATAGTTTTTCTCGTGAAAATAAGCGATTTGTAAGAGGTGTGAAACGCCACAATGAGCCATATATTTATGAACCCGATGTTTACACATGGCGATTGGCAATGGATGAACACAGGAAAAAAATGGAAAAAATGGCGCCGCCGCCCCCTGTTATGGAAAATTCAGATTTTGTAACTCCGACTCCTACTGTTCGAAGACCTGATTTCCCGCCGCCTTCAACTCTCCCTGATAACCCGATGCCCATATTTAATTCAGTTCAACCAATGACAAACTACAATAATAACCCTCTTTATCCACAACAGGGTTATGCAGTTCAATCCTATGTTGAACAGTCACTTGTTCCGTCCGGGCAGCCATATGTAGTTCAGAGTGCGCCCGCACTTCCCGGCGATTCACAAGAAACAATGAATGGAATGATTTATAGGGCCAGGGTGCGTGGTATATATCCAACAGATCCTTTGCGCGGACAAGAAATCAGAGATAACTTAAGGGAACATTCCATAAATCTGGGAAGATAGGCGTATTCTTTTTAGTTTAATTTTTGCTTTATGTATGTTAGAATCTCACTTCTGAGAGTTTGATTTAAGAACAAGAGAAGGATATTGCCTCTAAGATGGCTCCTCTTAAAAAGATAATATTTGCATTAACAGATATTGTGTGTATGACCTTTGCTTTAGTGGCTTCTATCTGGTTGAAATTCGTTAGTTTGACACCTGCACACACTCAATATCTGTTATTTGTTATTCCAATGCTGATGCCAATCGGTTTAGCTGTGTTCTGGTCATTTGGCTTGTATAACAGAACAATGCGTTTTATATCTTTGCCCGACATGATTGCTGTTTTTTTTGCTGTTTCATGTTTTAGTGCGGTAAAACTATTGTCTATATATTTCAGAGAAGGATTTCCCAGCCTTAGTTCTGTCTTTGCCATAGACTGGATGCTTTGTTTGATTATGCTTGGTGCTGTTCGAATAACTCCCAGGTTGCTTTTAAGTTTTATTGAGATCAGTCCCCTCCGAAACATGCTTTTTACCAAAACAGATAAAGCTTATAAGCGGGTTTTAGTTGTTGGAGCCGGGCAAGGCGGCGAAACAATTATTCGTGAAATCAGACGAAACATGAATCTGCCAATCGAAGTTGTGGGCCTTGTTGATGATGATCCTACAAAATTGAATCAAATAATGCTTGGAGTTCGTGTTTTAGGCGCTACCGAAGACCTCTCGAAGATTGTTGCAGAACACGCAGTTGATGAGATTATAATAGCAATACCTTCAGCCGGCGGGTCAGATTTAAGAAGAATTGTTCAGCAGTGTCAAAATACAAAAGTCAGATTTAAAACTTTACCGGGACTGCAGGATATTATTTCCGGCAAATTAGCCCATTTGCAGTTAAGAGACATAGCCATAGAAGACTTGCTCAGGCGTGCTCCATCAGAAATAAATATCTCTGAAATAGCGGCCTATTTGACCGGAAAAAACGTTATAATTACCGGTGCGGGTGGCAGTATCGGAAGTGAAATATGTCGACAAATTTTGCCTTTTCAGCCAAAAGCACTGCTTTTATTGGGACATGGTGAAAACAGTATTTTTAACATTCACCAAGAATTGCAACGCAACCCTGCCCTCGGAAACACAAAACTTATTCCGATAATAACTGATATTCAAGATTACGACAAACTTCTTAAATTGTTTAAATCATATAAAATCCATATAGTTTTTCATGCTGCAGCCCATAAACATGTGCCATTAATGGAGTTGAATCCTGAAGAAGCTGTAAAAAATAACGTAATCGGAACAAAAAACATAGTTGAAGTCTCGCATCTTACTAAAATTGAACGCTTTGTTATGATTTCCACAGATAAGGCAGTTAATCCAACTTCCGTTATGGGGGCAAGCAAACGGGTAGCAGAAAAAATACTGAAATGTTATGCAAGAAGAAGTTCCACAAGGTTTGTTGCCGTAAGATTCGGTAATGTTCTTGGCAGTCGCGGCAGTGTTATTCCGATGTTTAAGCAGCAGATCGAAAATGGCGGCCCTGTAACTATAACTCATCCCAATATGATAAGATATTTTATGACTATTCCCGAAGCCAGTAAGCTTGTAATTCAGGCAGGAGCATATGGAAAAGGCGGAGAGGTCTTTATTCTTGATATGGGTGAGCCGGTAAGAATAGTTGATCTCGCAGAGGATCTCATTCGTTTGACGGGCCTTGAAGTTGGCCGAGACATTGAGATAAAATTCACGGGTGTTCGTCCGGGCGAGAAGCTTTATGAAGAGTTGTTAACCGCGTCAGAGGGTATTACAGCTACCAGAAACAGCAAAATATTTATCGCAAAGCCTGAAGAGGTTAACGAACAAGTGCTTTTGGACCAGATAAAGAATCTTGTTGAAGCAGCTCATAGCGCAAATGCTGCATCAGTAATCAAGTGCTTTAAAGATATTGTTCCAAGCTTCTCACCTAACAGAGATATGATTTATAACAAAGACAAGCAGGAGCGGGCTACTTCTGAAGCAGATGTGGTTAAGTTAAGAGTTTTATCAAACTGATTTATTTCAGTTCAATTTTGTTTACTTTTAACAGTGAAGTTCCGTCAGCCCTCATAAGTTCGGTTATTGCTCCCGTGTATGCTATTGCCGCTTTTACCTCGGCAATTTTGGCTTCGGTGAGGTCACGTTGGGCTTGAGAGACTTGAAAAGAGGTTGTTTTACCAACACTGAATTTAATTTCTTCTACCCTCAATTTTTCTTGCTGTTTTTGAGTTGTGGCGGCTGTGGCAGCTACCTGCTGCATTGTTCTTTGAACTTCTATGTATGCTTTTATAACATCTTCTTTGATGACTTGTTCGAGGTTTTTTAGGGCTTCCTTTTTCATATCAGCTGTTATTTTACTTCTTTCAAGCTTGGCTCTGGCCGATCTTCTGTTTCTTGTAAGTTCATAGTCGAAACCCACTTCAAAATCCGGTTTTTCATTGTTATTAAATTTTGGGTTAGAGTTGTTAAAAGACCTTGAATAGCCGGTGTTTCCGAGGCTTACAAAAAAGTCTAACTTAGGGAGCAAGCCATTTTTGCTTGTTACAATTTCTAATTCGTTTTTAGCTATCAGAACTTTTGCTTGAAGCAATTCCGGTCTTTGTTTTTCCGCTAAAGCTAAGTGTGCTTCTAAATCCATTTGGTCGATCTTTTTCAAGAAGGGTTTATCAGTTAAATTCGGTAAGTTTTTCCAAAAGTTTTCAGTGTCGTGGTTAACTGCTCTTAATAATGATATGGCAGTGTTCACCATATTACTTTGTGCATTTATTAAATCTTCTTCGCATTTTGCAACCTCAGCTTCCGCTGCAGCTCTTTCAGATTCCGGGATACTGCCCGCAAGTATTCTGGAGTTAGTTTCTTGTCTTTGCTGAATCGCAAGGGCTGCAGATTCATTTACTATTTCAAGTTGTCTTACGCTCAAATAATGTTCCCAATATTTTTTTTCAACCGAAGCTATGAAATCAAGTATAAATGCTTTAAGCTCATGTTTTGTGTAGTTGTAATCTAATTCTGCTTGTTTAAGAGAAATGAGATTTATTTCATTTCCTGAATTGCGAAGTAAAGGGTGGGTCAGATCTATTCCTATTCTATTTGAATACAAGCTGTCAGAATTGCCCGAGGCGTTTCTGCCTAAGTTGGTATTAACTGCGACAGTTGTGCCCGAATACAACAGTCTTTCGATTTCTATCTCAGCGGTTGTGTTAGTCTGACTGTTTGAGCCATTTAAGTTTTGTGATTTTTTTTCTCCTGTCGAAACTGTTGCTTTAACTTTTGTGTCGAAAGCGGCTTTTTCGCTTTCAATAGCTGTTTTTGAAGCTTGAACATCAAGTTTTTCAATTTTTAGCGAAATATTATTGTTTAAAGCTTTAAGTATCGCATCTTCAAGGCTTAACTTAATGGGTTTAACAGATTCGTCAAAGATATTAAACGCTTGTTTGCTGAAGTTTAATTGAGCTATAGCATCGGTGTTATTTAGGGTAAGCAATATAAATATTATAATTAAGGATAAAGATTTTTTCATTTACTCTCTCCTTTAAAACGTGAAAAAGCCTTGGTAAATTCTATATAAACCAATGGGATTATGAGTAAAGAAACCAAGGTCGCAAAAGAAAGTCCCGCAATTACAACTTTTGCCATGGGGGCCTGAACCTCTCCTCCTTCGCCTATTCCTATGGCGAGAGGCAGTAGTCCCAAAATGGTTGTCAAAGCTGTCATCAATATTGGGCGACAGCGATCGCGGGCTGCTTCTTTTACTGCCGAGAGCTTGTCTAAGCCTGTTTTTAAAAGGTCATTAATGTGGTCTACCAGCAAAATACTGTTATTAACTACAATACCGCCTAACATTATACACCCTATAAATGACTGAACGTTGAAGGAGGTGTCGGTAAAATATAAAACCGGTAAAACAGATATAACAGACATGGGAACCGTTGTCATAACAATTATTGGATCTGAAAACGCTTCGTATTGAATTGCCATAATCATGTAAACAAGCAATAAAGCCAGAGCGAAGCTGATAGCCAATTCTGCATATGCTTCTTGCTGTTCTTCGTAGTCTCCCGCAAAAATGACACTAAATCGCGCAGGCATAGGTATGCTGTGTAATTTTTCCTGCACTTCTTTAATAATTTCACCCATTCCTCGGTTTTCAAAGTTTGCCGAAACATTCAGAATACGCTCTTGGTCTCGTCTTTCAATTAGAGTCGGGCCCAGTTTGCTCTCTATATGAGCAATGTTGCGCAACATAACCTGTTTGCCTATATTGTTAGTAACTTGAAGATTTAATAGGTGATCCAGTGACATGTATTCAGCGTCAGATGCTTTAACTAAAATACGATATTCATTCCCGTCTTCGCGTAAATTACCTGCACTTGTACCGGACATCAGGGTTTCAAGAAAGGCAGAAATCTTTGAAATAGTAAGCTTCTGGTCAGCTGCCTTCTCGCGGTTTATAACAATTACTCGTTCCGGCACTCCCTTGTCTCTCGATAATTGCACATCCGTAATTCCATTAACTGTGTAAAGCATTCGCTCTATGGCCTTGCCAAGCGAGTCTGCGGTTTCAATGTCATGGCCGCGTATCTGTAATTGTAGCTTTTCAGTTCCGCCTCCGCTTCCCATCATAAACATGCCCCTGCCTTCGCGCGTTCTTACGACGGTACCGGGAAGTGCAGAAAGATGTTTGCGTAAATCACCCGCAATTTGTGCGCTGCTGCGAGTCCTTCGTGAGGCCGAAATCAACGGAATTCTGATGTTGCCGATCGCAACATTCGATGATCGCCCGCCACCAACGTTGGTAAAAATAACTTCTGCCTCGGGTGTTTTCTCATATATAATCTTTTCGGCCTCAATCATGATTTTTTCAACCAGACTCAGACGGGTTCCTTCTTCCATTTCCAGTGTAACTCTGACTTCGCCCTCGTCTGCCTGAGGCATAAATTCGGTGTCTACGACTTTTATCATAGTCAGAGAACTTGCCAATATGAAAGCAAGAACAAAAACAGTAAGAGTTTTGTGTTTTAAAACAAAATCCAGTGCGATAGCATGTATCGAAAGAATTTTTGAGATTCCTTTTTCTGATAACCTTTGAAAATAGTTTTTCCGGTTTGAAGCAGTTATATTTAAAAACAAAGAACTCATCATAGGAACAATGGTTAATGAAATAGCCATAGAACAAAGCAACGAAAAAGAAACTATATAAGCAAGTTGCTTGAACATAATGCCGGACATGCCTTCAATGAACATCAAGGGAAGAAAAATGCCTACTGTGGTCAAGGTGCTCGCCAAAATTGGCATTGCAACCTCAGTAGCACCATTTATTGATGCATCAATCTTAGATTGCCCCTTTTCTCGATATCTGAAAATATTTTCTAATACAACAATGGAGTTGTCTACAAGCATACCAATGCCCAACGCAACACCGCCAAGCGACATAATATTTAATGTAAAGCCAAAATAATACATCAATGCAAAGGTGGCAATAATAGAAACCGGTATTGCAATGGCAATAATTATGGTACTGGTTATGTTGGCTAAAAATACAAGTAAAATAAGGACAGCTAAAGCACCCCCCAATAAAGCCGACGAACTCACATTTTTGATCGAACGTTCAATGTATTTGGAACTGTCAATAATGGCACTCAAATGTAATTGAGGTAAATCTTCATTTATAGCTTCAATTTCTTTTTTAACATCGTGAGCTACTGAAACAGTGTTGCTTCCTGATTGTTTATATACCATGATTCTGACGCCCGGACGCTGATTGATTCTGACAACACTGCGCTTTTTTTCCCAGTGATCTTTTACATTTGCAACATCGCGCAACCTAATGAGCTTTCCGCCTGTTTCACCCACAACCATATTTGCTATTTGATTAACATTCTCAAATTCACCCGGCGTTCGTAAACGCAATTCGTAATTGCCAAGTTCAATCATGCCGGCGGGTAAATTTAAGTTTTCGGCTTTAATGCGATTAATAATGGTTTCAGGAGCTATTTTAAGGGCTGAAAGACGGTCGATATTAAGCTGAACTTGAATTTCACGCTGGTTGCCACCTAAAATATCGATAGAAGCAACACCGTTTATGCGCTCAATACGATATTTTACTTGATCCTCGATTAGTTCCAACATTTGTACAGGGTCAAGGTCGCTCGAAGCACCCAACACCAAGATGGGGGTGGCGGCGGCATCAAATTTACGTATACTGGGTCTTTCAATGTCGTCAGGTAAACGCCTGATAATTCTGTCTATGCGGTCGCGCAAATCATTTGATGCTGCATCAAGATCTGTGCCCCATGAAAAAGAAATTCTTACACGACTGCTACCTTCGTTGGAGGTAGAATTTATTTCTTCGACCCCGGAAATTGCAGAAACAGCTTGCTCAATGGGCCTGGTGATAAGAGTTTCGACTTCGGTTGGGCTTGCATCTGAATAATTTGCAGATACAGTGATGGTAGGATAAGTCATGTCGGGCATTAGATCGACAGGCAGTTTATAAAAAGAAAGAATGCCAAATAATGTGACAATGCTCATAACCATTGTCACACCGATCGGGCGTCTGACTGAAGTTTTGGCTAGTTTCATCGCTCTGAGCTCTCTCTTGTTGTCTGCAGCGCAGATTCATTCGAAATTATAATTTTCATTCCGTCTTCTAATAAGTGCTGGCCTAAGGTTACGACTTCTCCCTCTATTAGGGGTGAAATAATCTCGATTTCATTTGCCGACGAGAATCCAAACACTATTGGCATAAATTTGGCTTTTTCTTCTTTTCTGTCAGCTATAAAAAAACCTTCTTGATTGTTTCTTCTGGAAACAGCATTAAGAGGGGCTATTATAATGTTTTCATGTGCTTCGTAGACAATTTCAACCTGAACAAACATTCCCGGTTTTAGTCGATGTGATGTGTTCGGGAGTTTCAGTTCAATGCGCCCTTGTCTCGAAGTTTCATCAATCAAGGGA
>Ga0265294_10010885_pt1 | contig 10288 bp, 5 predicted proteins | sample MunlanPumphouse3_FD_192504 | JGI IMG/M metagenome (GOLD analysis project Ga0265294, IMG submission 192504) | Groundwater microbial communities from a municipal landfill in Southern Ontario, Canada - Pumphouse #3 | ecosystem: Environmental > Aquatic > Deep subsurface > Groundwater | place...
AAAATTTGTCAAGAAAGCATTCATCTTAAGAGATTTGTTTTCTCGTTTGTTTCTTTCCACTTTTAAATTATCTAATTCATCTTTAATTTCATTGAATCGCTCTGATAGCTTTTTATACTTCATGTTGTAAGTTTCAGAATTTGTGATGATTTTAGAGTTGTCCTTTAGGAGTTTTTTGATTCGTTTGCTTTGAGCTAGAAGTTCATTTTCAAGTTCAATGATTCGTTTATCAAGTTCTTCTGTATTTGTTAATAGTAAAATCACTTCTTTTGCATCTGCAATTATCCTCTCCTTGTCTTCTATAGTGATGTTATAAGCATTTATAAACTTTTGTTTGATTTCCTCTTCAGATAGATGAGGAGTTTTACATATCTTTGTTCCTTTTTTATACTTTTGATTACATTGATAAACAAAGCGTTCATGTCTTGTATTTGAATGCCACTTCTTTCTACCATAATAACCACCACAATCTCCACATTTAAGTCTTGATGCAAATACATTTGATGAACTATACTGTGTACCAATCATAACGCGCCTTTCCATTTCAAACTGTACTTGCTCCCATATGTCTTTATCAATAATAGCTGGATGATTGTTTTCTACATAATACTGTGGTATTTGTCCTTGATTTACTACTCTAGAGTGTTCAAGATAATTAGCGGTATAAGACTTTTGAAGCAATGCATCCCCTTTGTATTTTTCATTGGTTAATATGGATATAATTGTGTTCTTACTCCAGTTCGATGATTTACCTGTTGGTGTTTTGATGTTCTGTGATTTTAGATTCTTTGCAATTCCTGTAGGTGTTTTACCTTCTACAAGAAACATTCGATAAATCATCCTAACAATCACTGCCTGATCTTCATCAATAACTAGTTTATCATCTACCTTCTTATAGCCAAGAAACCTACTATAAGCAAAAGATACTTTACCTTGTTGGAAACTTACTCGCTTACCCCAAATAACGTTTTGGCTAATTGAGCGTGATTCTTCTTGTGCAATTGAAGCCATAATGGTTAAGATTAGTTCACTCTTTGGATCCAGTGTCCATAAATTCTCTTTTTCAAAGAATACTTCAATCCCTTTTGCTTTTAGTTTACGAACATAAGATATGGTGTCTAATGTATTTCTGGTAAACCTGGAAATCGACTTTGTAATAATCAGATCAATTTTACCTAATAAGGCTTCTTTAATCATTCGGTTGAAGTCTGTTCTTCTTTTGGTGCTTGTTCCAGATATTCCTTCATCAGCATAAACTTTTGTATATTCCCAGTTTGGTCTTTCCTTTATGTATTTCTCATAGAAGTTTACTTGTGCTTCATAACTTGTATATTGTTCATCCTTATTGGTAGATACCCTAGCATAAGCAGCTACTTTACGTAATGTAGTAGCGTTATGTGGTAATTGTGTAATAGGGTTAATCGTTGAAGGTATGACAGTTACTTTAGGCATCTTGTTTACCTCCTCGATGTTGTAGGATGGAACGCTCTTTTGCTTGTTGTTTCATTTCAGGTGTCCAAGATTTACTTCTTGACCTGTGTTCCCAGTGATAATTAAGACAAGTTCCATCTTTCATATGAAATTCTAATAGTCTATTTGGCTTAACGATTATCTGATTCACCTTTGAATTGAATATAGCATTATCGTATTGTTCTATACCTAAAACGTGATTAGAGGCTTCAACGATTATGTCATTTGGAACCAACTTTGCATGACATACTTCTTGTCCCATTTTTACTGATAATGAACATAGCCATACTAGTTTTTGTCTCATTCTTTTTCTTGTATAGGATTTACCACATATCCCACATTTAACTTTACCTAGAAAAGGATAATCCCCTCTTGGAGTATGTGGTTTATTTTTTTGTGATCGTTCTTTTCTAATTTGTTCTGCTTTTTCAAAGATGTCTCTACCAATGATTGCTTTATGGTTGTCTTTAATGAAGTATCTATCGAATTCACCTTTGTTGATGACTTGCCTTTTGGTTAAGTGGTTTTCACGATATGTTTTTTGGAGGATCAAATCTCCTGTGTAGTTTCTATTCTTAAGTATTTTCATAATAGAAGAATGTCCCCACCTCTTTGTGTTCTTTGGCTTGATATTCTTTGAATCTAGTATCTTCCTAATTGCATCTGCACCATGACCTTCTATATAAAGCTTAAAGATTAATTTCACTACTTCAGCTTCTTCAGGAATGATTGTTAACTTTCTATCTTCTAGCTTATATCCATACGAGGATCTACCTCCCCATATCATACCTTCTTGAAAGTCTTTTTTGATTCTCCATTTCATGTTTTCTGATACACTTCTTGATTCTTCTTGTGCTATAGAAGCTAGTAGTGTTAATATCATTTCGCCTTCACCACTGTTAGAATGGATATTCTGTTCCTCAAAATATACATTAACATCTAGTTTCATTAACTCTCTAACGACTCCAAGTAGTGTAACGGTGTTTCTAGCAAACCTTGATATCGACTTGGTAATAATCATATCAATTTTATCATCTCTACAATCTGTGAGTAGTTGTTGAAACTCTTCTCTTGATTCTTTTGTACCAGTCGCAGCTTCATCAGCATAGACTCCTACAAATTGCCATTCACTATTACTTTGGATAAACTTCTTATAATGGGTAATTTGTGAAGCTAGTGACTGTAACATAGCGTCTTTACCCGTGGATACTCTAGCGTAAGCAACAACTCTAGTTTTAGTTACTACTTTAGGCATCGCTTCTATTTTTGTTATTGTTCTTCTCATAAAATAACACCTCCTTTTTTTCATACCATTAGTCACTCTGTTTAAAGCATTAGTCAAGCGATACCTAACCTATTTTGATACATTGTTTTTCTTTGCTTTAGATTTTTGTTTCATTTGTTTGATATGATTGTTCCACCAATCCCATCTACAGCGATCACTACAAAATCGCTTTTTCTTTTTGCCTTTGATTGATACAATCACTGCGCCACATTTTAAGCATTTACCGATTAAATCATCACTGGTATATTCTTTATCTTCCATCTGTTTTCACCTCCTATAGCTTAGTCCGCGAAATTCATCTATAAGTTCGGGTTCTTTCTGAATTTCATCGTTTCCACTAGATATATGGCGAGGTATAGAACGATTTGCCGATAATAGCCTCAACGTTTTGTTTTATTTTCAAATATAAGTATTCATTCAAACTTGTTAATAAAAGCAGGTACTTCAAATCGTTGAGCCCTTAAACAAAAAAATAAACCCTCATTTGTATTTCAAAATAAGAGGTTATTGGTTATTTTCAAAAATTATGGAAATAAGAACGAATATTCAGGTTTTATACCAGAAATAACTAAAATTCAAAAGTATTTTTCAGAATTTCAAAAAACTGGTCTCGTGTAAAAAAGTTGCCCAGCCGACGGTACCCTAGTATCTCCATATAGCATAGACCGGGGGGGGAGGGTAAATTAATAATTTTTTAGATTCGTTACAAATAATGGGAATTGATTACTGCTTTTCAAGTTTTCAATTTTTCTTCAGTTTTTCATTGGAAGAAAGGTGAGTGCTGACGATGATGCAATGTTTGGGATAGGGCAGGCTCACAAGCCCTATCCTACAAACATGCGTTAGCGTGTTGGTTACATCCAACTATATAAGGCCTATCCGCCAGTTTTTTTTGCAGTTTGCATATAGGTAATTACTCCCTTTCTGCCAAATTAGTGAATTTTTGCAGGAAACTGCAATTTCTCCTATATTCATACTTTACTTTTTACGAGATACGATACCTTTTTTAGTTACATATTCATCACTAAATTCTTTTATTCGATCTCTAACAGTTCTTTCTGCAATTCCTAAATATTCTGCAAGTACAAATGCAAGACATGTACCGTCTTTCTTTTTGTTTGCATCAAAAGCTTCATCAAATTCTTCTTTACGTGATTTTCTTGTTTGTCTACGTTTATAACTTTTTAGTAGATTCCCTCTTGGATCTCCATCTACATAGTTTCTATCCAACTTATTAGATTCTTCCACTCGGTGTATTGGATATTCAAACCAAAAGTTAACAGGCTTAAAACTAGCAAACTCACGCAGAGTACTTTCTAATCTCCAAGCAGTAGTAGATGATTCATCATCTTCATTTTCTTGTGGGACCTCAATTAAGTTAAGTTGGATCATATCCACTAGTGCGTCCGCATCTCTAGCAAACACACCAGAGCCTGATGCACGGTCCATTGACCTTTTAAAACCTTGTGATCCTTTGGAGTGGTGATGGCTATATATAAAAGTACATCCTGTTTTAATGCAAATCTTATCAAACACATTGGTGAAACATGCCATATCTGTAGCGTTATTTTCATTACCCATCATAACTTTATATATAGGATCAATAATAATGACATCAATTCCATGATAGCTAGCTTTACTGATAAGTCTTGGTGCTAATTGATCCAGTGGCTGTGCTTCACCTCTTAAGTTCCAAATTACGATATCTTTAAAGTGTTTCATTTTTAATCCTAACGCTTCATAGGTAACATAAAATCTGTATTCGAGACTATTAGCAACCATTTCTAAATTGACATACATAACTTTTGATTTCTTGCATTGAAATCCTAACCATTTTGTTCCTTCGGCCAATGCAATAGCAAGTTGAATTAGTAGAAAACTTTTTCCTGATTTTGATGTGCCAGAAATCATCATTTTATGTCCTTGTCTGACTACACCTTCAACAACTTCTTCTGGCAATGGTTGTAAATCAGCAAGCAATTCCGCACAACTTTTAGGTTCTGGTAATCCATCATCTTCATCGTCTTCCCATTGATTGTAAATGTTTCTGTATTCGGTCAATATGAACACCTCATTTCTTTTTTTTATTAGAGTATTATCTCTTCAATAGTTTAATGGCGAGGTATAACACGATTTGCCAAAAAACTAAGAAAAAGTATTATCTTAAATCTTAGTCCGCAGAAATCATGTAAAAGTTCGGGTCATAATGAAAAATATACAAAAAAAGCGACTCAACTCAATTACGAGTTAAATCGCTAAATATTTAATTACATATATTTTTTGAAGTTTTCAGCTTGTTGCATTACCTTTTCAAATACTTCTTCATCCCACTCTGGTGGATAACCATTATTGTATAATAGTACTGTCAAATCCATATTCAGTTGATTCTTAATATCAGCACGATTAAAGAAATCAGCATATTGAAGTTTATCATCCACTAATTCTTTTATCTTTCTTGCTAAATCAATACATTTCGTATCTTCAAATATAAATTGGTGAATATCTCTAACTTTGACCAGTATATCATAAAATGCTTTTTCTTCATAACTTATTCCCAGTTTTTCAAATGATGTCTTATCTTCATTTAAGTCTTGAAATATTTTAATAAGTTCATCAGATAAATCATTTACAAAGTCTGCTACAACCTCACTTGTAAATACAAGTTTATCTCTAGTATTGTATGCTTCAACTACTCTTCTTAATCTTTCATCAAATTCTAGAGATTTTACTCTATTAACCTTCCCATAATTCGAAATAGCTTTTTTTAGCAACTTCATTAAAGCATTAAATTTAGTTATTGGCATTTTTAGTGAATTAACTTGTTCTAAAAAGTCTTCACTGAATATATCTATTGATTTGTTTTCATCGACAATATTTTCAACACCAGTAACTGAAATAGCATTCTTTACCATTTCTTCAACAATCTTGTTCATGATTTCTGCATCTGGTGCATTTCCAATTGTTTGTTTATAAATTATAGATCTTATAGCAAGATAAAACTGTGCTTTTGATATTTCTTGTTGCGTTAATTCACCTGATGGAAATACTATATTGTATGCTGCCTTAAGTTTGCGTGATAATCCCATAAATCTAGTTTCAATTTCTTTTGATGTTTGTACAAACTCTGCAGCAAGATTTAAACAATTCAATCTTTTTAGAGGACTACCAACATAGAAGTCAGTTGCATTAAAGTTGATCATAATGGCATCTATAATTTTAAGATGATTTCTAAAAATACCTAGCGAAATTGCAATTTCATCAACTGGACTTTCTTGTGGCCCACCATAAATTTTTATTGCTTCCATCATTTCATCTTTTATACCGATATAATCTACAATTAACCCTTTTTCTTTTCCTTCAAAAACACGATTAACTCGAGAAATAGTTTGTATTAGTGTATGTTTTTGAAGTGGTTTATCAATATACATTACAGACAGTGATGGCACATCAAAACCTGTAATCCACATATCCACAACGATTGCAATTTTGAAGTTTGAATCATTGTTTTTAAATTGACCATCAAGGAACTTATGGTGTTCTTTCGTACCACACAAATCATACAATTGCTTCTCATCATTATCTCCGCGTGTTGCTACAAGATTAATCATAGGAATATCAACCAACATATCAAGTTCTTCATCAGAATACTTAATTGGTCTTTCTGTTTTTCTTGGCATACTCCAATCTGGTCTAATTGAAGTAATTGCATTGTAAACCTTTAAAGCAATAGTTCTATCTGAGCACACAATCATAGCCTTTTGAACAATTTCAGGTTTTTCATTACATAATGATTCGTAATGTGTAACGATATCAGTTGCAAGTTTTTTGACTCTATCAGGATGACCTAATATCCTAGTCATCCTACTCATAGTTCTCTTGCTTTCTTCTACTTGCTCTGGATTTGATCCTTGCTCAGCACATTCTTTATAGAATTTTTCAATATCTTTTGCATCTTTATCCGATAATAATACTCTGGCGAGTCTAGGTTCGTATGCTATCCTAACAGTTATACCGTCATCGCTAGATTCTTTCATTGTATAACTATCTACAACTTCACCAAACACAGCAATTGCTTCATCGATTGGGGTTCCAGTAAAACCACAATAAATAGCATTAGGAAGGCTTTCTCGTAAGTAATATGCATAGCCATAAGAAGTATAAACTCCATTTTCAGTTTTCTTTAACTTAGCTCCTACACCTGTGTTAGATCTATGTACTTCATCAGAGATACAGATTATATTACTTCTATTTGATAGCAGTCCAGTACTTTCACAAAATTTCTGTATAGTACTAATGTAAACTCCGCCACTTTCTTGGTTAGTTAGAGTATCCTGTAAATCTTGTCTGCTTTCTATGCTCCTAACGTTGTTATCTCTAAAGTATTTTTTAGCAGTCACAAAAAGTTTTGAAGCTTGAGAATCCAAATCTTCTCTATCCGTAATCAATATGATTGTAGGATTATGAAATACTTCTTTTTCTCTTAGCATTAACTGACGAGTCAAGAATAACATGGTATAGGTTTTACCACTACCGGTTGCACCAAAGTAAATACCACCTTTTCCATCACCTTCAGGTTTTTTATGAACTTTTAAGCTTTCAAGCATTTTTTTTGTAGCAAAATATTGAGGATATCTACAAATAATTGCTTCCTCTTTTTTACTATCATCAGGAAAGAAAATAAAATCTCTTATTATCGATAATAGTCTATCCTTTGCAAATACGCCCTGCATCATTGTAAATAATGAACTGATTCCATTTGCAACAGTATCTTTTTCATTTATTTTATTCCAAGCATAATAGAATTGATAAGGTGTGAATATGGTACCTAATCTTGTATTAGCACCATCACTTATAATCGATATTGTACTATATTTTAACAAACTAGGGATGTCTCTTGAATATCTAATATGTATCTGTTCCCATGCATCAAATACTGTTTTATCTTCTTCAATCGCTGTCTTAAACTCAAAAATAACCATAGGGATTCCATTAATAAATATCAGTAAATCTGGTCTGCGATTATGTAAGTCTTCAACTGTATATTGGTTTACAACTTTATAGATATTCTTATTATTTTTAGTACTCTCAAAATCTATATAATCAATATGAAGTGCAGTTTTAGTAGCATCATCTCTTACTAAATCATAGCCTTCTGAAATCATTCTGTATGTCTCTCGGTTTCCGTCATACAATGGTGTTGATGAGATATTATCAATAAGACTTATAGCCCTTTCAACTTCATTATCAGTTATATCCTTATATCTATTTTTAAGATATGTTTTTAAGTCATCATAAAGTAAGACATCTTTTAAATGTCTATGAATTGTTTCACCCAATACATATTGATAACCTAATTGCCCAAATAATTCAATGAAAGCTTGTTCGAGTTCATCTTCGGTGAACTTACCTTTTTCAAACATTAAATCCATATAAACACCCCCAATTATCTTGCTTCTTCGATTGATCCTTTAATTAAGATAGGACATATATTTTTGATAAGCATTTTCAATTTTTCATTTATTTCTTTTCTCTCCATATAGCATTTATAAATATTAACAATTGATTCTTGAATTTCTACAGATGGGACAGGAATATAAACATCTTCTAACTGATGAAACTCAAATGTTTGTCTTATAGAAGCATCAGACTTAAATAAAGTAAAACGATGAAATTCACTTCTTTGCAACCACATGTTAAGATATTCCGGAATCAATAACTCAGGTTTAATAATCTGAAATACAACATAAAAAGGTGAAATCACACAAGGGTCTCCTTTGTATAAGGCGATAGACCCAATATTAATTCTAGTTGGTGTATAAGCAAATTGATTTTCTCTAACTACTTGATATTTTGTTAAATCAACAGAACCTAGTTTTGCAATTGTCTCTATAAATCCCTTACCTGCTGAAACACCTTTTACTTTCTTAATTAAATCATTGTTAAGTTCTTTTACTCGTTCGATATAATTTAGTATTGATACTGGATCGTGATTTGTTCTTAAATTCTCAATATATGCATCACAGACTTGTTTTAAATCTTCTAAGCCTGTTTCAAACGTATTTTGATTGTTAATCATGGCATTATATAAATCAACAGCCTTTTGCTGAATAGCTATTGATGGAAGTGAGATTTCTAAATCACAAAAATCATTCCAAGACATGCCATCACGCACGGATGCATCAGTATTAAACCAAAAATATCTATCTCGTTCACTTGATTTTAACATTAAGAAGAAATATTCATACAGCATTGAGTCATTTTCTTTAATCTGAAAAACTGTGTATGCTGGACTAACAATTTTATTATGTTTAGTATGATTTAAAGCTATTGGTAAAACTTCATCACGACCAATGTGCATTAAATTACATGCAAAGTATTTTGGTGGAACAATTTTATATTTACTCGTATCTTTTCCAACTTGTTTTGATGGTTCAAAAAATTCCTTATCGCGATTGATACCAGAAATTTCATCAACGGTAAGTCTAGGATTGTTACATGGCTCGGAATAAAGTTCAATATATTTGCCTATTTTGTGCTTAATCAATTTCATAACCAATCCCTCTAAACGCCTTTTCTAAGAGAATTCTTGATTCTTTTTCTATCTTTAATAGTTCTTTCATTTCCATTTGAATACGTGACATTTCTTTCTCAAAATCAATTTCCAAATCATGATCAATAAACTCTATATATTTACTCGGAGCTAGATTAAAGTCTTTTTCTTGAATTTCTTCAAGCTCCACAGATCGATACAATTCTGGCACAGCATATTTACTTGAGTCATGACAATCTACAGACTGCCAGTTATTATAAATCTCCTTAATTTCTTGGATTTGTTCCTTAGTTAGTACAATTTTCTTCTTTTTCTTATTCTTATCTATAGTATATACTTCTAAGTTGCTATTCCATCTACGAAGATCCATGAAAAGAACTTCGTTAGTCCTATCTCTCAATTTTCTACCATTAACAACACTAGCTTTTTTATTATTATTCAAAATCCATAAAGTTACAGAAATATCTGTTGTATAGAACATATCTCTTGGAAGTACTATAATAGCTTCTACTTTATCGTCTTCAAGTATTTTTCTGCGAATAAGATATTGATCTTGACCACTATCGTCATCATCTCCACTTGAACCAGCATTTAATGCACCATTTGCAAGCAAAAATCCTGCAATACCATTTGCAACATCAAGTTTTGATAGCATATGAAGTATCCATGCATAATTAGCATTAGATTTTGGAGGCATAGCTGGCTTGTATGGTTTAAATCTTGGATCATCTAAAAGTTCATCTTCACCTCTCCAGTTTTTAAGATTAAATGGAGGGTTAGCCATAATATATTGAGCAATTAAGTCTTGATGTTGGTCATCCGTGAATGTAGATGCATTTGTTTGACCTAGATTGCTTGCAATACCTCTTATCGCTAAGTTCATTTTGGCAAGTTTCCAGGTTTCTGGAGTTTTTTCTTGACCTACAATTGATACTTTTTTTCTGTTTCCTTTGTGACTATCAACAAACTTCATAGATTGCACA
>Ga0265294_10010886_pt1 | contig 10288 bp, 8 predicted proteins | sample MunlanPumphouse3_FD_192504 | JGI IMG/M metagenome (GOLD analysis project Ga0265294, IMG submission 192504) | Groundwater microbial communities from a municipal landfill in Southern Ontario, Canada - Pumphouse #3 | ecosystem: Environmental > Aquatic > Deep subsurface > Groundwater | place...
ATTAAATCAATTAAACGACCAATATTGTCTCCTCTATTAGTTATTAATTTTTTTGTAGCCAGTTGCCTTGCAATTGCATATTTGTACATATTTAGTCCTCACTTTAATTATTATATAAATATTATTAATATTATGGTTAGTAATTATATTTATAAAGGTATTGGTTTCAAATACCAAAATAAAAATCCACTTTTGTTTTAAATCTCAACCAAAGCTAAATATAATAAACAATAATGTTTTTAAGCTTAATTATACACTAAGTCTTTAGAAAAGATATGAAAAACAATTTTAAAACAACTTCAAAAAATAAGACCTACGCAATCATCATTATTATTTCCTTAATTATAGGTTTAATTGGTGGAATCTTTATATCAGAAAATATTGATTTTAGTAAAAATAAAGTAAACAAAGAAATTGAAATTAACATCTTAAATAAAGAAATTGATCACTGTATTAGCCAACTTAACATCTGTCAACAAACAGAAGATCCAATTAATTCAAATTGATTTTAATCCTTCTTTCAATTAACAAATTCTATTTTTTAATCTAATTTAAAAATTTTTATTTTAATCTAATTTAAGACATGTAGTCTAATCTTTTAACTTTATCTTAATTAACATCTAAATGATTACAAAACCATTTCTTACTATAAAATTCTTTTTAGAAATAGTCCTTGTCTTTTTATTAGTCCTTTCTTCATAAATTAAAACTTGCTTCTTTTCATCTACATCAACAACTTTACCAATCAACAAACCATATTTAGATCTTACTGAAAGACCAATTAATAAAACAGTTACTTCTGAGGAAATATTAAATAAGTTTGTAAAAATACCAATTAAAATTAAGAAAATAACTGATAAGACAACAGCAGTAATAAATAAAGAAATTTCAATTTCATATATTATCAATTGTAAAGCATAATCTAATAATGTTGCAAAAATAAAAATAGATAATAAAGTAAAGATGTGCCTTCCTAAAAGATAAACCTTTTTAAAATAAAATAAATCAATTATAGAAGCAATAACTGCTGAAGAAATTGCTAAAACTAAATATAATAAAATTGCTCTTAGAACATAAACACTTCTAAGTAACAGACTAAAAGAAATATTTAAATTAAATAAATTAATACCTTTTATTATAGTGAATATTAAAAAGAATATAGACGCTAAATAGAAAGGCAAACTTAACCTATGTATTGAAAACCTTTTAAAAATATTTGTATATAATTTTTGAAAGTAGTAATCTAAATTAAAACCCTTAATTAAAAAATATAACCCTAATAGTAAAGCAATAATCTGTAAAGCAGAATTTTTAAAAAAAACAAATAATAATAAAATTATGGCTGGAACTCCATAAACTATTCTTGCAAAAAATGGATCTTTTAAAGCCCTCTTAATTGTATAAAAAGTAGATTCTAAACTCTTTGATTGTCTTACAATAATTGTGTCTTTAGAAATTACTGGAATGTAATTTTGAATTATTGGTAATACTTGATCATCTTCTGCACCATCAGTTATTAATATTGCAGCAGTTGCTGGATAAATTTCCAAAGTATGTTTTAATTGTAAAGCAATATTTTTATCTGCATAAAAGAGATTAGATTTTGAATGACCAGTTAAAGTTACAATCTCAACATCATTTTCTTTAATCAATTCATTATATTTTTTAATTGCACCAAACATACAATTTCCATCAGAATCTTCAGGATCTGCAATTGCAAATTTAGTTGCTGCTAATGTGTTATTTTTAAGACCAATGATTGGTCCTGTAATCCCTGCCTTTTCACCAATATCATTGTCTCTATCTACAGAGATGATTAGAATCTTTTCATATGATTGATTTATTTCTTTTTCAACCAAATCTTTTTTAGTAGTTGCTTTTTTTCTTAAAACCATACTTTTCCAAAATTATAATAATTATTGTTCAATATAATATAGACTATATTATTTATATATCTTTTTGTTTACTAAATAATTAAAAGCAAAGAAATAAATCTAAATAATTAAATTTAAATAATTATAGGTAGACATAACTTATGAGTAAAGAAAAAACAAAAAGTTTCTTTTTTAGTATAATGGTTATTATAATCATAATTGTAATAATTGGAATAATACTTGTTAGTAAAAAAATAACAACCACTATGATTTGGATAGTTGCACTAATTATTTTTATTTGGTTAATATTTAAATTAAAAATAATCTTACAATTGAAAGATTATGAAAGAGCAGTAATTTTTAGATTTGGAAAAGTTGTTAGAGTTGGAGGACCTGGTTGGACATTAGTGCTACCATTAATTGAAAAACCAAATATTGTAACTTTAAGGGTAGAAACAATAGATATCCCACCACAAAATGTTCTTACAAAAGATAATATTCAACTAACAGTTGATGGAGTATTATTTATATCTATAAAACCAGATAAAGAAAGTGTAGTTAACTCGGTTGTTAAAGTTGAAGATTATAGACAAGCATCAACTATGTATGTTATTGCAGCTTTAAGAGATGTTATGGGTGACTTTGAACTTACAGAAGTAATTACCAATATTGAAAAAATAAATGCAAATTTAAAACAAGCATTAATTGAAATTGGTAAAGATTGGGGTATAAAAGTAACATCTGTAGAGCTTAGTGAAATTAAAATACCGCAAGATATCTTAGAAGCAATGCATCAACAAAAAGCTGCAGTCCAGAAAAAACTTGCAATCTATGAGCTTGCAGAATCTGAAAAAGCAAAGATCCTTGCTGTTAAAGATGCAACTGATCAATTATCAGATAAAACAGTTGTCTATTATTATTTAAAAGCTCTAGAAAAAATGGCAGAAGGGCAATCTTCAAAAATTATTTTTCCAATGGAGCTAACATCTCTTTTAGAGAAGGTTACAACCAATCTTGGAAAGACAACAGGTAAATTAGATCCAAATACTTTAGAAAAAGGGATTAATGAAAAGAGTTTAGAAAAGTTTTTACCATTTATACAAGGATATATTAATTCTGAGAAAAATAAGAAAAAAGGGAAAGTAATTAAGAAAAAATAAACTATTTGAATTTGTTTAAAAAAGACTTTGAAAATCTTGAAAGTCTTTCAAAATTAATTTTCATTTTTTTATTTGCTCTTTCTAAAATCAATTTTAAATAATCGTCTGAAATTAAAATTTTATCATCCACTTTTATAGGTAAAGCCATAAACTGGGTACTTGTTATTTCTAAAATATATTTTCCATCTTTTGCAGTAATTATACCTGCTTTTTTAAGACCAAACTCTTGAGAAAAAGACAAAATTTGTTTTGCTTTCTCATAATCACTACAACCAAAATGAAAGATGAATGATTCTACCTTTAGCCAGAGATCATTTTCTGTAATCTCATTTATAGACTTTTTTAGTTCTTCAAAAGAAACTAATCTATGAAACTTTTTATGAAAAGAAGAAATCTTTTTTGATTCGTCCTCATTTGTAGAAAGTAACATTATTCTTCCAGCACAACTACTTGATGTAAAAATATCTGGAATCTTTACAACTTCTAAAAGAAAAGGAACAAGGACTTCATCAACCTTTTTTTCAATAATTGCTTTGTTTAGAGTATCTGTATGATACTTTTTTAGCATAGTATATCTTTGATTTGCAGAGTTATTATTCATATTTCACAACCTATTTTAATAAACATATATTTTTAAGATATTAGATTACATAATATATAAGATTAAAAAGATATTTAATAGGTGTTGTGAATTATATGAACTTAAAAAAAATAACAATAACAATTTTTATATTATTAATTTTTATAAATATTAATCATTCTATTTTCGCAGTAAAAATATTAGAGCCAGTCTATGAGGATCTAAGATATACAAACACTATTGATTTAGGATTTGCATCACCTGGAGAATCTTTTTTAGTTAGTTTTCTAATTGAGAAAGAAGAAGCCTATACTGACATTAAAATTGATCCTGACCAAGAAAAAGATGTAATTATAGAAAATACAAAAAGCACAAAAGAAAGTATATTTACTACAATTAAGTTGAATGAAAATCTAAAAGAAGGAGAATTTCTTTTAAAGCTACTGTTAATGGGGAAAGAACAACACAAAGAAATTATATTAAAATTAAATATTTCTGAAAAAGTAATCTATGCAATATTAGATAACTATTCAGAATTTGGAAACTATAATGAAACTAAAACCATCAAATTAGATGTTATTAATAAATCTACAACTACAAAAACAATAATTATAACTTCTGACCTATCTGAGTATTGGTTTACTAAGGATATTAAAAAATTTAAAAAGATTTATTTAACTCCAAATTCAATAACAAACATAACATACGAATTTATTCCTAAAGAAATTGGAGTCACTAATTTTAAGATTTATATAATTCCAATTATTAATGAAAAAACAATGTTTATAGATACTGATGATTATATAATTTATAATTTAAAAACAGATATTAAAAAAAGTATAAGTGGAATCTATGGTACTAAAGAACATTACTTTCCTCTATTTAATAATAACCTAATCCCAATTTATTTTTTTAATAAAATAATAAAATTAATTTAAAAAGAAACAATAATTTCTTTTTTTAAAAATTATATAGAGAAACTATGAATAAGAAATATTTAGCTGATTTAAAATCTTTCTTTAAAAAAGTAAATGTTAATCTAATTACTAATAAAGAGTTGCAAAAATTAAAAGCAGAATTTGCAAAAGCACATAATTTACCAAAAATACCTTTAACTTCAGATATTCTTTTTGCACTAGAAATTAAAAACCCAACAAAAACATTTGTAACAAAACCAAAAAGAACACTTTCTGGAGTGACAATCATATCTGTTATGACAAAGCCTGATGCTTGTCCAGGGGATTGTATTTACTGTCCAACATATAAAGATGCACCCAAAAGTTATACTGGTTTTGAACCAGCAGCAATGAGAGGAAAATTAAATAACTTTAATGCATATAAGCAAGTTAAAGAAAGAATAAAGCAATTAAATTCAATTGGGCACCCAACAAATAAATTAGAACTAATTGTTATGGGTGGGACTTTTCCTGCAACTCCTATTTGTTATCAAAATGAATTTATGATTGACATCTATAAAGCAATTACAGGTTCTAAAAGTAAAAATATAAACACCCTTAAAAAAAAAGCAATGGTTTCAGAAAAAAGAATAGTCGGATTAACTTTTGAAACAAGACCTGATTTTTGTAATAAAAAAATTATTGAAAACTTTCTTATTTTTGGAGGGACAAGAGTAGAAATTGGTGTGCAAACAACCCATAATGATGTTTTTAAATTAGTCAAAAGAGGACATACCACAAAAGAAGTAATAGAAGCTACAAAATTATTAAAGGACTCTGGTTTTAAAGTCTTATATCATATGATGCTTGGACTTCCTGGTAGTGATTATAAAAAAGATTTAGAAAGCTTTAAAGAAATATTTTCTAATCCTGATTATTGTCCTGACATGATAAAAATTTACCCCTGTTTAGTTACAAAACACACAGTCTTAGAAAAAATGTATTATTCTGGAGAATACAAAATTTATAGCTTTGAAAAAATAGTTAAATTGATTGCGGACATTAAAGAAATTGTTCCACAATGGGTAAGGATAATGAGGGTGCAAAGAGATATTCCAGCTACAAAAATTATTGCAGGGATACAGAAAAGTAATCTTAGAGAATATGTTTTTAAAGAATTAGAAAAAAGAGGAAAAACTTGCAATTGTATAAGATGTAGAGAACCTAACAATAATTTAAAAAATATAAAAAATTATAAAATTAAAGAAATCACATATGAGGCCTCGAATGGAAAAGAATATTTTATATATGCAGAAAAAGGGAATTACCTGTTAGGGTTTATTAGACTTAGAATTCCTGACAAGCCATTTATTAAAGTAATTGATGAAAATACAGCAATTGTTAGGGAATTACATGTGTATGGACAAGCAACAAACTTTGAAGAAAAAAATGTACAACATCAAGGAATTGGAAAACAATTATTAACAATTGCAGAAAATTATGCAAAACTTGAAAAAAAATCTAAAGTTGCAGTCATTAGTGGAGTTGGAGTTAGAAAGTACTATGAGAAGCAAGGTTATAAACTTATTGAACCATATATGATTAAAAAAATTAAGTGATTTAAAAATGGCAAAATATGAATTGTTAATTAATATGCTTGAAAAAGACCCAGACCTCTATAAAATACTAACCTCTAAACCACATTTAGAAGTTTTAGAAGAAATTTCTAAAAAACCAATATTATTTAAAGATTTGCAAATTAAAATATATTTTAAAAGAGTATCTATATTATATAATATATTAGATACCCTTATGGATAAGGAGTTTATTAAAAAAATTGTATTAGCAGATAAAGAAACATATTATATTACAGAGATTGGGAACAAATTTATTCAAAATTATAAGGAATCTAAAGAGGAACTTAATTTAATTTAAAAATAGGAAAAAGGAGTAAATATTATGACAAATTTTTTAGGAGTATTAAGTATAGGAAAAGGAACTTGGGGACAAGTAGCACATATTATTGATAATTCAGAATATGAAAATGTATACCTTGTTTCTAATGAATGGGCACAAGATAAATTTACTTGTACAAAAAAAGTTAATTGGATAATTATTGACCCAAGAAAAGGATTTAGCGAAATATTAGAAGATATTGGCAAACAATGGCCAAAAGATTTAGCAGAAATTGAACTTAACTTACATTCTGGTAGTGGAAAAGAACATAGCGCTATACTTGCAATATTAAAGCAAAAAAATATAAAATATAAAATTATAACTATTAATGCAGAAGGAATTGTTAAATATTAGAATTGATTCTTTATAAGGAGTTTAAATTTTGAAAAAATATTTAATTTTATTTTTACTTTTAATAATGCTGTCTCTATCTGGTTGTATACATTTACTAAACACACAACAAAAACAAATGTGCCTTACAGTTACACACTATTCTAAAAATAGTCTTCCAAGTTGTACAACACAAGGGACCTGCCTAGAAAAGGTTAATCAAATTAATTATTCTGATAAATTACCATTCCAAATTTATAATGAATTAACAGTTTATAAAAACAATATTGCATCAACCTATTTATTTTATAATGATAGTATAAAGAATATAGAAAAAATAAATAATAATTGCGACTCAAATAATCCAAAAGAACTAATTAATGGGTTAAATGATTTCTTTTACTATATAAGTAATATCTTTAAATTTAATGATTATGCATCAGAACAAAGTATAATTATTATTAAAGACCTTACTGTTTATTTGCAAAATCAAGATGTTGATCTAATTCCTGAAGAAGAAATTTATAATGATTATATTTTATTAAATAAAAACTTAAATGAACTAAAAATTAAAAAAAGTAATAAATATTATGTAAATAAATTAGATACAGAAATACAAAATTTACATGTTATTGCCAAAGACTTTGGTTTTAAAAAAACATATTTATCTGAAACAAATTATACAGACCTAATTAGTTATTATTATAATGTTGCTCAAGTACCTTCTGCTGACATAAAAATACCTAAAAGTTATCCATCTATTAATTACTTAATTACTAATGTATCAAAGTTAGAAACCCTGGATAAAATTAATAAAAATTTAGGTAATGCAAACTCATATAACTTCTATTTATTATTAGATAGAGTTGTCGGCACACAAGATTCTGTACATACTGACTTTGTAGAAATTGTAAATAGATTTAATAATAACTACAATAACATTTTCTTAAAAATTAAAGAAATAGAGAATAATATTTCTGAAAATAAAGAATATCTTTTAGATGAACAATATAATAGTTATCTTAATGAGAAAAGAGAATTTGAAAATAAAGAAATTAGCTTTGGAAAATATTTGTTTGATTTAAAAACTATAGAAAATAATATTTATAACAATAAAGTAACAGCCCAGATTACTGAAACAGAAAATAATAAAGAGTTGTTAGCTTGTGAAGAAATTATTATTGCTGCTAAAAAATATCAAAATAGATATTTTAAAACACAAATAGAAGATTATGAAAACACTGACAATTATAATATTAAAATAGAGATTTGTAATAAACTAAAAACAAATTTGCAAAATGAAAATTGCCTAGAAGAATTAAAAATTATACAAGAATCAGAAAAGATTAATTTAGAAGAATTCTTATTTATAAAAACAAATGATGTTTTTGAATGTAATGAATATTTGCAAACTATTAATTTGAAATTAGAAAATAATCCTACTGTTAAATATATAGATAAAATAATTTTAGAAAATAAAAAAATAATTTCAGAAACTAAAAATAAAGATACCACACTAAAACAAAAAGCAGAGCTTATTAAGTTGGAAAATAGTGTTTACCAAGATAGTCTATTACAAAATTATAATAAACTAATTAATTCTGAAAATATTATCAAAGAAGAATTAGAAATTAATACTTTGTTACTTGAGATTGCAAAACAATTAATTAATCAAGAAACATATTCTTTTGAAATGATAAATGATAAATATTATTTATATCTTATTAATCCATTTACTTTTAAATTAGAAGATGTGGTTTACACTCAAGTAACTATTGTAGATAAAATTATTAGTAAAGATAACTTACTTGCAATAAAACAAAATAAAATTTATATAAAACAAATGATGCCAAATAAAAATTATTATCAAATAGAATTAGAAAATTTAAAAGAAATTAATAAAAAAATAATTAAATTAGACATGGATAAAACAATTATCAAATTAGAAATAACTAATGATGTTGAAAATTTTATAGACACACTTTATTTAAATAAAAACACAATAATAACAAATAGTAACACACAATATTCTCTTGATGAAAATGGGGTGTTAAAATATCTTACTAAAGAAAATACAGAATTTATATATATTGATGATATTATAGAAAATAGCTCTACTTCTGAAGAAATTGAAATATTAACAGATGAAAAATACGTTATAATAAAACAATTTAGTTTAAAGAATATTTTTGAAAAGGACATAACTAATAACCCACTAACTATCTATAGAATAGATAGTGGTGACGAATTAATAATTGCAGAAAATAACAAACCCATAACTTTTGAGAAAGATAATTATAACATAAATATTAATTTGAATCTTAAAAAAACAGAAACTAAAAATTATAACTTACAGATACTTAAAGATAAAGATGGCGTTTTAGATGATATTTTAGAACTTAATCTTATTATTAATGAATTGAAACTTAGTTATTTTGAGGATGTACAAAAATTAATAAACTCTAACAAATTTTTAAATCTAGGCACAGATAAAATTGAGTATACTTTTGAAGATATAAAACTTTATTATTCTCTAAAACAAGAAATATTTGATATTCTAAAAATAGAAACAGAAAATAGGATAATTGAACAAAAATATATTAGCTTATATTCAGAAATTTTAGAAATAGCAAGTCAAGATGATATTATAAAATTAAATGATATTGAGTATAACAAATATAAAAATATAAAATATAGCCTGTACCTTTTAGAAAATTTAAACCAAGATATAATTATTAAAACAAAAAAGAATATAGATAAAATAATTGAAGAAAATATAAACCAGAAAAGAGAAATTGAAAACAAAATTAATTACCTGGAAAATGATGAGATTAAAAATAATCTACTAAAAGAAATAACAAACATTAACTTTGATGAAAATAATCAAAATTTATTTTCAAACATTAGAAACAAATTAAATAACTCTGCAAAAACAGAAGCAATAAGCATCTATAACTTACTTAGTGAGCTTGATACAATTATAAATGATGACCTCACAAATAATCTCATAGAAGATATAGAATGGATGTATGAAGATTATAGTTTACAACAAATATATGATGTGAAATACTATCCACTTATAACTCTTAAAGATCTTGAAAGGTATATTAAAAAACAGGATTTCTTGGACACCCAAACTTATAAATCCTTATACTATAAATTTGTAGAGGATTATGAAAATGAAGATTATATTTCTGCCATCAAAGTTATAGACAAGGTCACTTTAGATAGATTGTTGGAAATTAATAACGAACAAAAATTATTAAAAAATGGATTAGAACAAATTAAAAAAGATTCAAAAAAAATATTAAATGAGTTTGTTGAGACAAATTTAAATAATGAAAGCACACAAAATATAATCACGAAGGCAGTAGAATTTTATGATTCTAAAAAATATCTAAACACAATTGTTCTACTTAAAAATAATATAAGTGCTAATAAAGAAAATACTAATAGTTCAAAAAACCAAATTTTAATTGTTTTAATATTCTT
>Ga0265294_10010888_pt1 | contig 10287 bp, 9 predicted proteins | sample MunlanPumphouse3_FD_192504 | JGI IMG/M metagenome (GOLD analysis project Ga0265294, IMG submission 192504) | Groundwater microbial communities from a municipal landfill in Southern Ontario, Canada - Pumphouse #3 | ecosystem: Environmental > Aquatic > Deep subsurface > Groundwater | place...
TCTTTTCTAGAATCTCTACCATCAAAGCAAGATTATTTAAATCCGTTCCTTCTTGGATAGGTTTACCAGGTCTTACTATCTCATGAAGCTTATTAACCTGAACCTTTAAGGGCTTAAGACTATTCTTATACGCTATTAAAGAGAACACATAATAGCCAAGACCTAAAACTATAGAAATAATGGAATTAAAAATAACAGCGGTTTTAGAAGCATAGTAAGAGCCAGGTATTTTTGTCTCCACTCTTAAATACAGAAATTCATCATCAATCCAAGTAAGGCTAGAAGAGACTTTATATCCTAATGAATTATCATTAACAAAAACCACCTTATCTTTATCACCAATCAAAAAAGATAAGTGTTCTCCTTCTTCTGTATAGGTAGTCAGTAAGGGAGTTTCGTTGGAATTGTTATAGAAAGATACTTCAACATTAGGAATATCCTGATAATTCTCAATTATAGTAGTAGGACTGACTTTATTGTTAAGCCGTTCAGTAATGGAGGTGACATAGCCAGCGGTTTCCTTAATAGTGTCAGCTTTGACACTTAAAAGCACTAGAAGGCTAGAGATAAAAAAAGTCAGGAACATCAGAAAAGTAAAAACCAAAGAGGAAACAGACAGAGTTTTTTTGTTCATACGGGAATCTTAAAGCCACAATTGAAGACTGTGACAATAAAACCCTTATCAGTATCACCCATCTTCTGTCTTATTGATTTAATATGCATATCAATCGTTCTGAATTCTCTTCTTTGCCTGATAGGATCATCAGTCTTTCCATAAAGCTCTAGAGCAATATCCGCTTTACTGACAATATCAGGGGCTTTAGTAAAAAGCATAGAAGCCACTAAGAATTCTCCTTTAGTAAGATCAATTAATTCCTTGCCTTTACGTAGGACACGATTGGAATAATCGATAGTGAACTTACCAATGGTCTTAGTCGAACCAGAACCAGCCTTATACTGAGACCTTCTAGCATGGGCATTAACCCTGCTAATAAATTCATTTAAGTCAAACGGCTTAGTAATATAGTCATCAGCCCCTTCATCTAATCCATCAACTCTTTCAGAAATGAGACTCTTAGCGGAGACAATGATAACAACCACGTTATCATTAGAATGCTTTGACCTAATAGCTGAAAGCACATCCTTGCCTTGAATACCAGGAAGCATCATATCCAGAAGCACCATATCAGGTTTCTGTTCTTCAAATCCCTTTAAAAAGGATTCCCCATCAACGAAGGTTTTGACTTCATAACCGTTCTTAGTTAAGACAGCCCTGATAATGTTGGCGATTTCTTCATCATCTTCGACTGAGTAGATTAAATACTTTTCCATGTGCTTTGCTTCTTACTTACTTATTATTCTACCTAAAAAAGAGGCGGATTTGTTAATTTTATTTTTACAAATCTGCCTTAGTTAAATATCCTTTAAACTATTAAGCCTTTTATTTCCTGCTTCTAAAGCAAACTACGTAGAAAAGAATCTGAACAAAAATATAGATAAAATCAAGATAAAGGTTATAGGCACAATAGATGGCTAAAGAAGTCGAATTATGGAACGGATAGACCGAGGCCATCCTCTTGACGTTGTTAAAATCAATAGCAGTAACTAAAAGGATAATAGCAAAAGTGATGATATCAGTAATGATATAGATAGTTCCAGTAGCATCAAAGACCGAGAACAATGAAAGAGTCAAAACTCCGGCAAATAAAGCGAATAAGACAGGAGTCATAATATTGAAGTTCTTCTTAGACAAGGCTCCAATAAGTCCCATGATTAGATAAGCTCCGGCAGCAATAAAGAAAGAAATACATAAAGTCGAAACAGAAGAAGCTTCATCAATACCTCTTACCCAAAGAAAGACACTAGATAATAGCCACCCCATCGAAATAGTAAAGAGCAGATAGCAAACTAAAGTCCAGGTGGTATCTTTAGTGACAAAAGGCATCCAAAGAATCACAGAAGAAAAAGCCATAATGACAGAGGCGGTAATGATAAAAGCCCGATAGCAATTAGATAAAGCCTCTACATTCTCTGATTCACAGCAGGCAATACAGAAATCAGGAAGAGTCAAAGAAATGATGCCTGTAAGCAGTAAGCCTAATGCTAACCACATCATAATCTTGGACATCGAGAATCTTACGCCAAGATCCTTTGGAGTCCTTCTAGCCTTTTTAGGTTCATCCTCATAAACATAATACTCCATCTTTTTAAGCCTCCTATTAGAAAAGCTTACTTTCAAAAGAAGTATAAGTTCTAAATATATATATTCAAGGGAAGCAAATAGAAGTTGCGTTTATCTTTGAAATAAAAAAGAGGCAGGAGATAATCCGGCCTCAAATGTTTGTTTCTATTTACTAGTTTCTTGATCTAGCGATAGCAACATAGTAGAGAATCTTTATGAAGACATAGATGAAATCACTATAGAGAACATAAGCACAATAGACAGCTAAGTTGTTTTCAGAGGTAAAGGCGTTAGCATCGGCTAAAGCTTTAACGTTCTTAATATCAAATCCAATCATAATAAGCATAACAGCAAAGACCACAAAATCAATAATCCAATAAACCAATTCAGAATGGAGAACTAAACCATTAACTAAAGACATAACTAAGGAGCCAATTAAGAAGGTAATGATTAATGGCCATAAGATAGAGCCATTCTTAATAAACATACTGATAATACCCATCACTAAGAAGCATCCAGCAGTAGCAAAGAATGCAATAGCAACAGTTGAGAAGAATTTCTGTTCATCAATAGAGAAAATAGTTAATAGGATTGAAGATAATAAGACACCCATAGCTAAGGTATAGAGAATATAGAAGACTTTCACCATTGGTGAGTTCTTATTAAATGACTTTATAAAGATAAAGACGGAACTAATCAATAAGACTACAGCTGATACTATCATTGACCAGACATAGACCACAGCTAACAAATCAGTATTACTTCCACAAGTGGCGATTAAGATATCAGGATAGAAGAAAGCGACTAACCCGGTAATTAGAATACCGATAGCAAACCAGATCATCACTCGACCCATTGAAAAGACAATGCTCTTCTTCTGAACTACTGGCTTTTTAGCATTAACGGGAGAAGTGTTATTACTAGTAAATGTTTCCATTATCGATACCTCGCTTTCCTTTGTTTCATCTATTGCTTAAGGATAGCAATAGTTTAGCAAGAACGAAGGTAAAAAGAAACCGGAACTAAAGTTTCTTTAAAAAACTATCCTCAGCTATTAAATCTAAAAATTTCCTTTATAGAAGACCGATAAATTGATAAGCATGATTTTATATCACACAAATAAAAAAGACCGCCTTTAATAAGACGGTCCTTAGTTCGCTTAAGAAGTTAGTTTAGATGTTCTCTAACAAGGCTCTAAAAGTCTCAGCCTTTAAAGAAGCACCACCAACCAAAGCTCCATCAACATCATTAGCCTTTAAGTATTCATGGATGTTTTCCGGTTTGACACTGCCACCATAGAGTACTAAGACCTTCTGGCCAGTGACCTTACCAAACATCTTGTCGACTAATGAACGGATATAGGCACAGATATCTTCAGCAATCTCAACTGAAGCGTTCTTGCCAGTACCGATAGACCAGACTGGCTCATAAGCGATGACAACATTAGCCATCTGCTCTTTAGTGAGGTTCTGAAGACCAGTAGTGATCTGAGCCTTAATGACATCCTTAGTGATACCCTGATCATATTCTTTAGCAGTCTCACCAACGCAGTAGATAGCATGCATATCGTGATTGACTAAAGCTAAGATCTTACGGTTGCAGTCAAAGGAAGTCTCACCTTCATAGGTTCTCTTCTCACTATGACCGATAATACTCCAATCAACATGGATCTCATTAAGCATCGGAATAGAAACACAAGAAGTATAGGCACCATTATCAGCATAATGGCAATCCTGAGAAGCTACAATCAAGCCATGAGCATGTTTTCTGACAGCCTGAAGTGAAATATAGGAAGGGGCAACACCTAACATGACGCCCTTGTTTCTAGCTTCCTTGATCAATCCGAAAGATTTAACACTTTCACAGAAGTTGTTAGCTTCAGCGATAGTGTGATTCATCTTCCAGTTTCCCATCAAAAACTTTTTTCTAGACATGATTATCTAACCTACTTCTCTTCGATGTCATCGATTCCCGGAAGATGGCCATCGAACTGAATGAGCTCCAAAGAAGCTCCGCCACCAGTGGAAACATGGGAGAACTTATCAGCAAATCCGAATTCCTTAGCGGCAGAAGCAGAATCACCGCCTCCGATAACAGAGAAGGCACCGTTCTTAGTAGCTTCAGCGCAGGCCTTGCAGACAGCAATAGTTCCTTCCTGGAAGTTTTTGTTTTCGAAAACACCCATCGGGCCATTCCAGAAAATTGTCTTAGCCTGAAGAATATTCTTAGTGAATAAAGCTTCAGTCTCAGGTCCGATATCCATTCCTTCATAGCCATCAGGAATACCAGCTTCAGAGACATCATTGGCATCAGTGTTGATGACATGAATATCTTGAGGATCATCGAAAGAGGTAGCAATCTTAGTATCGATAGGAAGAATAATCTTGCCAGTAAGCATTAACTTCTTAGCATATTCGACCTGGTCCTTCTCGCAAAGAGAATTACCGACAGTCTTGCCAAGAGCATACTTAAAGGTATAGGACATACCGCCACCGATTAAGATCTTGTCGCACTTCTTGACTAAAGAATCGATGACCTGAATCTTATCAGAAATCTTGGCACCGCCTAAGATAGCGATGTAAGGATGTCCGTTTTCAGGGCAAGTAACACAGCGGCCTAAGCCCTTGATTTCCTTTTCAACAAGGAAGCCAATAGCAGTCGGCTTCTTCTCAGAAGCTAAGATAGTCGGAACGCCAACTGTGGAAGCGTGGGCTCTATGAGCAGAACCGAAAGCATCCATAACGAAGGCATCACATAAACTAGCCCATTCAGCACTTAACTTGGCATCATTCTTAGTCTCACCCTTTTCATAACGGGTATTCTGAACTAAGAGAACTTCACCATCTTTAAGAGCTTTAACATCATTAGCTAATTCTTCACCATGAGTGCTAGGGCAGAAAGAAACCTTAACTTCATGTCCAAGAGCATCAGCTAAATGCTTCTTTAAGGAAGGAAGAACGATAGCTAAATCGTTACCCTTCTTTTCCTTATCGATTTCAGCATCATCGACCTTGCCCCATTTAATCTTTCCAAGATGGGACATAAGGATGACTTTGGCACCTTGCTTGACTAATTCGGCAATAGTGGGAATAGCAGCGACGACACGATTATCATCAGAAATGTCGGCACCTTTATGCGGAACGTTGAAATCAACTCTGACAAGTACTCTCTTGTCATTGACTTTCAAGTCAGTAACTAACTTTTTCATTGATTTTCTCCTCTTGAAATTGTTTTGAGATAAATGGCGGCAGGATTACCCCGCCGCCTTTGTAATCACAAACGAATAATTACTTAGTAAGAATTTCGCCGTATAACTTAGCAAGTCTCATCATCTGGCAGGTGAAGGAATATTCGTTATCATACCAGGAAGCGACCTTGACAAAGTTAACATCTCCGGCAGGAATAATCATAGTTAAAGTAGCATCAAAGATAGAGCCTTCGGTTCTTCCAAGAATATCGGAAGAAACGATTTCATCTTCGTTGTAAGCAAGAACACCCTTGAGATTAGTCTCACTGGCTTTCTTCATAGCAGCGTTGATTTCTTCAACAGTAGCATCCTTCTTAAGGAGTAAAGTGCAATCACAGATAGAGCCATCAGTGACAGGAACACGGATAGCATTTCCGTTTAAGACACCATTGAGTTCAGGAATGACCTTACCGACGGCCTTGGCAGCACCAGTAGTAGTAGGAACAATGTTAGCGGCACCAGCACGGCCACGACGGAGGTTGGAACCAGCGAGATCAAGAATTCTCTGATCGTTAGTGTAAGCGTGGACAGTAGTCATAGTTCCACCCTTGACACCGAAAGTATCATTTAAGACCTTCATCATAGGAGCTAAGCAGTTAGTAGTGCAGGAAGCGCCAGAGATGATAGTCTGATCCTTGGTGAGCTTATCAGTATTGACACCATAGACATAAGTAGGAATATCCTTAGAAGAAGACGGAGCAGAGATGATAACACCCTTAGCACCGTTCTGCATATGGACATCGCCATCTTCGTGGCTCTTTAAACGCCCAGTGCATTCCAAGACAACATCGACACCATAATCCTTCCAGTGAAGGTCATGAGGATCCTTCTCGCAAAGAATCGGAATCTTATGTCCGGCGAAGATAATATCCTTATCATCAGAAGAAATCTTATCGGCGTTCCAAGTACGATGAGTTGTATCATACTTGAGTAAGTAAGCAAGAGTGCCAGCCGGAACCAAATCATTGATAGCGACAACTTCGAAAACATCCTTACCAGCTTCCTCATTCATCTCATAAGCACGTCTGAAAGCAAGACGACCAATACGACCGAAACCGTTAATAGCCAATTTAATAGACATTTTTAATGTCCTCCTAGTTTCATCAATATTATACACATAAAAACCTCTTTTTAAAGATAATTGATTACTTTTTCAAAAAAATAGGGCTTTCATGACATGTTTTTGCATATGTGCAGCCTGTTTTAAACAGGAAGCTGCGTATTTGCGTGCGCAACAAGCAAGAAGCGAGCAAAGTTATGCTTATTTTAAGCACAAATATCACTTAATGTCTTTAGCCTTATCGCGCAAAGTACTCAAAATATGGACAACCCCCGATTTGGTGATGCTGATTCCTTCATTTTCAGTGATACTAGCCGCTAATTCACGGTAGTTAGCATCTTTCAGTTTTAATCTCTCTTTGATAACAGCTTGAGTCTTTTCGTCAAAGAGATCTAAAGACTTAAAAGAAAGGATCTTATTAATAGCATCAATATCAGTCTGAGCAGCATTCAACGTCTTGCCATAATTGGCAGAATCACAGATAGATAGGCGATTATTGATATTTATATCTTCTTTAACTATACGGGCATTTTCAAAATCAAACATTGATTCAACTGCCCCAATATAAGAAAGAAAAACCGATATCTGATCACTTCTTTTTAAGTAGAGAACATGCTTCTCTCTTCTTTTAATATACTTAAAATTCATGGTCTTTTCTTCCTTGAAGGAAGTGAGTTTTCTTTTAATTGCTAAAGCATCGGCTTTTGAAGAAAAAGCCATCTCTAAGAAGTAGGAAGTCTTACCAGAAGATGGGTTATTTACAGAGCCATTTGCTAAAAAAGAGCCAATGACTAAATATCTTAGGTTTTTACGCAGTAATCCTTTTTTAGGTGGGATTCTGATCATTCCGTCTTCTAGGACTTCTAAATCAAGCATCACATCATAAAGTCTTTTATCATCGACGGTCACTAGATAGACTAACCCTTTCTTAAAGCGGTTAGTCTTCTCATAAGCAATAGCCGGTGTCAAACCATAGACTTCCTTTAATCCCGAATAGATTAATTTAGCCACACAGGCAATCTCCGTATGGATAGTTAAACTAGGGTTAGAGCCTAAAGACAAAGACCCCGCATTCCTGATAAAACCAGAGAGAAGATACTTCATCTCCTCTTTCTTGTAGGAATTAACAGCGATTTCGTTTTTTACTTTTTTAGCAAAAGCTATCTCTTGGTTTTCCATATCTACCTATTATCTTACTTATTATTTTTACTTTTTAAATAGTCTAGGTGAATATCAGTAGCCGCTAAAGCACCATCAGCTACAGCCATAGCTATCTGTCTTAAGGGGGTGACACGATCATCGCCTACTGCATAAAGATGAGGACTAGAAGTTCTCATCTTCTCATCTGTGATGACAAAGCCGTTCTTATCAGTCAGGTTCTTGATATTCAAGAAGCCTGTCACTGGCATGGAGCCAACATAGATAAAAAGACCTTGAATATTCAATGTCTTCTTCTCTTTAGTATCATTGTTTTCAATATCTAATTCTTCTAAAGAAGCCGTGCCTCTAGCTTCCAAGGTATTATATGGAGCATAGATAGTCGCATTAGGTGCACTCTTGAAGTTAGCCAGAACCGATTCCTGAGCTTTGAATTCATTATGCCTTGAAATTAAGGCAACTGACTTACAGATAGTAGTTAAGTATAAGGCTTCTTCAAAAGCGGCATTGCCGCCGCCAATAACAGCGACATCCTTGCCTTTATAGAAGTTTCCATCACAGATAGCGCAACGGCTGATGCCTCTCTTCTTGAAAGTATCTTCCCCTTTGATAGTATAAGGTTTCTCACCTAAGCCGTTAGCTAAGATAACATACTTAAAAGTCTTAAGGTTCTTTCCGTAAAGGACTTCATACTCGCCATCCTTATTAAGAGAAACCTCTCTTACTTCAGAATAGATAGGCTTAATCCCAAACTGGCTAAGCTGTTTATCAAAATCCATGGCTAAAACTGGACCATGGACTCCTAAATAGCCAGGATAGTTTTCAATCTTATCAGTATAGTTAGTCTTTCCGCCTACTAGATCCTTTTCAAAGCAGACCGGGGTCATTCCATATCTTTTTAAATAGATAGCGGCACTTACTCCGCTTGGCCCTAAGCCAATAATGGCAACCTCTTTATTATCAGTCATTTATGATGAAGCTCCTTTCAATATCACTGAAACTAGCATACTCTTCATCGCGTTTAACTTCAGGAATATGCTTTAAACCCCAAGTGACTAATCCGGTTTTACATCCTAAAGGTGAAGCACAGGTTAAGTCTGAGGGTGAATCACCAATAGCAAAAGTTCTTTTAGGTTCAATGTGAAGCTTATCTAAGATCAGCTTTACACCATAGGGATCGGGTTTAGGTCTTAAGCAAAGGTCGATAGGAACAATCTCATCAAAGAAAGAAATCAAGCCAAAATGAGTCAGGTTATCTTTAACTGATTCTTTTGATTTAGTAGTTAAGACAGCAAGCTTATAATTAGCTTTCTTTAATTCCTCTAAGACTTTAATCTCATTAGGATAAAGAGATGAATAATCATTAGAATGCTTTAAAGAATAGTCATGGAACTCATCAACCAGTTCCTTTAAGGGAACATCAGGAAAATACTTGGAAAGAACTTGCTCTAAAGGAGGTCCTGAAAAATAAACCATTTCTTCTAAAGTAGGACATTTCTTATGGTATTTATCAAATAAGTGAGTGTAATCAAGAACAATATATAAGGCCGTATCAAGAAGAGTGCCATCTAAATCGAAAATAATAAGATCAATGTCATTCTTTCTTTTCTTGATCATTAGGCTTTTCCTTAGCTTTTAGCTTGCTTATATCAATAGGCTTTAGATCATCTTCTTCAGTCTGCTGTTTCTTTACTTCGGCATAGTTCAATTCAGCTGGAGTGTTGCTTTTACCAGTAAGCTTATTTATTAAAGGTATCTTATCGAATTTGCCTTTTGAAGATAAATACTGAACTAGATGATTAAGGAAAATCATTAAGACACCAAAGCAGATAAAGACAATAGCCATAATCAAAGAGTTGTAGTGACTCTTAGATAAGTCAGAGCTAGAGGAGACACCCATAATAAAGGTCGGATTTCTTAAAGGCTCTAGGATCAATCTTACTAAGCCATAAGCAATGAAGTAAGAGAAAGAAATATCACCTTTCTTATATCGTTTTCCTTCAAGAGCCGGTATTCCGTAGGCTAAAAGGAAATAGAACATGATATTGATGAGTCCTTCAACTAAGAACAAAGGGGCTGCTATACTCCCACTAGGAAGCTTAGTTCCGCCAATCATACTTAAATCACCATTCTGCATATTAGAAGTAAGCCAGGAAGGCAAGAAATCCCAGGCAGTAGGAAGAACCGAGTGTCCATAGACTTCCTGATTAAAGAAGTTACCCCATCTACCGACAGCCTGAGCAATAAGAATAGTCGGAACAGCATAGTCGCAGGCTTCTAAGATACGAGTACCTTTTCTTCTGAATTTGACATAAAGGACACCAGCTAGGATGCCACCTATTGCTCCACCTTGAATGGCGAGTCCGCCATTCCAGATTTCAAAACAGGCATACCAAGGCTGACCAACAAATTCATCCAAGGATGCTAAGACATACCAGATTCTTGATCCGATGATGCCACCTGGGAACGCTACTAAAAAGATCGTATCAAAGAAATGCCAGTCATAGCCATCTTTATGGGCACGGTAATTAGAGAGGAAAAGAGCTATTAATGCTCCCGTTAAAATAAAGAGAGCATAAAAACGGATGACAGGCTTATCAAAAGGTATTCCGTTATAGTAATTAAGAAAGGTATTACCTA
>Ga0265294_10010889_pt1 | contig 10287 bp, 20 predicted proteins | sample MunlanPumphouse3_FD_192504 | JGI IMG/M metagenome (GOLD analysis project Ga0265294, IMG submission 192504) | Groundwater microbial communities from a municipal landfill in Southern Ontario, Canada - Pumphouse #3 | ecosystem: Environmental > Aquatic > Deep subsurface > Groundwater | place...
CTAAACTTAGTGCATCAGCAGGTTTAATACTACCATTAGTCCAAATTTCAATCGATAGTTTATCATAATCAACTTGGTCGCCAACACGTACTTTTTCAACATCGTATTTACAACGAACGATTGGAGTGTAAATGGAATCAATAGCAATTCGACTAGTGACTTTATTTCCTGATTTATCGTAAGAAAAAGCTTTATTTTCATTTGCACTGACATATCCAACACCACGTCGCGCATAAAAACGACCTTTAATTTTCGCACCAACATCCATTGTTGCTATCACGAGATCAGGATTTACAACTTTTATGTTGCTTTCTTTCACAAGATCACTAGCATGAATAACGCCTGGACCTTCCGCAATGAGTGTCATTTCATACAAATCATTTTTTTCATGGGGCATTACTTTAAATAGGTCTGAATCATCAATTGATAGTATGACATTTTTTAAATTTAATACAATTTCAGTCATGTCTTCATGAACTCCTGGAATTGCCATAAACTCATGTTCCACACCTTCAATGTCCATCGAAACAATACTAATACCTGGCATCGACGAAAGTAAGACACGTCTAAATGTGTTTCCTAAAGTGATTCCATATCCTCTTTCTAATGGGGTAATGGTAAATTTACCGTAATGGCTATTATCATCAACAGCATCGATGATGGCTTGAGGTTTAATGAATTCAAATTTTCTCATTTGAGCCCTCCTTTATTTTATTATCCGCGTGGTTTTTTTGGCGGACGGCAACCATTATGTGGAACTGGAGTAACGTCTTTAATCGATGTAATTTCAAGTCCTGCTACTTGCAGAGCCCGAATCGCTGCTTCACGACCAGGACCTGGTCCTTTTACAGTCACTTCTACTCGAGACATTCCAAATCCAACAGCAACTTTTGCGCACGCTTCACTTGCCATTTGTGAGGCAAATGGAGTGGATTTTTTACTACCACGGAATCCGAGGGCACCAGCGCTGCTCCAGGCAACGGCATTTCCAGCAGGATCAGTAATGGTAATAATACAATTATTAAAAGTTGAGTGAATGTGAGCAACTCCACTAGGGATATTAACTCTTGTTTTACGTTTTTTAACTTGTTTCGCCATACTTCACTCTCCTACACAGTCTTCTTCTTATTTGCTACGGTTTTGGATGGACCTTTACGAGTACGAGCATTACATCTTGTATTTTGTCCTCTAACAGGTAATCCACGACGATGACGAATTCCACGGTAGCTACCTATTTCCATCAATCGTTTAATGTTCATAGCAGTTTCGCGTCGCAAATCACCTTCTACTTTATAAGCAGTCACTTCACGACGAATATCAATTAATTCTTGTTCTGTTAAATCTTTTACGCGTTTTTCTTCTGAAACGCCAGCTTTTCGTAAAATATCTTGTGCAAGTGGTTTTCCAATCCCAAAAATATATGTTAATGAAATCACCACTCGTTTATCACGAGGAATATCTACTCCAGATATACGAGCCATTTTAACCTCCTATTACCCTTGTCTTTGCTTGTGTTTAGGGTTTTTACAAATTACCATAACACAGCCTTTACGTCTTATAACTTTACATTGATCACAAATTGGTTTAACCGATGGTCTAACCTTCATTTCTTTGTTCCTCCTAAATTTTTATATTACTTATGACGATAAGTAATGCGTCCACGTGTTAAGTCGTACGGTGAGAGTTCAACAGTTACTTTATCACCCGGTAAAATCGTTATGTAATGCATACGGATTTTACCAGAAACGTGGGCCGTAATTAGATGACCGTTTTCAAGCGTCACTTTAAAAATGGCGTTTGGCAAGGCATCGGTAACTGTCCCTTTTAATTCAATGACATCACTTTTGGACATCTAGATTCTCCTCCTCTTTCGTTAATATCTCATATCCTTCTGCGGTTATTACAATGCTGTGCTCAAAATGAGCACTATCAGATCCATCACTGGTAACAGTTGTCCATTCATCTTTTAAAATACGTACCTTATCCGTTCCAATGTTAACCATTGGTTCGATGGCAAGCGTCATTCCAGCACGAAGAATGGGTCCATATCCAGCAGGACCAAAATTCGGAATCGGTGGATCTTCATGAAGCGCAGCGCCCACACCGTGACCGGTGAAGTCTTTTACTACTGAAAATCCATATTGAGTAACATATTGTTCAATCGCATGCGAGATATCCGATAAACGTTGATTCGGTTTCGCAAATTTAAGTCCTTCAAAAAGGGCATTTTTCGTCACTTCTAAAAGAAGAGCTCTTGTTTGGCTGATTTGCCCAACAGGATGAGTCATTGCACTATCGCCATGGTAGCCTTTATAACAAGCCCCCACATCAATTGCGATAATATCACCTAATTTAAGTTTGATTTTTTTACTTGGAATTCCATGAATAACAACCTGATTGATTGAAGCACAAATTGATCCCGGAAAACCTCCATATCCTTTAAAAGACGGAGTGGCTCCTTGAGAACGAATGGCTTTTTCAGCAATTTGGTCAAGATCAAATGTTGAAACACCAGGAGCAATCGCTTCACGCACCATTCGATGAGTATAGGCAACAATTCGTCCTGCTTCTCTCATTAATTCTATTTCTCGACTACTTTTTATTGAAATCATTCATACCTCCAAGTATTGGTTCAATGTCACGGAATGCGAGTTGGACATCTCCGTATCCTTTTGCACGAACAACAAGACCTTTGGCTTCGTAGTATGCAAGAAGAGGAAGAGTCTTTTCCTCATAAACCGTCAAACGATGATGAATTGTTTCTTCCGTATCGTCTTTACGGTGAATAAGAGTACCACCACACACATCACAAACCCCATCTTGAGTGGGCTTTAGACTGAGGATGTGATACACAGCCCCGCACCGACTACAAACACGACGTCCGCTTAATCGTTTAATTAAAACGTCGCGATCAATTCTCATATCGATTACCGCATCTAATTTCACATTCATCTTAGAAAGAATGCGATCAAACGCATGAGCTTGATTTAAAGTACGAGGAAATCCATCAAAAATAAATCCATGTTGAGCGTCTTCTTTTTGAAGTCTTTCTTCAACAAGTTCAATGGTCACTTCATCGGGAACAAGTTCTCCTTGGTCAATATATTGCTTTGCAATTTGTCCTAGAGGCGACTTTTTTTTCATCGCCTCGCGGAACATATCGCCAGTTGATATATGAGGTATATGATAAACATCTTTGATGACAGATGCCATCGTTCCTTTACCTGATCCAGGAGCCCCCATAATGAGCATTCGCATTGCAAATCCCCTAGTTAATAAATCCGCGATATTGCTTTTCTTGCATTTGAGTCTTTAATTGCTTATATGTTTCAATGGCAACACCAACAACAATGATTAAACCAGTTCCACCAATTTGAATGGCAGAGGATGTTAGTTTAAATGCAGATGAAATGATAATTGGAATAACGGCAACGAGTGACAAATAAGTTGCACCGACCATCGTAATTTTAAATAAAACCCGAGCCAAGTACGATGCCGTTTCTTCTCCAGGACGAACTCCAGGAATATATGCATTGTTTTTTTGTAAATTCTCTGACATTTTCTCAGGATTGATTTGTAAGAATGCATAAAAGAATGAGAAAACGAAGATTAATATAATATAAACAATGAATCCAATCGTTTCCGTAGTAGAGAAGGTTTGATGCAACCAATATCCTACTCCACTTTCCAAATTCAAATTGCCAATTGAAATAATTAATTGAGGTAAACTCATCAATGTTGAAGCAAAAATGACAGGAATAACGGATGCGGAATTAAGTTTGATTGGAATATTAGAATCACTTTTCCCTCGAAATGATGCAGCAGCTGGACGATTCGCATATTGAATGGGGATCTTCCGTTGAGCCGATTCCATAAAAGCAATGGCAACAATAATAAATACCAAAAGAAGTAAAATGACAAAGAATTTAATAATATCGCCAACAGTACCTGAATCAGTAATAAATTGAGTCCAAAGTTCCATGAACATTTGTGGGAAAGAGGCAAGGATACCCGTCACGATTAACATCGATGAACCATTTCCTATACCTTTTGCAGTGATCTTTTCAGCAAGCCACATCGAGAATGCCGTTCCTGCAGTTGCAATTATCGCAAGATAGACAAAGATGAAAGGGCTGTTGCCTAAATAGATATCTTGGTAATTAGTACCAATTCCAATAGTTAACGTCAGTGATTGAATGAATGCCAATCCCAACGCAACATACTTAGTTAGTTGACTTAGTTTTTGTTTACCGGTTTCTCCCTCTTCGCTCCACTCTTTTAAGGTCGGAACAATATCCATTTGTAATAATTGAATAACAATGGATGAGGTAATATAGGGACTAATCCCAAGGGCAAGAATTGAAAAATTTGAAAGCGCTCCACCAGTAAAAACATCTAAGAAACCAAACATCTTAGCACCTAAGCCTTCAGTTACAAGGGCTTCAGGACTGATGAATGGCATAATGATTTGAGCTCCAAGGCGATAAACCAACAAGAATAACGCCGTGAATAAAAACATTATTAAGATTTTTTTACTACTCTTGGAAATGGTCATTTTAAATCACCTCAATTTTTCCACCAGCGTCTATAATACTTTTTTCGGCTGACTTAGAGAATTTATTTGCTTTAACGGTTAAACTAACAGTTAGTTTTCCATTTCCCAAAATCTTCAAACCATCAAATTGTTTATTAACTAAACCTTTTTCACGAAGAGACGCAAACGTCACTTCTTCACTCTTTGTAAATACATTGAGCTCTTCAACATTCACAATAGCATAATCTTTACGGTTAACATTGGTAAATCCACGTTTTGGAATACGTTTGAATAAAGGAGTTTGTCCTCCTTCAAAACCAGGGCGTACACCCCCTCCACTACGAGAGTTTTGACCTTTTGTTCCGCGAGTACTTGTTTTACCCATGCCTGATCCAATTCCACGACCGACGATTTTCTTAGAATGTCTTGCCCCTTGATTGGGTGTTAAATTTTGTAAATTCATGGGTGCCTCCTATTCTGTTACTTCAACTAAATGTTTAACAGTATTCACCATACCACGTACAGCTTCATTGTCAACTTTAGTAATTACATTTCCTATTTTTTTCAATCCAAGCGCCTTTAAGGTTTTTGCTTGATTTGGTTTATGACCATAAACACTTTTCACTAATGTAATTGTAATTGTTTTTTCCATGGCCATTACACCCCTATCTCATGAACTTCTTTACCACGAATGGCAGCAACTTCTTCGATAGTTCTTAGATTTTTTAGTCCTTCAATTGTTGCACGAACAATATTGATTGGAGTTGAAGATCCAAGAGATTTTGTGAAAATATTTCCAATTCCGACCATTTCAACAACGGCACGAACTGGTCCACCTGCGATAACACCTGTTCCTTCAGGAGCGGGTTTTAAGAAAACCATTCCTGCACCATACACACCTGTAATTTGATGTGGAATGCTTGTTGCAACAACAGGAACTGTAATCATATTTTTCTTAGCATCTTCAACAGCTTTTTTAATAGCATCTGGGATTTCAATGGCTTTGCCTGTTCCAACTCCCACACGACCATTTTTATCTCCAACGACAACAACAGCACTAAAGCGGTATCTTCTACCACCTTTTACAACTTTGGTGACGTGGTTAATGCTGACGACACGTTCTTCAAATTGCTTGGGAGCAACTTCGAATCTCGAATCTTTTCTTTGCTTTTTATCTTTATCTTGACGCATCAGCTTTTCCTCCTAAAACTTTAATCCGGCTTCACGAGCGGCATCAGCAAGTGCTTTTACACGCCCATGATATAAATATCCACCACGATCAAAGACGACAGTTTTGACGCCTTTTTCGACTGCTCTTTTCCCAACAAGAGCACCCACTTGTTTTGCGGCTTCGATATTGGATCCGTTTTCTAATTTCAATTCTTTATCATTGCTTGAAGCACTCACAATAGTCACTTGCGCTTCATCATCAATGACTTGTGCATAAATATTAGTATTTGAGCGAAAAACATTTAAGCGTGGAGTAGATGATGTGCCGGAAATATTTTTACGAATTCGTAAATGACGAACTTTTCGTGTGAAATTACTTGATTTTTTGTTTATCATTAATATTTCGTCTCCTTTCTACTTGGCTTTCTTGCCTTCTTTGCGACGAATAACTTCTGTTTTATAACGAATACCCTTCCCCTTATAAGGTTCAGGTTTTCTAACAGCACGAATTTCCGCTGCAAATTGGCCTACTTTTTGTTTATCAATACCTTCAATAATAACTTCTGTTGGTTGAGGAATTTTAATACTCAAGCCTTCAGGAATGGGCATTTCAACAAGATGAGAATAACCAGCTGCGATAACAAGGGTATTCCCCTTTAAAGAAGCACGATATCCAACACCTTCGATGGTTAATCCTTTAACATACCCAACGCTCACACCTTGAATCATATTATTGAGTAGGGCACGAGTGGTTCCATGAAGAGTTCTATGTTGAATGGTATCACTAGGACGAGTGATTTGAATCACTCTATCTGTCATTTCAATTTTCATATCAGGATGAAAAGTAAAATGGCAAACTCCTTTTGGTCCCTTCACTTCAACATAATTTGCTTCACCGAGAGTGACACTAACGCCCTCTGGCAATTTAATGGCTTTTTTTCCAATTCTTGACATAGTTTATCCTCCTTACCAAACGTAGGCAACAACTTCGCCGCCGATGTGTTGCATCCGGGCAGCTTTATCAGTCATTACTCCATTTGAAGTTGATACAACCGCAATTCCTAAGCCATTTAAAACTTTAGGCATTTGGGTTGAAGTGGCATAAACGCGTAGTCCAGGTTTTGAAATACGTTTGATTCCTTTGATGATACGTTCTTTTTTGTCGGTATATTTCAAAGCAACACGAATGGTACCTTGTTTCCCGTCTTCAGCGAACTCTATATCACCGATGTAACCTTCATTTTTCAATACATTTAAAATTTCCAATTTGATTCTTGATGCTGGCATTTCCACAATCGCCATTTTCATATTGTTGGCGTTACGTATGCGGGTAAGCATATCAGCAATTGGATCAGTCATTACCATAATATGGCCTCCTTCCCACTACCAACTTGACTTAGTAACGCCAGGGATTTGTCCCTTAGACGCTAACTCACGAAAGCAAAGTCGGCATAGTTTAAATTTACGATAAACGGCGTGAGGTCTTCCGCAACGCTCGCAGCGGGTATAATCTCTGACTCCGAATTTAGATTTACGTTTATTTTTAATGATTAATGATTTTTTTGCCATGATTTTCCCCCTCTACTTCTTAAACGGAAAGCCGAGAAGACTCAATAATTCGAATCCTTCTTTATCGGTCTTAGCAGTTGTAACAACTACAATATCCATTCCACGAATTTTCAATATTTTATCATAATTAATTTCCGGGAATATGAGTTGTTCTTTTAATCCAAGTGTATAATTTCCTCTTCCATCAAAAGAATCTTTTGATAGACCACGGAAATCACGAACACGTGGAAGTGAAATAGAGACGAGTTTATCATAAAATTGATACATTCTTTCTCCACGTAATGTTACTTTACAGCCAATGGCTACACCTTCACGCAATTTGAATGCTGCAATTGATTTTTTTGCTTTGGTGATAACTGGTTTTTGACCAACGATTTGCGTTAAATCTTCAACAGCAGCATCAAGTGCTTTAGCATTTTGAACGGCATCACCAACACCCATGTTTACAACAATTTTTTCAAGTCTTGGTGCTTGCATAAGTGATGTATATCCAAATGTTTTAATCAAAGCAGGTCTAGCATTTTCTAAGTAATTTTGTTTGACACGATTCATAGTTTCCTCCTACTTCCCAAAAACATTGCCAGTCTTTTTAGCGTAACGAACTTTTTTGCCGTCAACAACCTTTAAACCAACGCGTGTTCTTTCATTTGTTTTTGGATCTACCAACATAACATTTGAAGCAGCAATAGGTGCTTCTTTTTTAATAATTCCACCATCAGGATTTGCATTTGATGGTTTAGTATGACGGGAAACAACATTCACGCCTTCAACAAGTACTTTGTTAGCTTTAATAAGTACTTTGAGAACTTTAGCAGTTTTCCCTTTATCGTTACCACTAGTAACGATGACGGTATCACCTTTTTTAATAATCATGATGTGTCCTCCCTCTTACAATACTTCTGGAGCTAGAGAAACAATTTTCATGAAGCTTTTTTCACGTAATTCACGAGCCACTGGTCCGAAAATACGAGTCCCTTTTGGGGTTTTATCGTCTTTGATAATAACAGCAGCGTTGTCATCAAATTTAATATAACTTCCATCATTTCTTCTTAAGCCACTTTTTGTACGGACGATGACTGCTTTTACAACCTCGCCTTTTTTAACTTGTCCATTGGAAGATGCCGCTTTAACAGTGGCAACAATAATATCTCCAATATGTGCGACTTTGTGATTAGTTCCTCCAAGGATCTTAATACACAAAATTTCTTTACCACCTGAATTATCAGCTACGATTAATCTTGATTCTTGTTGTATCATAAGGTGGTCCCCCTACACTATTACTGCTTTTTCAATGATTTCTACCAAACGGAATCGTTTGGTTTTAGATAAAGGCCTTGTTTCCATAACCTTTACAACATCACCGATCTTAGCTAAGTTTTCTTCATCGTGCACAGTAATATTTTTGGTATATTCAACGCGTTTTCCATATAAAGGATGTTTGCGATGTGTTGAAATTAACACTTGGATGGTTTTGTCCCCTTTGTCAGAAGATACTTTTCCAATGTATACTTTACGAGAATTTCTTTCCATGATAGCCTCCATCTTTATTTAACCGCGTTTGCCCGTTCAGTTAGGATGGTTTTCATCCGGGCAATTTGCTTTTTGTTTTTACTAATTTGCGCAGTGTTTTCAAGTTTTCCGACTGCTGCTTGAAACCGTAAGTTAAATAACTCTTTTTTCAATTCGGAAATTTCTTTCTCAATGGCAATAACATCCATTTCTCTTACTTTGTCAGAGACGGATTGTTTCTTGATGATTGGTTTTTCTTCAATTTTTTTTGCTTTAGCCATGATTATTCACCACTAACTTCCTTTGTAACAATTTTGGTAATGACAGGGAGTTTTGCGGCAGCAAGGCGAAGAGCCTCGCGAGCAATCACTTCTGTCACTTCACCAACTTCAAATATAACGGTTCCTTTTTTTACGACAGCAACGTAAGATTCAGGATTACCTTTTCCACCACCCATACGAACTTCAAGTGGTTTTCTAGTACGTCCAATATGAGGAAAAATTCGAATCCAAACTTTACCTTCACGCTTCATATGACGAGTCATCGCAATACGAGCAGCTTCAATTTGTTGAGGTGTAAGCCATGCACCTTCTAGTGATTGTAAGCCAAATTCACCAAAGTCTACACGTTTAGCACCTTTAGCTTTTCCTTCATAACTAACACGATGAGGCTTACGAAATTTTGTTCTTTTTGGCATTAACATAATTATTTAGCCTCCTTTTTAGCGGGTAAGATTTCACCACGTGAAATCCATACCTTAACTCCTAACTTACCATAAGTTGTTTGTGCTTCAGCGATTGAATAATCGATATCTGCTCTTAATGTATGCAAGGAGACAGTTCCTTCAGAATACCCTTCACTACGTGCTATTTCAGCTCCACCCAAACGACCAGAAATTAATGTTTTGATTCCTTTTGCGCCGGATTTCATTGTTTGTTGAATGGCTTTCTTTTGTGCCCGTCTAAATGAGGCACGGTTTTCAAGATCATCCGCAATTTTACGAGCAACAAGAATTGCATCGCAATCAGGATTTTTAATTTCAACAACATTTAAAAACACGGTTTTGCCAGTTTGTTTTTGAAGCAGTTCAACCAATTGTGTTTTAATTGATCCTTCACGGCCAATGACAACACCTGGTTTTGCAGTATGAACAGTTAATAATACTTTTGATTTAATACGTTCAATTTCAACGAGAGATACTTGTGCTTTTTTATAGAACTCTGCAACAGTCTTACGAATAAGTAAGTCTTCATGTAAAAGCGCGGGTACTTCCAATTTACTTGCGTACCATTTGGATTCCCAATCGCGAATAATTCCAGTTCTAAATCCGATCGGATTTACTTTTTGTCCCATGTACAGCCTCCTTATTCCTTCTCGTCAAGAACAATTGTAATGTGACTTGTTCTTTTTAGAAGAGAGTTTGCGCTACCTTTAGCGCGTGGTAAATAACGTTTCATTGTGACGCTTTCATCAGCAAATGCTTTTTTGATGAATAATTTATTTTG
>Ga0265294_10010890_pt1 | contig 10286 bp, 6 predicted proteins | sample MunlanPumphouse3_FD_192504 | JGI IMG/M metagenome (GOLD analysis project Ga0265294, IMG submission 192504) | Groundwater microbial communities from a municipal landfill in Southern Ontario, Canada - Pumphouse #3 | ecosystem: Environmental > Aquatic > Deep subsurface > Groundwater | place...
TAACTATGTGCGGCTCATGCTGGAGAAATTCCCTCGCGTTCATTTCGATTTTCATGCTCATAATGATTATGACCTGGCTGCTGCTAATATTTTAATGGCGGCCAAAGCCGGCATCAAAGGGATACATACGACGGTAAACGGCTTAGGTGAGCGTGCTGGTAATGCTACGCTTTCCAGTGTGATTGCGGTTTTAAATGATTATCATCATGATTCAGAAATCTCCGTTGATGAAACAAAGCTAAATAAAATCAGCAAAATAGTGGAAGCCTTTTCCGGGGTTAGGGTTCCGGCCAATAAACCTATTGTTGGGGATAGTGTTTTTACCCAAACCTGTGGAGTTCATGCCGATGGAGATAGCAAGGGCGGTTTATACACTAATCGCTTAATTCCGGAGAGATTTGGGCGCTTTCGTAAATATGCTTTGGGCAAAACCTCGGGAAAGGCCAGTATCGTGCAAAATCTTAAGGAATTAGGTATTGAACTGGATGTTGATTCTATTGACAGGATTACCGAGAGGATAGTTGAATTAGGGGATAAAAAAGATAACATTACGACAGAGGATTTACCTTATATTATTTCTGATGTTTTAGGCAGTAAACTTATCAGTAAAAGGATTAAAATCAAAAATTATTATATCTGTGCGGCGAAAAAACTCAAACCGGTAGCCACATTATGTTTGGAAATAGATGGGCAAACTTATGAAGAAACGTCGACGGGCGATGGGCAGTACGATGCTTTTATGAAGGCTTTAGAGAAGATTTATCAGCGTTTGAACAAAACATTGCCCGTATTGGTGGATTATGTGGTTACGATTCCGCCCGGAGGAAATACCTGTGCCTTAGTGGAAACGGTAATTACCTGGAGCGGTCAAAAGGAGTTTATTACCAGAGGCTTAGATTCAGATCAGACAGGGTCGGCCATCAAAGCAACGGTAAAGATGTTGAACATCATTGAAAATGGACAGAATGAATAACAAACTATCGACTAAAAACAACTGACATGATAAAGTAGGAATAGACAAATTTCGTACTTTAAGCCTGGAGGTTGTTTTTTAATGCTATTAAGGAAAAAAAATTACATAATAATGATGATGATGATGAGTATTCTTCTGATCGCAGTATTTAGCAGTGGTTGTATCGGGGAAACTGTAGCGCAAAGCGAACCCACCAATCACCTAAATTATCAGTTGTCTGCACTGCCGCATTCCTTAGATCCGGCTCATTTACAAGATGAAGCCGGATATGAATTTTGGCTTAATCTTTTTGAAGGTTTGGTCCGGTTACAGCCTGACGGTACATTAGCTAAGGGAATGGCCGAAGATTGGCAGGTAGTGAATGAGGGAGAAAAGTACCTCTTTACCTTGCGTGAATCAGCGGTATGGTCTGATGGACAAAAGGTGACAGCTTCTGATTTTGTATCTGCTGTAAAAAGGAATTTAGCCCCCAGCATAGAGTGCCCTTATGCTTATTTACTTTATGATATTAAGAATGCTAAAAACTATAATCAATCTTTGAAGAAAGACTATTTCGGTCCTAAAGTTAGTGAGGCTGATGTAGGAATTTGGGCAGAAGATGAGAGAACTTTAGTGATAGAGTTGGAGCAAAGGAATCCGGCCTTTATCAAAAAACTAATTCATCCCGTCGCTTTCCCCCTTCCCCCTCAGGCCTTTCTTTCTGAAAACGCAGACTTTTTTACATTAGACAATCTGGTCGGAAACGGTCCTTTTAGGCTCCTCCAGACGGAGACAGAAGGAACAGAAGAAACAGAATCTGAGGGTACAAAGTCAGAAGTTCTTGATCTAAATGGGGCAGAATTAGAAGGGGCCTATGTGTTGGTTAAAAACGATAGTTACTGGGATAAAGCTGCCGTAAAGCTGGAAAGCATGGCTTGGTTTTTGCCGCAAAAGGAGCTGACCGGATGGCAGTTGTTCCAAGAAAAGAAAATTGCCTTAACAGCCGATATCCCCTTTTCAGAAATAGCGCCAGGCTTGAAAAAAGGAAATTTGCAAAAAAGTCCGATCTTGGCGACCTATTTTTATCACTTTAACGTCACGCAAAAACCGTTAGCTGATTTACGAGTGCGCCAGGCTCTTTCTTTTGCTCTAGAGCGAGAAAAAATAGTAGAGGAAGTATTACGTGGTGGGCAAGAAGTAGCACGAGGCCTAGTTCCGCAAGGAATGCCAGATAATACTCCTGGTTCGGATTTCTCACAGAATAGGAGGATCAAAATTCCTGATAATGATCTAAAAGAAGCACAGCGACTCTTAGCGGAAGCTGGGTATCCCAACGGGGATAAATTCCCGGAAATAGAGCTTTTAGTTAGGGACTCGGGAGGTCATCAATATCTGGCGGAAAAGGTTAAAGAGCAATGGGAAGCAAAGCTAGGGATCAGCGTGAAAGTAACCGCAGTAAACTGGCAGGAATTAGTGGCCAGAATGGGTGAAAGGAATTATGACATCGGCTTACTAGGCTGGGCAGCTGATTATCTCGATCCTGCGGCTTTTCTGAATTATTATGTTACCGGCAGCGGGAATAATGATACTGGGTGGTTTAACGAGGAATATGACCGCTTGCTGAAAGAGTTGTCAAACAGTGATGATGAACCTACGCGCATGCAGGTTTTTCATCAGGCGGAAGAGATCTTACTGACAGAATTACCCTTGCTTCCTCTTTATGAATATAGCAAAATTTTTGCGGCGCGAGAGAAGATTGAAGGTTTATTCTTTTCTCCCTTGGGACATGGTTTTGATTTTAAGTGGACTTCGCTTAATTAAACTAAGTGATTTGCGTAATTTGCAGTAATTCGTAATTGCTTGCCAGCAAAGATTAGGTATATAATGTTAATAAAATATTGCAGGAAAAGGTAATAATGTTCAATAGAAAGAGGTGTTGATATTTAGATGGAAGAATTTAAATCAAGGAATTTTATTCAAAACATCATAGATGAGGATTTGGAGCAGAATAAAGTAGTGAAGCATATACATACCAGATTCCCGCCCGAACCTAACGGGTATTTGCATATCGGACATGCTAAATCGATTTGCTTAAATTTTGGGATTGCGGCTGAATATAGTGGACTTTGTAACCTGCGTTATGATGATACGAATCCCAGTAAGGAAGAGCTGGAATATGTTGAGTCGATTGAGGAAGATGTAAAATGGTTAGGCTTTGATTGGGAAGATCGTAAATATTATGCTTCGGATTATTTTGAGAAGATGTATGATTGTGCGGAAGAATTGATTAAAGCCGGTAAAGCTTTTGTTTGTGATTTAAATGCCGAGGAGATCAGGGCTTATCGCGGTACTTTAACGGAACCGGGTCAAGAAAGCCCTTATCGTAATCGACCTATTGCCGAGAATTTAGATCTGTTCAGAAGAATGCGTCAAGGAGAGTTCCCGGACGGGTCCCGGACTTTGCGGGCCAAAATTGAGATGGCCTCACCTAATTTAAATATGCGGGATCCGGTGCTCTATCGAATTTTACGGGCAACACATCATCGCACAGGGGATCAGTGGTGTATCTATCCCATGTATGATTATGCCCATCCTCTTTCTGATGCTTTAGAAGGGATCACTCATTCTATTTGTACTTTAGAATTTGAAGACCATCGGCCTTTATATGATTGGGTGGTAGATAATCTTGATTTAGGTGCTAAACCCCAACAGATTGAATTTGCCCGTTTGAATCTGACCAACACAGTCATGAGTAAACGTAAATTACGTGCACTTGTTGAAGAAGGGTTGGTAGACGGCTGGGATGATCCCAGAATGCCTACTATTTCAGGCATTAGAAGACGGGGTTATACGCCGGAAGCGCTGCGGGATTTTTGTGAAAGAATTGGTGTGGCTAAAGCCAATAGTGTTGTGGAAATTTCTCTTTTGGAACACTGTATCAGAGAGGATTTGAATCCGAAAGCACCTCGGGTGATGGCTGTTTTGCGACCCCTGAAGGTCATCATTGATAATTTCCCCGCTGGTCAAGTGGAAGAATTGCCGGCTGAGAATAATCCGGAAAATCCGGAAATGGGGGAGAGAATGCTATCCTTTACCCGTGAATTATATATTGAACAGGAAGACTTTATGGAGAATCCCCCCAAAAAGTTTTTCCGTTTAGCGCCGGGACAGGAAGTTCGTCTCAAACATGCTTATATTATTAAATGTGAAAATGTGGTTAAGGATGAAAAAACCGGAGAGATTATTGAACTGCATTGCACCTATGATCCGGAAACCCGCAGTGGCTCGGAGATGAGTAACCGTAAAGTAAAAGGGACCTTGCATTGGGTTTCAGCCGAAGATGCTGTTTCCACCGAAGTTCGGCTTTATGATTATCTCTTTACTAATGCCGCAGAAGAAGAGGATGAAAATCAAGAAATGGTTTTAAACCCTCATTCAATAGAGCGTTTGACTAATTGTCTGGTTGAACCGAGGTTAAAGGCGGCTAAACCGGGAGATAAGTTTCAGTTTTTAAGACAAGGATATTTTTGCGTAGACAAGGAGACAACCCCGGAAAAACTCGTCTTTAACAGGATTGTTTCTCTACGTGATACTTGGGCCAAAATGCAAAAAAAATAGGTTTTATTTGCTGAATAATTTCATTAGGTTCGGGTCAAGCTATAGGTGCGGGTACGTAACGGTTGAGCCCAGACTTAGATATGTTCCTAAGGGGATGTATTTGGGTCGGCCAAAGGTTGCATGCAGGTCAAAAGGCTTGTATGTAGCCGGAGGGAAGATTCTGTATGGCGGGGAAAGCTTGTGTCATAGTCGAAAGTTTTAGACCTTTGATTATGGCATGAACCCAACTTGTCATACAGGGTCGAGCTAAGATCATACCGGGTGCTGATAGTATCTTTGTTAAAAGTTACGTACGATTCTAGGCAGTCGAAAGATTGTTTAGGGTCGTTCAAGTATCTTGTATGGTCGAACGACCGATTGGTCTGGGTGGTGAAATGCTTGATCATGGTCGAAAGATCATGGTTAGGTATGAAGCGATCTAGATCAGTCCAAGGTAGATCGTTACGTGCTCCTAAAATAAAAAACTCATTGCGATGGGTTTCAGGATGCGCTTGCGCACCCTGTTTTTATTTGTGGCAAACGAAACGTCCCCCTGCCACAAATTGGGTTGGCGAGATTTTTTGGCGAGATTAAGTTATAATATTTATATAGTGGAAGAATTGATTTAATTTTTGTAGCAATTTTTCAGGTAGAGCAAAGGAGAGGTTTTAGCAAATGATTAACCAGGAACGTCTTATTAATGATTTTATGGAAATGGTCAGAATTGATAGCCTAAGCTATCAAGAAGGAAAATTCGCCGCATATCTAAAGGCAAAACTGCAGGAAATGGGTTTAGAAGTAATTGAGGATCAGCAGGCAGGTCGGCTGGCCGGGTCTGATACAGGGAATATAATCGGTCGTTTGCCAGGCAAAATTAAAGATGCACCGCCTATTTTTTTCTCGGCACATATGGATACTGTCCCCTTAGGAGAAGGAATAGAACCCATCATCAAGGACGGCGTGCTCTATAGTAGTGGTGATACTGTTCTGGCTAGTGATGATAAGGCTGGGGTTGCGGCAATCTTAGAAGCATTACGTTGTCTTCAGGAAGAAGAAGTGGAACATGGGGATGTGGAGGTACTTTTTACTGTTTGTGAAGAGACCGGACTTTTGGGTGCTCGCTATCTTGATTATGGATTATTGCAGGCCAAAACGGGTTTTGTCTTAGATTGTGCCGGCTCTCCAGGGACAATTATCTGTCAGGCTCCTGCTCATAACCGCATTGATGCTTTGATCATAGGAAAGGCTGCCCATGCCGGAATGCAACCAGAAAATGGTGTCAATGCCATTCAGGTAGCGGCTAAGGCTATCAACAGAATGAATCTCTTGCGGATAGATGAGGAGACAACGGCGAATGTGGGTGTAATTAAGGGCGGAGAGGTAACGAATGTAGTCTGTGAGCGAGTTGAATTACAGGCAGAAGCACGTAGTTTATCAGAGGAGAAATTGTGTAAACAGACTAAGCATATGGTCAATTGCTTCCAGAAAGTTTGTGATGAAATGGGTGCGTTGCTGGAAGTTAAAGTAACAAGGGAATATCCTGCCTTTACCTTAAAGAAAGAGGAAACAGTGGTGCAAATTGCTGTTGAGGCGGCCCAATCTTTAGGATTCCAAGTGCACCTCACTTCTTCGGGTGGGGGCAGTGATACTAATTATTTTTGTAATAATGGTCTTAAGGTGGTAAATTTGGGAATTGGCATGAGTCATGCTCATACCAAGGAAGAATTCATTAAGATCGAAGAGTTGGTTAGGACGGCCCATTATGTCACAGAAATCACCCGTTGTGCTGCCCAGTCCTAATGTAGTTTTGTTTGACACTGTTAGGAGCATATGATAAGATTGAGCAAAATTAAAGATGGTTAAAAAATACAAAAGATAGTAAAATGACCAAGAAGATAGGGGAGCTAGCTAACTGGCTGAGAGGGCATTGATAATGCCGACCCTTTTAACCTGATCTGGATAATGCCAGCGGAGGGAGGAAGAATTCGTGATAAACCGCTAACCTTATCAGGTGGGCGGTTTTATTTTTATGGTACAGATTAGGTTTTTCATATGTTCAAGAGGAGAGAGGTTAGTATATTAGTGCAAAAAGAGATCAAGAAGTATTTACCGTCTGTGGGCATTTTTCTTTTACTCTTACTAATCTGGGAGACGGTAGTTAGGTTGATGGAAATAAAGGAATATATTTTACCTGCACCCACGGCAATTTGGCAGGCTCTGGTGAATTCCTGGGGTTTACTGTGGGACCACAGTCTGCAAACGATCAATGAAGCTTTTTTAGGTTTTATGTTGGCCATAGTCGCGGGGATAGTTTTAGCCATGCTCATGGGTCTCTTTCCCCTAATTAAGAGGTCCTTGTATCCCTTGGTAGTAATCTCCCAAACTGTACCCATCATGGCTGTTGCGCCGCTCTTGATTATTTGGTTTGGTTATGACCTCTTGCCGAAGGTATTAGTGGTGTCCTTGGTTTGTTTCTTCCCGATAACCGTGAGCCTAGTAGAAGGTTTAGAAGCCACAGATAAAGATATGATGAAATTGCTTCTGGCCATGGGAGCATCTCCCTGGCAAATCTTTAAGAAGGTTCAGCTCCCTGGGGCATTGCCCTCTTTCTTTTCCGGTTTAAAAATATCGGCCACCTATAGTATTACAGGAGCGGTGATTGGAGAATGGTTGGGAGCTTCTAAAGGTTTAGGGGTTTTTATGATTCGCTCGATGAATTCTTTTCTGACTGCTCAAGTTTTTGCGGCGATTGTGGTTATTACGGTCCTAAGTTTAATTTTCTTCGGTATAGTAATGATTTTAGCGCATTTAATCATGCCGTGGTATTATCAAAGATAAAACAAAAAAAGAGTGAGGAGATGTGTAGGTATGAAAAGAAAGCGTAGTTTTTTTAAAGGGCTTATCTTGATTTTGATGTTGGTGCTAAGTGTTTCTTTATTAATGTCCTGTGGTCAAAGACTACCGCAGGAAGGTGTAGAGGATCATGATGGTGCTGAACTTATCCCAACTAGAGTGATGTTAGATTGGACCCCAAATACCAATCATAGCGGATTATATGTGGCTTTGGAAAAAGGGTTTTACCGTGAAGTAGGCTTAGATCTGGCCATATTAGAGGCCGGAGAGGTAGGCCCGGATCAGTTGGTTGCCGCAGGTCAGGTCGATTTTGGGGTGACCTATCAGGAAAATGTGACGCATGCCCGGGCGGCAGATATACCGATCGTGTCTTTAGCAGCTGTTATTCAGCATAACACTTCCGGATTGGCCTCTTTAAAAGAAGATAAGCTGGTCAAACCACGTAATTTAGAAGGCAAAAAATACGGAGGATGGGGTTCCCCGGCAGAACGAGCCATTATTGAGGCCGTAGTTACTAACGACGGTGGCGACCCTGAGACCATTGAATTTATTGATATCGGTTCTACGGATTTTCTCTCGGTAATTGGTCGAGAAGTTGATTTTTACTGGATTTTCCAGGGTTGGGACGGGATTAGAGCAGCACAGGAGAATGTGTCGCTGAATCTCATCATGCTCAGAGAGTATGAGCCGGCTTTAGATTATTACACACCAGTATTAATTACTAATGAAGACAATATTGCCCAAAAGCCTGATTTGGTGAAAAGGTTTTTAGCGGCAACCGCTAAAGGATATCAATATTGTATTGAGAATCCAGATGAGGCGGCGGTCATCCTTTTAGATCTTGTGCCGGAACTTGATGCGGAACTGGTTAAAGCCAGTCAGCAATGGTTAGCTGATCAGTATCAGGCAGATGCACCTTATTGGGGCTGGCAGGATCAAAAGGTCTGGGAAGATTACGCTAATTGGATGTTTGAAAAGGAATTATTACAAAAAAAGATCGAGCCGGAAAAAGCTTTTACTAATGAATTTTTACCTGATAAAGCTTAATACCTGATAAGGCTTAAGATAGGGAGATAGTTCGTTATCTCGAAAGATATTTATTGTGGGGAAAGAGCTGAGGACTTATGCTGGAAGTAAAGAAGCTGGTAAAAACCTATGCCACAAAAGCGGAGAAAAAGGGGAAAGGTGTGTCCACACTTGTCTTAGATGAAATCTCTTTATCTGTAAAAGAAGGGGAGTTTGTAAGCATTGTTGGACCCAGTGGGTGCGGAAAAAGTACACTTTTCAATCTGATCAGTGGTATCGAAAATCCTGACCAAGGACAGATTTTGTTAAGGGGTAAGGAGATTGCGGGGGAGCGGGGGCATGTTTCTTATATGCTCCAAAAAGATTTACTTCTCCCGTGGCGGACAGTCTTGGATAATTGTATCTTAGGATTAGAGCTTCAGGGCTATTCGCGTGAAGAATGCCGCTCAAAGGCCCAAGCACTTTTGGAGGAGTTTGGGTTAGCCTTATATAGCAAAAGTTATCCTCAGACTTTATCGGGCGGGATGAGGCAGAGAGTAGCTTTTCTGCGCACTATGCTGGCCAATAAGGATGTTTTACTCTTAGACGAACCCTTTGGCTCTCTGGATGCGTACACAAAGAGTGAGATGCATGAGTGGCTGATGTCGGTATGGAATAAGTATCGTTCCACGATTCTCTTTATAACCCATGATATCGAAGAAGCACTTTTCTTATCAGACCGCATTTATGTCTTGAGTTCACAGCCGGCCCGCGTGCAAAATTCTTTAGCTGTAAATCTACCCCGCCCCCGTTCGAGAGAGCTATTGGTAGGGCAGGAGTTTAATCAATTAAAAAAATACTTATTACAGGCTTTGTTTGGTGATAAGACTACTTCCGGTAACATATAGTTAATAATGTCATCAAATTATTCACAAAATTATAAAGGAGGGATTAGTCTGTTTACTAAGCACTGGATGCTGAGGGAAATAACCCATTGTAAGGAGGGCTGCCTAATTTAGTCCCGGGTAAGACGTTAAACTGCCTGCTGAGGGATTAATTTTAACAAGGGAAACTGATTTATTTTATGTAAAGATGCTTTTTTTAAAAAAAAGCATCTTTTTTTGTGATAACTCTTGTTTGCTTTGGTCAACCTAAACTGAGGTGAAAATTATGAGAAAAAATACAATGGTTATTTCTTTAGCTGTTGTCTTTGGTCTACTGGCATTTTTCGCTTATTTCAGTGAGTATGAGTTGAGATTGGTACCGAGCAAACCTGATTTGCGACCGAAGGAAAACGCACCTGCCCCTAAGGAGTTAGGAGAAAAATTTCAACTGAAGGGCGGGTCGGAAAGGGATAATCGTGGTTTCCCGCAAAGGGAAATAGAGGACCTGGTGACCCTCTTTCCTGAAGTTTTTTATCGGTCGGGGCCACTTGATGAAAAAAGAGTTGCTTTAACTTTTGATGATGGACCGGATTCGGTCTATACTCCCCAAATGCTGGATATTTTAAAAGAGCATGATGTTAAGGCTACGTTTTTTCTTGTCGGCAATAGGGTAGAGCTTTTTCCTGATGTGGTGAAAAGAATGGTTAAGGAGGGCCATATTGTCGGTAATCACTCCATGAATCATGCCAATATTATCAAGCTGGATAAGAAGGGGACGATCAAGGAAATTGAAGAATGTGAGGAAGTATTAGAAGAATTAATTGAATATAAACCAGCACTTTTCCGTTCACCCTATGGTTCGTTAGATACAGAGAGGGTGGAAATAATTAAGGAATTAGATGTTATGATAATTGCTTGGAATGTTGATTCTCTGGATTGGAAAAGTCTTACAGCAGAACAGGTAAAGACTAATATTTTAGAAAATGTTAATGAAG
>Ga0265294_10010891_pt1 | contig 10286 bp, 9 predicted proteins | sample MunlanPumphouse3_FD_192504 | JGI IMG/M metagenome (GOLD analysis project Ga0265294, IMG submission 192504) | Groundwater microbial communities from a municipal landfill in Southern Ontario, Canada - Pumphouse #3 | ecosystem: Environmental > Aquatic > Deep subsurface > Groundwater | place...
CGGGGTACAGGGAAACAAGACCGTCCGCATTACTAACATAACCCATGATATAGCAGAAGCGGTAAAGGGTGCCGATATTATTTTTTTAATAATACCAAGCATGTTTCATCATATTTACGCGGATATTTTATTTGATCAACTGACTGACGGCCAGCATTTGGCGATACTGCCGGGAACCTTTGGCGCGCTGGACATGTATAACCGGATGCGGCATAAAGGGTTGACCGCCGGAATTATAATCAGCGAGTCCGATGCCATGCCTTATGCCGCCCGTCGCCAAGGGGGAAATAAAATACACATCTATAATAAACTACCGGAATTCGGTTTGGGAACGTTTCCCGCCAAGTTTACCGCCGAAGCGACGGAACAGGTAAAAAAATACTTTCCTGCCGCAACGCCCCTGAAGAATGTCCTGGAAGCCGGTTTGAATAACGCCAATCCCGCATTGCATCCTTTGGGAGTACTGCTGAACGTCGGCCGGATTGAATATGCCAAAGGCAATTTCTATTATTATGAAGAAGGTTTTACAGAATCCGTGGCTAATGCGATCAATGTTTTGGATAAGGAAAGATTGGCCTTGGGGAAAATTCTGGGACTTAATCTGCCTGATTTGGCTACGGGGCTGCAAAGCGCCAGCTACGGTCCGAAGGGAGATCTATGGGAAACTATTAACGGCAGTCGTGCGTTAACCCCCATTTCCGGCCCCACTTCCGTCAGTAACCGCTATCTGACGGAAGATATTCCTATCGGGTTGAACATGTGGTCAAGCCTGGCGAAACAATTTAATTTGCCTACTCCTTTAATAGATGCTACTATAGCAATCGGAGAGGTAGTTTGTAAATTGGATAAAGATGTTTATCGCCGGAATAATGTAAGCTGCGGTATTGACCGGATGAGTGTGAATGAATTAAATGACTACGTGGTCGAGGGCGAGTAAACTACTGATTTTTTTCAACAAAGGATTACGGAACATGAATGAATTACTTTATTTAAGCAGAAAAGATGTTGAAGCGGCATCTGTGGGCTTGAAAGATATAATTTCAGCAATTGAGGAAATGTTCAAACTGAAAGGAGCAGGAGAGGTGGAAATGCCTCCCAAGCCGGGCATTCACCCACGCAAAAACTCATTTCTACATGCAATGCCCGCCTATATCAAAGGTAAAAATGAAGTCGCCGGGCTGAAATGGGTTGGCGGATACCCGGAAAATTCTAAACGGAACCTGCCTTACATTTCCGGCTTATTCATTCTTAACGATCCTGCTACCGGCTTGCCGCTGTGCGTTATGGACTGCACCTGGCTTACCGCAATGCGTACGGGTGCGGCAACCGCAGTAGCAGCGAAATATCTGGCTCGTCCCGAAAGCCGCACTCTTGGCATTATCGGTTGTGGCGTGCAGGGACGCAGCAACTTGCTTGCCTTACAGGAGGTATTCAACCTTGAGAAAGTTTTTATTTTTGATTTATATCCGGAATCCGCTGAAAAATTTGCCGGCCAAATGCAGGCTCAAATAAATGCAAAAATAGAAATCGTTAAAACCCCCGAAGAAGCAGTACGGGGTTGGGATCTGGTGGTTACGGCCGGTCCCTGGACAGAAAAACCGCTTGGAATTATCCAGGCTGACTGGCTGGCGCCGGGAGCGTTTGCATCTCCGGTCGACATGGACACTTACTGGTCATTTCAGGCAATAAACCAGGCGGACATATTCTGTCTAGATGACCTCGGACAGTTCGATAATTTCAAGAGGCAAGGCTCTTTTGCGCATTACCCCGTCCCCAGCCATGACCTGGGTAAAATCGCAGCCGGCTTACAGTCCGGACGCACAAGTCCGGAACAAAGAACTATCGGACTGAACATTGGAATGGCACTTGATGATGTAGCGGTAGCTCCCTTGATTTACAACCAGGCGCTCGAAAAGCAAATAGGAATAAAACTTGATCTATAGCGGAAACGCGAATTTTTTTAACTCATCAGGAAAAGTTATCATGAGAAAGACAGATTTTATCAATCCTTTTGAAATTCCCGGGAAATGGTATAAAGCCAATTTTCACACCCATACTACTACCAGCGACGGCGATTTGTCGCCGCTTGAACAGGTAAACCGATATGCCCAAGCAGGTTACCGGATTTTAAACCTGTCCGACCATCGCCGAACCAACAATGTAAGTGAGTTCGCGCAACGGGAAGATATCCTGATTGTCGGGGGAATGGAATGTCACCCTGAATGTCCCGGCAGTCAGCCGTATCATATTGTAGCGGTGAACGTTCCGCCCAGCTTTGAATATTCGCAAAATGCAACTGAATGCGTTGCGGATATCCGCCGGGCCGGAGGAGAGGCAATTATTGCGCATCCGTATTGGAATGAGCATAATTTAAACGAAATGCTGAAAGTTAAAAACAGTATTGCGCTTGAAGTGTATAACTCCAGTTGCGATTATTCAGGCCGGCCGTGTAGCGACAGTGAGTGGGCTCAATGTTTAAAAAATGAATTGTATTTCGGCGGCGTTGCGGCGGACGACTGTCATTGGCGCGATTACGGAGGCGACCGTTCCTTGTGCGACTTTGCAAAGGGGTGGACTTGGATGAAGATGGAAAAACTTACGGTTGAGGCTCTTTTAAACGCTTTGCGAACCGGAGCCTATTACGCTTCCTGCGGCCCTGAAATCAAGAAATTCAAGATAGAAGACAATCAAGTAAAACTTCGCTGTTCCGAAGTTGAAAAGGTGAATTTGATGGCAAACGGCTTTGGACAAGGATATCGAATTTGGGCGCCAGAGAATGAAGGTATCACGGAAGCGGAAGTTTCACTGGATACCAGAAACATTAAAAATTGGCCTTTTGTCCGTTGTTTTGTCACAGACAAATTTGGGCGGAAAGCCTGGACAAATCCAATATTTCTGAATTGAAAAAGGTAAATTTGTCATGGCAATAAAATACCAGAATAAAAAAATATCCGCAGTCATTTTCGATATGGACAGGCTCCTGGTTGAAACCAGCAGAATATGGGAAGAACCAGCTAAATCCTTAATGGCATCCATCGGTGTCGAATGGTCTCCCGATATTTCATGTCATTACCGGGGAAAAGATGCTGCCGGCGTGGTAGAAACTATTTTCAGCCTTTTCAATCCAAAACTGTCAAAAGCCGAATGCCACAGGCAATATCGCGCCTCTTTACTTGCAGCGTTCCAGTATCACCAAATCAAGGCGTTGCCCGGAGCTGATTCAATTCTGGAGCATTTATACAAAAAAGTTCCGTTGGCGCTTGCTTCCGGAAGCCCGGAAACAGGAATTGCACGGGTGCTGAAAGCGCGCAAATGGACAAAATATTTCGATGTCGTTCTGAGCAGTGAAAAAACGGCAAGCGGCAAAGGTAAACCCTGTCCGGATGTTTTTCTGGAAACTGCCGGACATCTGGGCTGTCTTCCGCAGGACTGCTTAGTTCTGGAAGATGCTCTGGACGGTGTTAAAGCCGCGCTCAACGCATCCATGTGCTGTATTGCCGTGCCCAGTGCTAATACGAAAGAAATCAGACAACTGGGCATCAGCACTTTTTGTTCTTTACATGAAGTTTGTAATGTGCTTGAATACGCGCAGGAAAGATGCTTACTGGAAACATGAACCGCTATTCTATTTCGAGCCAGGCTTTGATATATTTCATATACTCCATGTCTCTTTTAGCGGCAATTACGCCATCACCGGGAGCGGGGTATTCCACTGCCAGGATTCCTGATTTCAGATTGTCTTTGAGTTTTCTCACGGCGTGCATGGTATCAATATGGCCCTGTTCCAAATGCGTAACTAAATATAATTGTTTCCGGTAAACAAGAACGTTTTTCAGATGGGCATAATATATTTTGCCGTCCAGAAGATCAAAGACTTCATCGATGCTCTCGCCGTTCCGGTTCAACAGGATATTGCCGTGATCCCAGTTTATCCCTATCGCGTCATGCCCGGTCATATCCATAAGTTTGCGGGAAGGCTTAGCCAAGTCGTGCAGATAACCGTTATGAGTTTCCAGGCTTATAAGCATCCCAAGTTCGGCGGCTTTATCGCCAACCTTTCTCAGCCCGGCGGCAGCCTTTTCATAGTCTCCTTCTTCCGCCATTCCGCTGCCGTGAACATGAAATTCCGCATAGTCGGCGTCTTCCACCAACAAGGGGCCCGTAAAAAAGTTCATCACTTTCGTATCAAGTTCTTTTTTCGTCCATTCCAAAAATTCAAAATAATTCGCCGTTTCGGCTTCAACTTCGCTTTCTTTGCCCCGGCAAAAATTAATCATTCCGCCGAAAGTGATTTCAAAGTCAGGATATTGCGACTTCAACGCAACAAGCTTGTTCCGGTATTCGTCTTGATTCATATCGGAAAAACGGTATTTCCAGCGCAGTTCAACCCCGTCATAACCAAACTTGTCGGCAATCCTGAACAATTCGTCCAGACGCCCCGGGCCTTCATAATAATTAACATGCAGTAATACTTTCATGGTAAATTCCTTTGATAGTTAAATGTAATGCAAGATTATTATATGCCTGCAAACAGGCAACTCAAGCAAAGCAAGGCAAAAAAGGCCGACTTAACTTGCACAGATGCTCATTATTATTTTACGGTCGTCAAAATCAAAAAGCCGGCCTTTTATATCCTGATACGTTTCGTGCCCTTTTCCGGCAACCAAAACAATGTCATCTTTTTGGGCCGCTTCCGAGGCAAACCTTATTGCCTCGGCCCGGTCCGGCTCAATATAAAACTCCGTTCCGGCCGGGATTCCCGCCTTGATTTCGCTGATGATCGCCATCGGGTCCTCCCGGCGCGGATTATCGCTGGTAATAATGAGCAAGTCGGAATATTCGGCGGCGGCGGCGGCCATACGCGGGCGCTTGCTGCGGTCCCGGTTGCCGCCGCAGCCGAAGACCGTAATAATCCTTGCCGGAGCGATTATACGCAAATTTCTCAGGACATTGCGCAAGGCGTCGTCCGTATGCGCATAGTCAACAAAATAAGTAACGCCCCGCGCGTCACGGAAGCATTCAAGCCGGCCGGGAACTTTTATTTCCCTGCTCAGGATATCAGCGACAGCAGTGGCGTCAATTCCGGCAAACACAGCGGCGGCAAAAGCCGCGCAATTGTTATAAGCGTTATATTCGCCGATCAGAGGTGAATTTATCTTGAACCGGCGGCCTTTGAATTCAATCTCAAAACCCGTCCCGGAGGTACCTGTTTTCAGGTTGATTATCCGGCAGTCAGCGTTTCGCCCCTGCCCGTATCTGGTCACATGCTTATTTTTCAAGGCGGCAGCCAGCATTTTTCCGCATTCGTCATCGATATTCACGATCGCGTTGCCGCCGGGAGCCAGATAATGCGAAAAAAGATTTTTCTTAGCCGCAAAATACTTTCCCATGTCTCCATGGTAGTCAAGGTGGTCGCCGGTCAGATTGGTAAAAACGGCGGTATGGAATTTCGCGCTTCCCGGCCGGAACTGGTCCAGGCCGTGGCTTGATACCTCCATTACGGCGTCACTGCAATTATTGTCGGCAATGCGCCGGAACAGTCCATGCAGTTCCGAAGCCTCCGGCGTAGTGTGCGCCGACGGAATAACTTTGCCGCCGTCCCGGCATTCGACGGTGCTTATCAAACCGGTATTCAAACCGCTTGCGGTCAAAACATGCTGGAGCAAAAAAGCAGTGGTGGTTTTGCCGTTAGTCCCGGTTATACCGTGCAAACGCAATCTTTCAGCCGGGCAATCAAAAAACAATTCACAGGCCATGGCATAGGCCAGATACGGCTCTTTGACTTTCAGATACGAAATCCCGGTGGCGTATTCATCCGGATCATAACTGTGAACAATCGCAACCGCTCCCTTGGAAACCGCCGCCTTTATGAAATCATGTCCGTCGCTGAGACTCCCCTTTATGGCGCAGAAAAGCGATCCGGAACTGACTTGCCGCGAATCACAAGTAACCCGACTGACAATGGCGTCTCCCGGCACTATTTTGCCGCGCAACAGGTCATTGAGGTGATTGACATAATCATTAATGGTTTTCATCCGGCCACAATTTCTCCAGTTTCATCCCTCTGGAACCTTTGAGGAACACGGTTTTCCCCGGCCGTAAAACGGGCGACAAATTTACTTCACCCGAACTTTTATAAAAAAAGCAGGAATCCGGCAAAACAAGTTTTTTACCCGCCTTTTCGAAGTTATCCCCAACTAATACAAAAGCCGCCTCAGGAAACAAATCAAACGCCAGCTTGAGGACTTTTTCATGCTGACCGTCGGAAGCTTCTCCGAGTTCGAGCATATCCCCAAGCGCCAGCACCAGACTTTCCGCTTTCATAAATTCCTTCAGCCAGCGCAAGGCCGCGGAAACACTCCCCGGACTGGCATTATACGCGTCATTTATCCAGTCAATCTCATTTATCCGCGCCGTTTTCATCCGCATTCCCGGCAAAACGCAGTCGCGCAAGCCCTGTGCAATTGCTTCCGCTTCAATTCCCAGACTCAAAGCGACCGTCGCAGCCGCGGCGGCATTCTGTGCCTGGTGCTCCCCACTCAAAGGCCAATCCAGTTCTATTCGCTTGCCGGAGTCCTTAAAAACCAGTTCAATCCTGCTGCCGCGCAGGCTGCCGCCGAGATACCTGGCCGCGACGTCAATACCGAAACGCATGGTTTTGAATTGCTCCGTCCGCTCCAGCAAATAGTCTATTTCCGGGCAGTCGGCGGGAAGAACCGCAACCCCGTCAGGTTTCAAAGCGGCAAATATCCGGCTTTTTTCCCGCGCCACTCCACGCAAGTCCCCGAACGCTTCCAAATGGCATGGTGCGATTGAGTTTATCAAGGCCACGTCCGGCTCAAGCGTCCGGCTTAAAGGCTCTATTTCCCCGAAATGGTTAGTTCCCATCTCCAACACGCAGAAACAGTGACTGGAATTGACTTTAAGCAGATTCTGCGGAACACCCACCTGGTTATTCGTATTGCTTTCGGTCGCGTAAACGGCATCTTTGCCGACCGCCGCGACCAGAATAGAACGAACGATTTCCTTGCAGCTGGTTTTCCCCATGCTGCCGGTGATCGCCACCGCCCGCAGATTTCTGAGACGTTTCCGGTGAAGGTTGGCAATAGCCTGATATGCCGCCAGGGTATCGGCGACCAGCAACACGGGAATATTCCATTCGGGGTTAATCCGGCCGGCGGATTTTTCTTCGATACACAAAGCGGCGGCGCCGGAAGCGACCGCGTTTTCGAGAAAATCGTGAGCGTCAAAGTTTTCGCCCCGCAAAGCCAAAAAAAGCGCGCCGGAGCAATCCATGCGCGTATCGGTAATTACCCCGTTCAGTTCAAATCGAGAAGGCAAAACAGTATTCCACCGGCCATTGACGGCCTTTGCCAATTCAACGCCGTTAAATCCGGTTTTTTTCATAATTCAGCAATCCCCATTTTCAAATATCAATCCCAAAGGTATTTCTCGTCATATTTTATTTCATGTTTTTGCAGTAATTTAATAAATTCTTCCTGAAATGACATTTTCTTGTGATGTCTTTCCTGTTCAACAATATAATTAAGCGCTTCGGGAATTGAAGATTTGCTTACGCTGAATGCGCCATATCCCTCCTGCCAGCCAAATCCTCCGTTTGAAAGAAAATTGCCGTTTATCCATTTTGAGGAATTGCTTTTAATTGTGCGCAGAATGTCGGAAAGCGTAAATCTCGGCTTCAAATCAGCTAAAATATGTATATGGTCGTCAGTTCCGTTTATCTTTTTCGCAAAACCGTATTCACTATTAATTACCTTGGCAATATATGCATACAAAGGGCTTTTCAGTTCCGGAGATATCGTGCCGATACGGTGTTTCGTCGAAAATACGATATGGTAATGTAAAGACGCATAGGTATGTCCCATAATCTGACCTTTCTATAAACCGCTCCTACGGAGCGGAAATCTCGTCGCGCACACATACCACGGGCTTACGCCCATGGCTACTGTATAATCGCTCCTAAGGAGCTAAAATCCATCATGCAGCACAACTTAGCTTATGCCGTATAACCGCTCCTGCGGAGCGGAAATCTCGTCGCGCACACATACCACGGGCTTACGCCCATGGCTACTGTATAATCGCTCCTGCGGAGCTAAAATCCATCATGCAGCACAACTTAGCTTATGCCGTATAACCCTTCTGCGGAGCGGAAATCTCGTTGCACACACATACCACGGGCTTAAGCCCATGGCTACTGTATAATCGCTCCTAAGGAGCTAAAATCCATTATGCAGCACAACTTAGCTTATGCCGTATAACCGCTCCTGCGGAGCGGAAATTTCGTCACACACACATACTGTATAATCGCCTTTACGGAGCTAAACTTTTCCCGGCTTAATCCCGGAGGGATGACTCTACAGTAGCCACGGGTGTAAGCCCGTGGTTTAAAGCACCCCCCGATCATCAAGCTCTGTAAGAGCGACTAAAACGCCCTTAGAGAATAGAGGCGAAATAATCTATCGTTTTGGACAGTCCCTCGCGCAACTGCACTTCCGGTTTCCATTTCAAAATGCTGCGGGCTTTTGAGATATCCGGTTTACGCTGCGCCGGGTCGTCCTGGGGCAGTTTGATAAATACTTTTTTCGAATTGGAATTCGTCAATTCGACCACGAGATCAGCAAGTTCCAGCATGGTAAATTCCCCAGGATTGCCGAGATTAATCGGACCGGTAACTTCATTCGGGGTATTCATCATCGCCACCAGTCCCTCAACCAGGTCGGATACATAACAGAAACTGCGGGTCTGGCTGCCGTCGCCGTAAATGGTTATATCTTTCCCCTTCAGGGCCTGAACAATAAAATTACTGACGACCCGCCCGTCATAAGGCAGCATACGCGGACCGTAAGTATTGAAAATCCGCACGACCTTGATCGCCAGATTCAGTTGCCGGCGGTAATCGAAGAACAACGTCTCGGCACAGCGTTTGCCTTCATCATAACAGCTGCGCACGCCTATACAGTTCACATTACCCCAGTATTCCTCCGGCTGCGGATGCTCAAGCGGGTTTCCATAGACTTCCGAAGTACTGGCCTGAAGTATGGGAATATTCAACCGTTTGGCGATACCAAGCATATTTATTGACCCGCTGACGCAGGTTTTGGTCGTATGGATCGGATTATTCTGGTAATGGACGGGCGAGGCCGGACAAGCCAGATTATAGATAGCGTCAACCTCGATATAAACCGGCATGGTTATATCATGCCTGACCAGTTCAAAATTTGGGGAATCAAGCAGATGCCTGATGTTGTTTTTTGATCCCGTATAGAAGTTGTCCACACAAATCACATCATGTCCGTCGGCAAGCAAACGCTCACAAAGATGTGAACCGATAAAACCGCCGCCCCCGGTAACTAATATTGTTTTTCTTTTATGTACCATTATACGCCTACTTTTTTCCGCTTTTCTTTGATTTTGCCTTGGCTTTCGGTTCATTAATATCTACGAAAGCGTTAATCCGCCCGCGCCGAAAAACAATCCGGTAAACGGAATCCGGTTCGGTCCAGTAAACCCATGTGCTGTTCAGCGGCGACGGCGTCCTGCAAGTCGGAGGGACACCACAGGCCAGGAGTACCTGTTCTTTCGTCATGCCCCGCTTGAGTTTACCTTGGAGCAGGAGTTCCACGTCCTCTTTCTTCATACCTTTAGTAAGCTCGTCCCTGGTTTGGAGGGTAAATTTCTGCCGGATGAAATTTTCCATCGGCAGCATTATCAGGCTGGTCTCATAATTTATATTGAATTCCTTTCCGTCCATCGTTTTGAAACAAAGCCGGTAATCCGTCGCCTGAATCGGCTCGATTTCGGTTCCGAAAGGAAGAATTTTGCCTTTCTGGATATTAAGGCATGAAATTCTGCTTGGATTTTCGTACCAGATATTATGTTTCAAATAGATCTTTTTGCCGAGCGGCTGCTGCAATACTTCGGCCACGATGACCTGGCGACATCCGGAAACCGCCATGACCAGCAGGGAAAGTAATGCTGAAATAAATATTTTTCCTGTCATAAACAATATCCTTTAATTTTAAGCGCACTCTCAAATACACTGCATATAAGCTTATTTGTCAAGTTCAATTAAGATTTTTTGAAACATTTTTTACAGCCCGTAAATCTCCGAATATTTATCGTGCAGATATTTCATATAAATTTCCGGGTCAATACCGCCGCCGGTAATTCGGCGCAGCAGTTCCGGTGATTCGAATTTGCTGCCGTGGCAATGGATATTTTCCCTGAGCCAGGCGCGCAGTTCATCAAAACGCCCGCAGGCGATC
>Ga0265294_10010892_pt1 | contig 10285 bp, 9 predicted proteins | sample MunlanPumphouse3_FD_192504 | JGI IMG/M metagenome (GOLD analysis project Ga0265294, IMG submission 192504) | Groundwater microbial communities from a municipal landfill in Southern Ontario, Canada - Pumphouse #3 | ecosystem: Environmental > Aquatic > Deep subsurface > Groundwater | place...
GAATGTTCTCTAACACCGTATATTGGGGAAATAAATTAAAGCTTTGAAAGACTAAACCGAAGTTCTCTCTCCTTACAGAGATTTCCTTACTTGATAACTTGCTATCATCTTGAATAGTTTTGTTATTTAGTTTAATTATACCATTGTCCTTTGATTCTAAGAAATTTAGAATTCTTAAAAAAGTAGTCTTTCCGCTACCACTATCACCAATTAAGCAAAGAGTTTTCCCCTGCTCTAAAGATAATGAAAGGTCATCAATTACTATTTGATCTTCAAATTTCTTTTTGAGATGCTCTATTTCTAAATATGCCATTGTTTATGCCTCAAAATACTGAAGTTTCTTCTCTAATCCTTTAAGCAAGAGACTTAAGACACCATTAAATACAAGATAAAAAACACCCGTATAGAAAAGAACCCAAATAATGGCATAAGCTGAGACAATATTCTGTGCTGTCATAATCACTTCGTTGATAGCAATGACTCTAGCTAAAGCTGTATCTTTCACTAAAGAAATTGTTTCATTAGTTATAGGAGGTATTACTCTTTTGATTATTTGAATAAGAAGAACATTAAAGAACATTTCTCTTTTATTCAAGCCTAATACTAAGGAAGCTTCTCTTTGTCCTTTGTTTATCGATTGATAGCCGGAACGGAATATTTCCGAGAAATAGACTGAATAGTTAATTACTAAAGCCACAATCACCGCTATCATTCTAGAAGTGGAAGGAATATTAAAAAGCAGACCAGGAACATAGAAAACCACAATGATTTGAAGCATCAGAGGGGTGCCTCTGATGACCCAAATAAAGACTTGCATAATTTTTCTAATGAACTTGAAGCGAGATAATGATAAAGAGCAGAACAAAACCCCTAATGGAATCGATAAAACCCAAGTCACTACAAAAAGTAGACAAGTAATTCCAAAGCCGTGAAGTAGTTCTAAAGTGACTTCCTGGAAGCTCATTTCTAGGCCTTAAAAGCTATCGGAGCAAAAATGGTATAACCGATAGTAATCTTACCTTTCTTGCTGATATAGTCCCAGCTTGAAGTATCATCAATATCGGCAAACGATGTAAAAGTCTCCGGCTCTTTGATTTCTTTAGAAAGGCCATAAGTATTAGCAATATTCAAAGTCGTGCCCTCAGTATAGAGGGTAGTTAAAGCCCCATTTACTTTAGCTGCAAAAGCTAAATCGTCTTTTCTAAAACCAATACCATAGTCTTCACTAGCAAAGTTATAGGCTTCCTGAATCATCAATTTATTGCCATAAGAAGAGGAGGAAGACAAATAATATCCAGCCATGACTGAATCAATAATAGCCACATCGGAAGTACCAGATAAGACCTCCGTTAAAGCACTTACTTGGTCAGTAGTCTCAATCTTAGTTGAAGACTTAAACATTTCATTGTCATCAAAAGTATCCGAGCCAGCGGAGCCAGCTTCTACAGCTACTTGATACTTATCATCCTTATCAATTGTGTCATTGAAAGTCTTCTTAGTAATAACAACCTGCTTGTTCTCCATATAGGGAACTGAGAAACATAAAGAAGCTTTTCTTTCATCAGTGATAGTAAAGCCGTTCCAGATGACGTCAATGTTCTTGGCATTCAGTTCAATTTCCTTATTGTCCCAATTAATCAGCTGAAAATCGGCTTCAACGTTAAGCTTTAAGCAGCAGGCTTTAGCTAAATCAATATCAAACCCTTTAAGACTGGTCTCACCACTGCAAGAAGACAAAGCTAATAAAGGAAGCGTACAAGCTAATAAAACTAAGCGGTTTTTTTTCATAAATGTGGTCCTTGTTATTGCTTTAGTGTGATAAAGCATGAAAGTATTATACTTTAGCTTGCTAAAGTTGTAAAGAAAAATATCTTTTTCTTTAATCTGCCAACTTTTTCTTACTAAAGCGCCTATTATTAGAGCTTTTCTATGACTGGGCTTTTGCTATATAGAAAAAATAATGTATAATAGTAAACCGTGTTTGAGCTATTTACCATTCAATACATCTAGCAATCAGCTTCATATTCTTCTTTCCTAATGTGGTTACTATTAAAAGACCAACTACTTCTGCTATTGGCCTTTAGGGGTTATTATGATAGGTAAAAGTGAAAAGAAGACAATAGTTGTTATCGGATCATCGAAACTAGGAGCTTCAATAGCTTCCTATAATTCTTCACGTGGCATTTATACTGTCATTGTTGATAAAGATGCCTCCTCTTTTAAGAAGCTTGATCCGAATTTCTCGGGCTTTACCGTTGAAGGAAATGCTGAAGAACAGTATGTCCTTTTAAAAGCCCACGTCGATACAGCTAAAGAAGTCGATATTGTCACTGATAATGACAATACTAATATTTTTATTGCCTGTTTCTTAGTAAAGTTCTACAAGATTCCTTATATCAATGTCCGTCTCCATGACACCACTAAATCCTGTTTGCTTCCTCATGAAGTCAATATTATTTCTCCTTATCTGCTTTCTTTAAACCTCTACAAGGAACTCAAAGCCAAAGAGGAGGATAAGTAAATGAAAATTGTAATTTGCGGTGGAAACAAAGAAGCGGACTTCGTTATTAGAGCCTTTAAAAAAGCCGGTCATACTATTACCGTAATTAACGGGAATGAGGCTATTGCCAGACAATTAAGTGAAAACAATGGAATCGATGTCATTCTTTCTGATCCTACCAAGGTCTATTCCTATAAAGATGCCGATGTCTATGATTATGATCTCATTGTTTCTCTATTAGAGAATGATGAAGATAATTTTGTCGTCTGCAAGATTGCTAAGCAGCTTTTCAATGTCAAGAAGGCTATCTGTACAGTTCAGAACCCTGATAACGTGGCTGTCTTTAAAAAGCTAGGCGTTGATTCACCTATTTCTGCTTCTTACCTTTTGACTGAGAAGATCAAAGGTGAATCCGATGTTGAATCCTTAATCAAGACTTTGTCTTTGGAAAACGAGAAGATCATGATTACCGAGATCCTAATCAAAGATACCTTTGCCCTTGTAGGAAAATGCTTAAAAGAAGTAAAATTCCCGCATGAATGCAACGTCTGCTGTATCTATCGTGATTCAACAATGATTATTCCTCGTGGTGATACCAAGATTGCTTCCGGTGATACTGTAGTCATCGCTTCGACTCCTTCTGACCAAGAAGAAATCGTCAGCTATATGAAGAGGGAAGATTAATGAAGAAAGAAGTCAGCGGTTATAAGCTGGTTTTAGGATACCTTGGTATCTTCTTGATGTTTATCGGCCTAATCCTCTTAGTGCCGCTCCTTGTTTTATTTGGCTACCGAAGCAATGAATACATGATGGACAACAATATGTCCATCTTATCTCAAGCTGAATGTTTCTTTATTCCCGGTTTAGCTAGCATCGTAGTAGGATTCCTCTTATTCCTTCTCATTATGAACAAGCAGAAAGCTAAGCTTCAGGATATGGAAGATATTATCCTCACAATCTTAATTTGGCTATTAGCTATTGTCTTATCAGCAGTTCCATTCATGATGACAGGAAAGTTTAACTTCACACAGGCTATCTTTGAAACCACTTCCGGCTATACCACGACTGGCTTATCAGTGGTTGATGTATCTAAATGCCCCCATATCTTTCTTTTCTTCAGAAGCTTCATGCAGTTTATCGGCGGTGTCGGATTAGTCTTAATCTTAACTTCCGCAATCTCCGATAGATCAGGCATGGGAATCTATATGCTTGAAGGCCATAACGATAGGTTGCTTCCTAACTTAATCAAGTCAGCTAGACTGATTTTTGCCATTTATTTCCTTTATGTCTTCTTAGGAATCATTCTTTATTGCTGCTTAGGAATGTCTTTCTTTGATGCTTTATGCACTAGCATGTCAGCTCTATCAACAGCTGGCTTTTCGACCCAAGCTAAATCTATAGCTGCCTATGATAGCATTGGAATCGAAGCTGTCACTGTCATCTTAATGCTCCTAGGATCCACTAACTTTGTCATTCATTACTTCCTCTTAAGAGGCAAGTTCAAGAATGCTTTCAAGCATTATGAGTTCGCAGTCTTAGCCGGAATGTTATTAATTCTCTATCCTATTATTGTTGCCACTATCGGTATGCAGTATAATTCCGCAGCCTTAGGCTTCCGCTATGGAACCTTTGAATTTGTTTCCTTTATGACTACCTCAGGATTTGAGGCCTACTTTGGACCTAATGGCACTGGCTATATTGAGCTTCCACCAGCTGCTTTATTCGCTTTCATCATCTTAATGTGCATCGGCGGACAGGCTGGCTCAACTTCAGGCGCCATGAAGCAATCCCGAGTCGGTATGTTCTTCCTTTACATCTATTGGTCAATTGCAAAGCTTGGAAAGAACAGTAAAGTCATTACCACTCATTACATCTACAAATACGGCGAGAAAGAAAAAGTCGACCAGAATGAAATCAAGAACTCGGTCAGCTTTATCTGCTTATATCTAGTTATCTTACTTATAGGAACTATGGTAATCTGCCTATGCGGCTATCCTTTAGATGAATCCCTCTTTGAATTTGCCTCTTCTTTAGGAACAGTCGGAAGCAGTGTCGGAATCACATCCTATAGCGCTAACCCAGTTGTCCTCTGGACAGAAGTCATCGGTATGTTCTTAGGCCGTCTAGAGCTGATGGTAATCTTTGCTTTCTTTGCTAAGCTTAACCATATCCACATTAGACGTCAGCTTAAGACTAAGAATCAATAACTAAAAAGAGCCAAACCAATGGCTCTTTTTTGTAATGGATAACTAATCAATCTTCTTCATCGTTTTCAGAATATTCGTTAGATTTGAGTTTCTTCAATAAGGAAACAGCCTCATCATTACCTCTTTTAGCTGCTTTCTTAAGCCAAATGATGGCCTCTCTCTTGTTAGGGAAGATACCGATTCCATTAGCATAGCTAAAACCGGTCTGATACATAGCTTGAACATTACCGTTTTTAGCAGACTTCAGAAAGTAAGAAAAAGCGGTCTGAGGATTCTTGATTACGCCATAGCCATTAAGATAACAGATGCCTAAGTAGTACATAGCATCATAATTATTGAAGTTAGCCGCATTAGAGATCCAGTAATAAGCTTTATGGTAGTCTTTAAGACACATAGTTCCATAAAGATAAGAATAACCTAAGGCTAACTGAGCTTTGATATTTCCGTTATTGCTAGCTAGATAATACCATTTCAAGGCCTTTTCATAGCTGATATCAACACCGATACCCTTTTGGTAGCACTGGGCTAGATAATACTGAGCAACATCATATCCTTCTTCTGCGGCTTTGGTGAAACATTCAATTCCTTTAGGGCTGTTAAGCGGAGTGCCCTGACCGTTTTCATAGCAAAGGCCTAAATAATAGAGGCTTGATACTACCCCTAAAGCCGCTGATTGCTTATAGAGTTTAAAAGCCTGCTCTTCATCTTTCTTGACTCCGTTTCCAGACTGATAGCAGGAAGCCAGGTTTCCCATAGCTAAAGCTTGCCCATTAGCACTGGCTTTCTTAAAAAGAAGAACGGCTTTGTTGTAGCTTTGGAAGACATAAAGACCTTGGCAGTAATAGAATCCTAAGTCGTTCATGGCATCTTCATAGCCTTGATGGGAGGCTTTCTTAAGATACTTGACTGATTTATCCAGATCCTTACTGACAAGTATTCCTTTAGCATAGAAGACTGACAATTCATACTGGGCCAAGGCAGAATGAGCCTTAGAGGCTTTAAAAAGATAAGATAAAGCTTTTTCTTTATCTATTTCAAGCTTTAGGGTTCCTTCGTAATAGGCTAAACCTAACTCATAAAGAGCATCAGGATAAGAAAGAGAACTAAGTTCTTCTAAGATAGATAAGCTTTTAGAATGATTAACAACATCTCCTTGATAAAGGCAAGATAGAAGAAATTTGGCGTCTTCTTTAATTAAGCCGTAAGGAAAGTGTTTATTGTTATCAATATGGTCTACAAGTAAGCTAGCTAGCTCCTTCCTCAACACTAGCGATAAAGTAAGATTAAAAGGGTTAAATCCCAGCGAAAAGAATTTTAAAGTTTCTTCTGCTGAAATCGGGGTAGCTTTCTGAATCGTAACTGTCCGATGATAAACCATTTACTCTATTCCTTCTTTTCCTATCAAAGTTCAAGATTCTTTATTGCATTCTTAGCGTCTGTATTTCCAAATAAAGCGGCTTTCTTAAAATACTCAGTCGCTCTCTTAATATCTTTTTTAACATCAACACCATTATAGTATAGTTCACCTAAAACATAACTAGCTTTATCAGATCCTCTTTCGCTGGCCTTGGTAAATAGATAGATTGCTTCATAAGTGTCTCTATTGATTCCAAAGCCGTTAAAGTAGCATAAGCCTAACATATACTGAGCTTCTGAGTAGCCTTGATCAGAAGCAAGACGATACCATTTCATAGCCTCAGAATAATCTTTCTTGAAGATTACACCAAAATAGTAATAGTCACCTAAGCTCTTTTGGGCAAAGGGATTATCTTTCTTGGCAGCTAAAAGATACCATTTGTGAGCTTCTAAGCAGTCTTTAGCAATGCCTTTGCCAAAGAAATAGCAATCAGCCAAACTATTCATAGCATCAACATAGCCTTGTTTAGCAGCCTTCATAAACAAAGAGCAGGCAAGCTTCTCATCTTTCTTTACCATATAGCCATTAAGATAAAAATATCCAAGCATGAAAAGAGCATCATTATATTCTGAATCAGCGGACTTCTTTAACCAATCAATAGCCTTAGAAGTATCTCTTTCAGTACCACGGGAACAGAAGTAACAATAAGACAAGTTATACATGCCTGGAGCATAATTAGCTAAAGCAGATTTAGTATACCAATCAAAAGCTTTCTTTTGATCAAGAGGAACGCCTTTACCATAACTGTAGAATTCACCTACTTCATTCATGGCTTGACCTAATCCCTGATTAGCGGCTTTCATAAACCAGACATAAGCTTCTTCCATGTTCTTTCCAAGGATTTTTCCTTCTTCATAGATAGAAGCCAATTCATATTGAGCTAAGGCATAACCTAAAACAGCTGATTTCTTGATCCATTGAAGTGATTTCTCAATATCAGCTTTAGTTCCTAAGCCTTTCCCATAGAAGCAGCCAAGAAAATACATGCTTTCAGGTTGACCTTTATTAGCTAAATCAAAAAAAGTATTAAAAGCATCAGTTTCAAGATTATTAAGTCCATGACCGATGGGGCAAAGAATGGCAATTAAAAATTCTGCTTCATCTTTAGTAAGGCCATAAGGCAAAACATCATGATGCTGAAGTAAACTTAACAGTTTAATCAATAGTTCTTTCTGCAAAGAATAATCACGGGTCATAGTAAAAGCATCATAGCCTTGAGAAAACAACATAAGATACTCATCTGCATTAGCAGGTTTTATATCTTTATAAATGGTTGTTTTTCTCTGACCCATAGTAATTCCTCATTACTTGAATTATACCATTATTTTAATATGCCCGGAATCAAATGTTTGCTGGATTAAAAGCAAGATTTAAATCAATAGTCGAAAACTAAAAACACTTGTAAATTTACTAGATTAAAGCTTTTCTCTCCTCTTTAAAAGCTTATAATAAAAACAATAGAATAAAAGGAAAGCCAAACGATGAATTACACAGTTAAATATCTAGTCGACAATAAAACATATCAAAACGAGTCAGAGTTTCTCAAAATCGATTTTCAATGCACTGATAAGAGCATCAAACTTGTTCTCCATCCCCAAAAAGAAATAATCCTTTTGGAAGCTAGAATCAATTTCAATGATAGCCAAGAAAAGAACGAATATTTTTACTCAAATGGCTATCAGTCCTGGACTGATACTTTAGAAGAAAGCCGAAAAGATAAGACTAAAAAGCTAGGTATACTGGCTAGATGTCCGCTTGTCGAAAAGAAGTTCCATATCAAAGCTTATGGCGACTACACATTTATCGAATATCATAAACATTATTCCTTTTCTTTCACCTACTTAAGAAATAAGGACAATTACCGTTTCTATGGCTCTCTAAATGAAAGAACAGGATATACTGTCTTCTATTTGGAAAAGAATAGTTTAAAAGCATATAAGGATATTAAGAATCTTCATTTAAAGAGCACTTATGACCTCTTTGATATAGCCCTTTTTAAAGGCAAAGAAAATGAAGTCTTCGATGCCTATATGAATAGTTTTACTAAAAAAATAAAGATTACTAAAAAGATCAAAGGGTTCACTACCTGGTATCGCCATTATGAGAATATCAACGAAGATATTATTAGAAAAGATCTCGAAGATGCCAAGAATGCCGACATTGGGTTAGAATTTTTCCAAGTCGATGACGGCTATGAAACCTATGTTGGAGACTGGACAGCCATCAATAAAGAAAAATTTCCTCATGGCTTAAAGCAGTTAGCTAAGAATATCTCGGAAGCAGGATTTAAACCTGGTCTTTGGTTAGCACCCTTTGTAGCTAGTCCAAAAAGTAATCTCTTCAAGAAACACCCTGACTATTTCCTTAAAGACAATAAAGGCCACTTCATCTATTCTGGCTGCAATTGGTCTGGAGCTTACATTCTAGATATCTATAACTCCGGAGTAAGAGAATACCTACATTCAGTCTTCTCAGAGCTTAAAGATGATGGTTTCATTCTCTTCAAGTTGGATTTCCTTTATGCTGTCTCCTTAGGTCAAAGAACCGACAAGACAAGGGGACAGGTTATGAGTGATGCTATGGACTTCCTAAGAAAAGAATTAGAGGACCGTTTAATATTAGGTTGCGGAGTACCTTTATTCCCAGCTTTCTTTGATGTTGATTATTGTAGAATCGGAGCTGATATCTCCTTAAACTGGGATGGCCCTTGGTACATGAAATTAGTCAGCAAAGAAAGAGTCTCTTCTAAGCAGTCAAGACTTAATACCATTAATAGAAAGAACCTAGACCATCGTTTCCTTTTAAATGATCCGGATGTCATATTATTAACGGAAACTAAGATGAGTGAAAAGCAAAGGCTTAGCATTTATGAGACCGATAAGAAATATGGATCAGTCTTTTTCACCTCAGATAACTTATCTTTATACACCGAAAAAGAAAAGAAATTATTTAGAGAACTAAACTAGGGCTTTAATTATTACTAAACTACTTTCAGTATGAATATTACATGTTGGTTATAAATTTAAAGGCAATTTTACCTTTAAATAGTTACTTTACTGTCTCTTAGTTTTAAATAATAAGCAAAAATAAAAATGTTTTAATTGTTTAGTAATTAAAAGGATTTTTCAATTTATTATTGATTCTTTTGAGTAATAAAAAAAGCATTTTGTACAATAAGTCATAAAAATAATTGAGAAGGATAAACCAAAGTGTTGCTGTCTGGCTTATAAGTAGTATAATCTTCCCGTTACATTGTGACTGTTCAAGAGTCCGCCATGATGACAATGTAACAATTCCCTTCATGGCGGATTCCTGAACTGTCCGGAAAGAAGAACCTACTGATGGATTCATGTATCAAGTCTTTTGACGGCCGAACCTTTTATGCGACCGATTTTTGTTGCTGTCCTCACTGCGGCTGCATCGAGATAAAGAAGAACGGAAAGACCAAAGGCGGGAGACAGAGATGGATATGCAAAGGCTGCGGGAGAACATTCACCGGAAGATCAGGGACCATTCTTTTCTCCTCGAAGCTGAAGCCAATGCAGATAAAGAAGATATTCTCCCTACTGATAGACGGGACGACTCTGAGACAGGCGGGGCATATGGCCAATGTCTCTCTGCAGACTGCCCTTCTGTGGAGAAGGAAAATCGAGAAAGTGCGGAGATTAAGGGAGTTTCCTAAGCTTTCCGGGAATATCCATGTGGACGAGACCTACATCAATGTAGCAAGATCCGGAGATCTCTCCTCGAAGAGAGGAGTCTCCAAGAACAAGCTGAGGATAGCCGTTGCCGTAGATGACAGAGGACACTGCTTGGCAAAGGTCAGCGGCTATGGGATGCCGAAGAACCGAGAGTCGGAGAGAGACTTCGAGAGTTTGGTCGAGAAGGGCTCTTGTGTTACGCATGACGACTCAAACTACGGACATGCCTTCAGCGGGTGTTTGGAAACCGCGGTCAACTCAAAGGACAGGAACTCACACTGTCTCATGAACCCCGTCAACAGATTCTGCTGCCAGGTCCAGAGGATCTTCGCCGTGCATCTGAGAATACACAGAAGCAATGTGCAGAAATACCTGGACACTCTGTGTGCAGACTATATGTCAGACAGAGAAGAATTCCCTGAGTTCCTCAGGGAAAACAGGGAAAAGATATTCTCGTCCG
>Ga0265294_10010893_pt1 | contig 10285 bp, 12 predicted proteins | sample MunlanPumphouse3_FD_192504 | JGI IMG/M metagenome (GOLD analysis project Ga0265294, IMG submission 192504) | Groundwater microbial communities from a municipal landfill in Southern Ontario, Canada - Pumphouse #3 | ecosystem: Environmental > Aquatic > Deep subsurface > Groundwater | place...
CTACACGCTGAATATCCTCGAACGTCCTTTTCCATTCTTCACTGCCTTGAGTAACCCGCTCCAACTCACCTTTCAGCATATCGAAATAGCTTTGAGCATCGATTAGTCCTTGATTGTATTCCCAATCTACTTCCTGCCAAAACTTTACAACACCCTGCGCTGCTGCTTCTTGAGCTTCAAGTTGCATCTGTTTCACTTTTTCTATACGCTCTATTTCAGCTGCCGTGGTAATGCCAATCTGTCGTATGCGTTCCCGCTCAACTCTTGCTGCTTCATCGGCACGCTTCTTGCTTTCCGTGTCAAGTAGCTTGCTTAAGTCGATAGGTGCGCCTATTTGCGGTGCTGGTATAGTAGGCGTTCCCTTAGGTGCTGTAATTTTAGGCGTAACTTCAACTTCAACTTTTCGTTCTTTAGCTATTAGCTCATCAATTATTCTGTCAAGCTCTTTATATTCTTCAAGGGTTATTGGATATTTCCCATGTCGCTCGGCGAATATCTCGCCAGCTCGTTGCATGTATTTTGACCGATCGAGCACTTCGGCTGGGGTTCTTCCAGTGATTTGTTTTTGTACTCTGTCAAAATCTTTCAAAGCAAGCACGAGACCTGCCACCGAGGCTGCGGCTAATACCCATGGGGCCCCAGGAAGGACAAAGGCTGCCATTACCACGCCACTTAAGTTCCTTATGGCGTTGATAGTGGCACTTATTGCCAAGAGAAGTGGCCCGCCAACGGCTAAAGCTCCTGCGAACTTGATAATATTCTGTCTCGAAGAATCGCTCATATCTGCGATCGCCTTTGCGGCTTTATTCGTAGCATTTTCAAGGCCTGGTATAATAGACTCGGCGATCTTGACAATTTCTAGCCCAATTGGCTCGATGGCAAGCATGATCTTGTTCTTAGCCCTTGCCCACTGTTCAGCGAGGCCATCAGTTTGTTCGGCAGCCCTTTGAATAGCTCCGTCCGCTTCTCGTAATGCCTCAACCAGCTGTTCGACGGAAAAGCGACCTTCCCGTATCGCCACCGCCATTTCCGTCCCGGAACGACCAAAAACCCTTACGGCTATATTTGTCGCTTCCGTTTGCGTCTTTGCGTTTTGTATCTCACGTATTAACTGTACGAAAGCTTGGTTGGCGTCGGTTACGCCAGCACGGGCCATCTTATTCAAGCCCATTGCAAGAGAGCTCATGATACGCTCAAGGTTTACTCCTTCACGTTCAAATTGTGCTAGTAAAGCTATAGATGAATTGAGGTCAAACCCCAAAGATTTCAACGATGCTGCGTAGTAGTAAAGTTGACTAGATAATGTGCTCATGCCAACGCCAGTATCTTGCGAAGCTTTAAATATTTTATCTAGGAAGACGCTCATTTGATCAGCCTCAACGCCCCAGCTTTGCATTGCTTTTGCGCTTTCCGCTACAACGGCGGTTACGTCTTCGCCAAGTAACCTTGATGCATCGAGAGCTTTTTGCGATACATCAACTAAAGCGTTACCCGTGAGACCAAGTCTTGTATTGTAGTCGGCCAGTACCTTCGCCGACTCGTCGAAGCCTTGCGTTACATTGACAGCGAGGCGTCGCCAATCTTCTTGCAAACCCTTGAGTGCTTCGCCAGTCGCCCCCGTCCCGCTTGCAATAGCATCCATTGCATCGTCGACATCAAGGGCAACTTTCGTCGCAATTCCACCGATGGCAGCTAAGGGGATAGTGAAAGCCTTGCTCATAGCCTTGCCGTGTTGCTGTATGTTGCGGCTTAAGCTTTTGAGCTGATAGTCGATGCGCTTCCATCCTCGCTCTAATTCCGAGATATCGGCGCCGAAAACGTATGTAATTCTTCGACTTTTTGCCATCACTTGTCCCCTTTCTTTTTGCTGGCTACCTTTCGCTTTAGGTACTCCCTATGTTCTTTTATCGACATTACCCGACCATCTACCCACTTGCCAACCAAGTCTTCGATGTGAACGGGATATTTTAAGTTACCAGATCCATTTAGAAGCCAAACTGCTAATTGCGCTATCTTTTGTGTGTCTATATAGTTGGCATACATCCAAGCACGGCAAAGATCCTCATATTCTCCAAGTGTGAGCTGCCATAAGTCGTTGTGTGTCCGTCGCAAAGGGCCGAGAAGCATTAAAACTGCGTGGTTTAAGTATTCTTCCCAGTCCTTTTTTGTGAGTTTTTTTCTTCGTCTACCTCTTCGAGCTCAATTTTAAACTGTCGCTGAAACGACACAACCAGTGCGTTCACGGCGTCAGTTATAGCCTGGCTATAAACTCCATCATCCACTTCGAGCCAGTCGCCGACCATATCGGGCGTCAATTTCGGGTTTTCCCATAGCAAACCGCAACATATAAGCTTGACGCCTAAGTCAAAGTCAGTTGGATCGAAGCCGTTTAGTATTTCGGACGGCGTTTTACCGGTCATGTTTATCAAATGTCTTATTGAATTGACGGTGTACTTAAACTCTCTATTCTTCCCGCCCAACTTCAAGTTATATCACCTCGTTAAGGAGTAGTTACGGTCTCTACGGTCAATTCCCCATTACCCTGGAACGTGATAGACAGGCCGACGGCGTCTTCGGTCGCCACGCTCGTTGTAACGTTCGTTATAACTGCATTACCGCTCTTTTTTGGCTTCTCTACTTCGTCACCAAGGTCAAGGAAAGTCAAATGCACGTCGAGCCCTGCATTTACTTTGGTTTCAAGCTCCGCCTGTGCTGGATCGGTTGGATCGTATAAGCACTGTAACGTCCCCGACCAACTGCGCTGTCCTCGCAAAAATTTCTTCCAGTCTGTGCCAAGCGTGGAAACGTCAATGGTACCCGCATCGATGCTTAGTTCGTACGACTTAACCTCACCAAACTGAGTCGGCGTACCGTTTACATCTATTTGTATTATTGCTTTTTTGCCTTCAAAAGATGCCATTTACTTCATCTCCTTTCATATCCTCTAATTGTTAAAACTCCGTGAAACCAGCCCGACGGGTCACGCATGACCATTAATTCTTCAAAAAACCAGCTATCGTCAAGTGCTTTCACCACCAAGTCCGCAATTTCTAATACCTCCTTTTTCCCCTTGTAACTGCTCCAAATATGCACATCGACGGCCCATTGACGCTCTGAGGCGTTCAAAAGCCGTCCTTCTAGGCTTTGCAACGTATCGATGACTATGTAGGGTGACGTCTGATCCTCTGGTGGGACGTCGAAAATGCCTGTTACCTTGCCCATGACGCCTGCGTTCGTAGACAAAGCGGTGTAAACATCCTGAATTATCGCCACGTGGCTCATTATTTCTCAACCTCTTTACTTATCAAGAGATACATTTCATCGCCTAAGCGTTCGGCTATCTCCTCTTCGTGAGCACGTGCAGCAGGATAGAAAAACGGTCTCGCTGGCATGTTTTTGGTACCAAATTCAATGAAATATGCGTAATATGTATCTACGCCTCGTCGCTTACCGCCCGCTGACATAGTAGCCGTCAAATTCTTCTTCGACACCGAGCGAGTAATACCATCACGCAAAGCCCCCGTATCGACGGGAGCCATGCTTTTTGCGTCATCTACGGCTTTTTGAACTTCTTCACGCAAGACTTGAACTATTGTGTCCTTCGCTTGAGCGTTTACCCGCCGCAAAGCGTCTATGTTTTCTTCGACACCCTTAACACTCACTGAAAGTGGCATATTATTTCACCTCTGGTACGCAGTCGAGGTACATCCATCGTCTTCTTGCGTCGTATCTCACCGCTTGAACTACCAACCTTTGGCCTAAAAATTCCACGATATCGCCCATTTTGGGGCCCAAAGAGTAGCGAATTAACACCTCATGCGACCTAATTTCCGTGTCTTTTTGTGCTATAACGCCACTTTTCGACCGTGGGGCTTCGACTCGAGCAAAAGCCGTCATGACTAATATTTCATGCTCTTCCCAACCGCCCATGCCATCTTCCGTTTGCTCTTTTCGATATATTTTTACCTTATCCCTTAATTCGCCTATGCTCGTCATACTGGAATTATCCTTTCCTGCATGAGCAAAAGCTCTGCCGTGTAGGGGATATCGTTGGTCGGCTTGTCGGATATTATCTCTCGGTTTTCGTACCAGTGCCCAATTAAAAGAAGCATGGCTTGCTTGACTCGACGAGGTAATGAGGTAGGGTTGTCTCCATATCCTGCTTTGTACGTTATCTTCATGTAACGAACGTCTTCGGCTGGAGGTGGCTTGTAAATATATAGTCGACCAATGGGATCTAACATGTATTCGTCTTGAGCAAGCGTATATTCCCCATCATCAGTTACATATTTCACGCTTGTGATCTCCTGGATGGGCGGTCGTGGGAGTTGGACGGGGGATGATGGCCATGCCTCAATAAAGTATTCAATGGATCTCGTGATCCATGACCGCCCCTGAAACGTCTCACCCCACTCTCGGGCGACGGGGATGAGGCTTTGTATGTAGTCGTCCTCGTCATCGCTCGTCACTCTCAAGTGGGCTTTGACTTCTTCAAGCGTGATCGGCTCCACGCTGGGCGTCTCTATCTCAAGATGCATGACCAATCCCCCTTTCTCATCGTTTTTTGCCTCGTTTCGCCGGTCGAGGCATCATTTCTGTCTCTTCCGGCTCCATTAAGGTGGCTTCGATCCTTGTCGGCTCCTCGATCTTTTCCGGCTCAAGGATCACGGCGGCTTGGCACGCTGCCAATATCTTGGCTTCTCGTTCGGTAACATCGTATATCTTACCGCTTAGCTTCACGCCTGACGGCCCCGCCGCCGTCTTGAGCATTTTTATCTTCATCGCTATCACTATGCAGCTATCTTAATACGTGCAAACGCCGACTCAAGCACTGGTGCTCCGTCTACCCACATGCGCCCAATAAAGCCAACCTGGCTCGTTTGTGCAAAGAGTTCATTCAAGCGTTGTAACTCCATACCCATTAGTTCGGCGATCCAGTAGTATCTGAAGTTACCAATTATGCCAACGTAGTTGTCTACGGTAACGGTATTTGGCGCATATTCTGACTCATTCACGGGCAAATTCAGCAACGTATCGGGCTGACCAAGCGATATACCTGGCCTCCATAAGTATTGGTCGTCGTTATCTTTTAGTTTGGCTATAAGTTTGATAACGTCTCTATGGAAGATCCACTGTGCGCCATTCCTATACTGCGCTTTCAACGCATATTTTGCGTCAATCAAGCTGTCGGCGGTAATTTTGCCACCTGTGGACGGAACATCTCTTGCGGCGCTTATACCATCTGTGCTTACCGTGAACAAGCCCAACGGTTCGCCCGTACCCGAGCCAAGCAAAAACGCCTTTTCTTCCGTTATCGCAAACTTATACGCCAATCGCTGAGATACTAAGCTTTCTACGGGTATTGCTGAGGTACGCAAGAGCTTCATGCTAACCTTGACAAGCTTTGACAACTGGTTTGGCTTAAGCTCTCTTTTCCCGAAAGTCATTGTGCCTTCGGTGATGCTTTGTACTTCAGTGGTCCAGTCTGCGTCATCAAGGTCTGTATCAAGCGTCGGTGCGCCAAGCGAGTCCGAAGTATTTACTGGGATAACGGTGGCTAGTCGCCGTATAAACACCGCATCGTCTATTTCTTTTATCAGTTCAGCAACAAACTGCTGCGGTGGCAAAAGGTTTCCGCCTTGGGTGGCTGGGTCTACCTGCAGTGCCCTCAATTCCGGCGATATAACCCCTGTCTTAATGAAGGCACGGAACTCGGGCATTAAGTCTTTGCCACGGTCTTCTTTTTGATCAGTTGGGATAGCTCGAACTGGCTCGTTGATGGGCATCGACATTTGAGCCTCAAAACGTTGTTTTTCTTCAAGACGCTTGGCCCTTTTTGCGAGCTCATCCATCTCGTCCATCATTTTGTCATATTGAGACTGCTCCTCGGTATTAAAATCACGCCCCTCAGCCTCGACACGATCAATTAGTTCCTTTGCCTTTTCCCATATGTTCGCTCTTCTTTCAAGCAATTCTTTAACTTCTGCCATCATATTACCTCCTTCTTGAATAGAAGTTCCGCCTTTCGGCGAAGTATTTTGAGTCTTGCTTGTCTTTGTGAGTCTTCTTCCCACGGTGGCGTCCTGTCAAATTGCCGATAATGTCTGGCTAGGTGTCCACGTACTTTGTCAATATCGGTGCTTGACAAGTTGGCTTGCGGCAACCTTGCGGCCGCATTCGATACCGCTCGCCATACGACAGCTCCGTCGCTTGGCCTGTGATGCGGAAACTTCAAGTCGCCATAAGCCTCGGGCGGCATAGATGCGGCCCACGCAAAGTGTCTGGCAATTCGTCTTTTCTCAGCATCGCTTAAGTCTTCCCATTGTTCATCCGTGAAGTCCTCTAAATTTGGGGCTTCCCACGGTTCGGCTTCTGGTGCGAGCTTATCTGACACGTCGCCTGGGTCTACCCCACGCTCTTCGAGCTTTCTTATGTGCTCTTCGAATACTTCTTTTGCGCTTCTCACGCCAACGGAAGTTGAAGGGTATGCTGGGTAAGTCACAGGAGACACATCATATAACCTCGCAACCTTAATGATACGCCTGAGCGGCATATCCCTTGAGTCGTCCCATTCCTCTTTACCGCCCTCCATCGAGAAGGAAAAGGAGGACTGGTCGACTTCGCCTCGCCGGATGAGCTCCACTAAGTCTCGCCCTGCTGTGGTCTTCATGTTTGGTGTAAATTCGTAGCGGAGGCCGTATTCGTCCTCCCATACGCGCAAGGTGTTATTCTTCGTTCGAGCTACAATTTGGCTTGGGTCATGGTTGAATAATGCACGTATATCAGTTGCCTGGAGAGCATCACGAAATGCTCCGGGAAGTATAACTTCCCTGAAACCGTAGAGCTCTTCTGACAACTCATTGAACCTCGCAGCGTAGCCCGAGATAATTGGCGTGGCGTCGTCTTCTCGTAGCTCTAGTGCGGTGTTAATATATCTACGTTCGAGGTTTTTAGCCATTTGCATCATCTCCTTTCTGTATTATATCATACAATTGTATTCATGCAATAGATATCATGTTACCATTTACAAGATATTTATCTCCGCCTTCTTCTTCTGGTATCGGGTTCATGTTTTCTAACTCTCGTATGTCATTTGCCGAAAGCCAACCGTTGTTTCTTCCAGCTTGATAGTACTGAGCCCGGCTTGCCATGTCGCCTCGGAGAAGCCCATCGAGTAAAAATTCTGCATAATATTTTGACTTTTCAGTTGGTCTCAATATCTGTCGATGAATAGCTTGCTCCCAGTTTACTGCGCGAGGGCGGATGCAGTCCTGCACAAATTCAATTGACTGATGCTCTATATTACTGTATGTACTCCTATCTAATGATGCTATCTTGTGAGGCGGAACGCCGAAGAAGCGAGCGACCTCTTCTACTTGGTATTTTCTTGTCTCTATGAATTGAGCATTATCCTGCGGGATGGTCGTTTGATGGAATTTTAACCCTTCTTCTAGGAACATTATGCGGTGTTTATTACTCAAGCCCTCGTATTTCTGCCTGAAAGACTCCTCAAACCGTTTTTTTGCCTCTTCGGATAACTTCCCGGGCATTTCGACAATACCTGATGCTATCGCTCCATTGCTGAAGAATTCTGCGCCATATCCTTCAGCCGCAAGGGCAAGGGCCGCTATTTCTCGTGCATATTTCAATGGCGGATAGCCCAAAAGACCGTCTCCGAGGCCCCGCAAGTGTAATATTTCATAGTCCAAAAGCGTACGAAACTCGCCGCCGGGCAAAGAAACGTCATAAACGAGCTTCTGGTTGCTTGAATTTCGCCTAGGACGTACATTTGCGGCCGGTATTGGCCACATTTCTATCACACGACCGGCGCTATCTCGAACGATGTTAGCGTATGCGTTGCCGAAAAGCTCAAGTTGATATTGCATGAATTTGCGGAAGTCGAAGCTTGTCATTTCGGGGTTTGGCTCGTATTGAAGCACGTTATACAAATAGTGGTCACGTGCACGCGCTCTTCCCCGCTCTTTTCGTTCGTATACAGGAAACGGAAGAGAAGCGATCGTGTTTGATATTAAATTTATACAAGCATATACGGCCGAAACCTTCAGCATATCGTCTTCGGTGATGTGCAAGCCCGACAAAGAAACGCCACCGGTGAAAAAGTCGGTCAACCATGACGGTGGGTTGGCTATATTACCGGGCGATGCTCGTTTGCTTATTAGTTGCTTTATTCTTTGTACTATTCCCAACGCTACACCCCCTTAAATTGCTATAACTCCTCTTGTTTCATATACTGAGACGCTGTGATCTTCTGTATTTTGCCACGCTGCGATGGCAATGATCAAGCTCACGATGGGGTCTATTCTCTCTGTGGCCTTATTTTTCATTGGCCGGATATTGTCATTTGGATCTGATACCACCACAACATTATCCGCCGCCCAACGTAAGACGGGGTTACCTCCGTGACTTAGTTTGCCATCCAATATGCGCCGTTCGAGCTCTTTACAAGCTGGCGATAACGTCTGAAAGCCTTGCCGTATTGGGATAACCGCCATTCCGTCTTCCTGTTCGAGCTGAATTGCTAATTGTGTTGCGTTCCAAGGGTCATACCCCACAACTTGAAGCCCAGGATATTCCGCTTTAATATCGTTTATCTTCTTACGAATAAAGCCATAGTCGACCACATTGCCGGGCGTGGCTGTGATCCACCCTTGTCGCTCCCATTGAGAGAAGGGGATGCGGTCTCGCCTTTCCCTCGCTATCATATTTTCCTGCGGGATCCATGACCAATTAAGAACGGCTCCTGTCTCGGGACAAAAAAGTGAAGCACTCGTTATATCGATCGTGCTCGATAAGTCGAGACCAAGGTAGCATGGCGCACCTCGGGGAATGATCGGCTCATCGCTACATGCGTCCCACTTCTTCATGTCGATCCACCGCGTCTCCTGAGTCGTCCATTGGTTGAGATATAGTCGCTTAAATGTGTTCTGATATGCCGGAATCTCGAGTGCCTTTCTACATTCTTGTCTCAAAAAGTCAAGTTTTATAGACACGCCCAAATTTGGGTTAGCCGCCCTCCACGCTCGCTCGTCCGTCCAGTCCTCATCTTGCCCGGCCGAGTAGATGATCGGCAAAAATGTCTTGTCCTTCACTATTCCTTCTGTAATTTTTCTCGCATACTCGTGCTGCTCCCAACATATGCTGTTTCTATCATATCCTGCCGTGGTAATTGCAAGCATAAGCGGTTGTCGTCGTGCACCCATCGACGTTTGGAGGACGTCCCATAATTCTCGGTTTGGCGCTACGTGGAGCTCATCATATATCACCGCATGAGCGTTGAAGCCATGTTTGCTATATGCTTCAGCCGAGATGGCTCGGTAAAAGCTGTTCGTCTTATAGTATACAATTCTTTTCTGTGATTCAATAATCTTACATAACGAAGAAAGGGCCTTATTATGCCTTACCATCGAGGCCGCCGCATTGAACACGAGCGATGCTTGCTCACGATCGGCCGCTGCCGAGTATATTTCCGCTCCCGGCTCACCGTCGCCAAATAACATGAACAGAGCTATCGCTGCCGCTAGCTCCGTCTTCCCGTTCTTCCTTGGTACCTCGATGTATGCAGTACGATATTGTCTCATACCATCCCGTTGTACTCTCCCGAACAGCTCCCGGATAATTTTCTCCTGCCACTTTTGAAGGTTGAAGGGCCGACCCGCCCACTCTCCCTTTGTGTGTGTAAGACGGGAGATGAATTCAACGGCCCAGCCGGCCTTCTCCTTCGAAAACATTACATCACCCCGTCTGCTCCTTCAACTTCAGCAAGAAGTCGTCGTCTTCTCGTTCGCTCGGTAACTCCATCCTTGCGCGTGACGCTGGAGTAAGCCCAAACTCGGCGCAAAAGGCCCTTATTTGCTTCAAACATTGGTTTGCGATACCGACTTCGGCAAGCTGCTGACTGTAAACGTACACTTGTCCGTCTGAGTCGACCTTCTTTGACCTATAAGTCGTACCATACCGCTGTATAAATTCTTCGGCTTGTTTCCATTTTGCGTAACTTTGGCAATATGCAGCAAGGGCAGTCCTATCGAGCACGGTCAAGAGACCAAGGCGGTTTAACTCCGGAGCGACACGGTTCCACTCCTTTTTGGCCTCTTCCATGAGCCATTCTGGGCATTCCGGCAATGATGGGTCTGGTTTTGGCTCATTTTTCGGTAATGGTCGTTTAGATGGGTTGCCTTCTAAAATTCTTAGTGCCGTCGGCTTTCTCGGTGGCCCTGGCATGTATACACCCCCCATTTCCATCCTGCGAAAAGTCGCGCGTTGG
>Ga0265294_10010895_pt1 | contig 10283 bp, 12 predicted proteins | sample MunlanPumphouse3_FD_192504 | JGI IMG/M metagenome (GOLD analysis project Ga0265294, IMG submission 192504) | Groundwater microbial communities from a municipal landfill in Southern Ontario, Canada - Pumphouse #3 | ecosystem: Environmental > Aquatic > Deep subsurface > Groundwater | place...
TTAAAAGATATTGGGATTGATGAGTTGCTATTTGCTATTACAAACTATCTTCCTGTAAATAATGATAATATTACAGATAACCTATCTGCGTATGTTTATAAGATAGATAGGGATGAAGAATCGCGTAAGATTACTTTCTTAAGAGTATTCAGTGGGAATATAAAGACACGTCAAGAAGTTCCCATAAATGACACAGAGGAAACCTTTAAAATAAAAAGTCTGGAATCAATTATGAATGGAGAAATTGTAAAGGTAGATCAGGTTAATAGCGGGGATATTGCTATTATTTCTAATGCTAATTCTCTTAAAATAGGTGATTTTATTGGTGAGAAATATGATAGGGTTCTAGATATAAAGATAGCCCAACCAGCATTGAGGGCATCAATTAAACCTTATGATTTAAGTAAAAGAAGTAAACTGATAGGAGCGTTATTTGAATTAACTGAAGAAGATCCATTTCTAGATTGTGAAATTAACGGAGATACTGGAGAAATCATATTGAAACTATTTGGAAATATTCAAATGGAAATAATAGAATCACTACTTAAAAACAGATACAAAATAGATGCTAAATTTGGTGAATTGAAAACAATATATAAAGAACGACCTAAGAGAAACTCTAAAGCAGTAATCCATATAGAGGTTCCACCAAATCCTTATTGGGCATCTATTGGACTGTCAATAGAACCACTACCAATAGGGTCAGGATTATTATATAAGACAGAGGTGTCCTATGGATATTTAAATAATTCATTTCAAAATGCAGTAAAAGATGCTGTAGAGAAGGCTTGTAAAGAAGGGCTTTATGGATGGGAAGTTACAGATTTAAAAATAACTTTTGTCTATGGATTATACTATAGTCCAGTAAGTACACCTTCTGATTTTAGGAATTTAACACCATATGTATTTTGGGAAGCTCTTCGAAAATCAGGAACTGAAATATTAGAACCTTATTTAAAATATACAGTTCAAATTCCAAATGATTTTTGTGGAAGACTTATGAGTGATCTTAGGAAGATGAGAGCTTCTATTGCAGATATAAGGGCTAAGAGAGAAGAGACGACTCTAACCGGCATAATACCTGTTGATGCATCGAAGTCATATCAAGCAGAATTGCTTTCCTACTCAAATGGGAAAGGTATTTTTATTACTGAGCCTTATGGTTATGATATATATAATGGTGAGTCTATAACTAATGATATTAGAAATAATGATAATGATAGTAGCAAAGAAGGACTGAGATATTTATTTCAGAAACAAAGTGAAATTTGAAAGGAGCTTAAGTGCAATTATCAGTTAAATATGGATAAAACCTATATCTATAAAGGTTTTCACCATATGTACAAAAAAATGAACCATGGGATAAACATCAATACGTAAAACAAGAAATGGTGGTAGTATATAACTATGGATACTAAATAAGGTTTTATATATATGCTATAGCAGAGGATGCTTTAAGATCTTAGGAAGAGCTTATTATGTTTTTAGATGATTGGCTTAAACCAAATCGTGTAAACTACTCATTAAATCATTTAACAAAAATATTTAAAGAGGAGCTAGTTAATAATTAATATTATAACAATACATGAAATCTTTTAATAAATCTTAGTGGTTCAGATATAAAAGTCTGGGCCGTTTTTTTTATTTCCCTAGAAAGGAGGTTACCTGCATGGTAAATGACGAAGTCAATAATAAGGCTATAAATATTGAGATTAAGGTTGCAGAGTATTCAGCAAAAGCAATCTTTAAGGCAATTAAAAAGATTATGGAAGATGCAGCTGAAAAAAGCCAACCACTTGCTGACTATCTTAGTGAGAAAAGGAAGACTAATTCAAGGAGACTTAAGGATATGGTTAAAAAAGGTCAGCTTGAAAATATTGAACTACAAAAAGGTGAAGTCAAGGAACTTAAAAAACAACTTAACCGATATGGAGTAAGGTTTTCTGTAATGAAGAATAAGGAGGCAGGACTATACTCTGTATTCTTCCAGGCAAAAGATACTAAGGCTATGGATCTAGCCTTTAAAAAAGCTATAGAAAGATATGAAAAGAAAGAAAATAAGAGAAATTCAACAAGGGATATTTTAAATAAGTTTAAGGTGAAAGTGAAAAATACAGTAGTTAAAGACAAGGTGAAAGAAAAACACCAGCAACAAGAAAGATAAGGAGAGAGGCATTTAAGAGAAATTTTAGATGTCTTTTTTTATTGAGATGAGGTGAAGTGAATGGATTTTGATTATTTCTATGGGAGAGACGCTGAAAGCTTTAGGTTTATCCGCTTACCTATAGTTCTTATTGAAGATGAAACGTTTAAAAGCCTATCAATAGATGCTAAGGTGCTTTATTCCATGTATCTGTCAAGGAGTACCTTATCTTATAAGAATAACTGGGTAGATGAAAATGGAAGGGTTTATATCTACTTTACTGTTGAGGAAACAGCCGCACAACTTGCTTGTGGTATTAAAAAGGCAGTAAAACTTATTAAAGATCTTGAGAAGATTGGTCTTATTACAAAAAAGAGGGCAGGCCAGGGTAATCCTACTAAAATTTATGTCAAAGATTTTATGAGTATTTTTAGAAATGAAGAGCTTAGATCAATCAAAAGGGAAAATCAAGACTTGTCAAAAGGACAAGTCAAGAATGGTGATTTTGATAATTCAAGAGTGGCAAAAAAGGAAAGTCTAGACTTATCAAAAAGACAACCTAACTATATAGAGAATAATAAGATTGATAATAGTTATATTGATTTTAGTGAGAAGGATAAAAAAGGAACCTTCTTAAATGTAATTATTTCTAATGAAGAAGAAATGAAACTAGAAGATAAAATCCCTAATCTTAATGATTATATTGAAAGATTATCAGCCTATATGCAAAGTACAGGAAAAACCTATAAAGACCATGCTTCAACAATTATGACCTGGTATTTAAAAGATAAGAGCGAAGGAAAGCTTAGGAGGGAGGAATCTTATACGGGAGATCCCTCGGACTATGAAAGTGAATGGAACTTAAATGATTAGAGAGGTAGATAAAATGGAAGATAAAATAAAAATAATTGAAATTGATGGAGTAGGATTTTCTTTTAATGCAAATAGGGCTCATGAAAGAGATGGCCATGTTTATTGTAGACAATGTGGTGAACAAATAGATTCAGAACCCCTTGCTTGTCTTGGTAGTAAAAAAATAATATTTAGTCGAAATTGTAGATGTGATAGGGAAACAGAGGCTAAGAGAAAGGAAGAAGAAATAGCAAACCACATCAGAAGGCTTAAAGAAGAATGTTTTGCTACTAGCAGAAATCTAATAAGCTATAGTTTTGAAAAGATTATAGAGCCTGAAAGACAGGAAGTTATTATAGCAAAGAATTTTGTTAAGAACTTTAAAGAACTTGCGAAAAATAATAATGGACTTATATTTCATGGGAATGTTGGAACAGGAAAGACATATTTAGCAGCTTGTATTGCTAATAAAATTATTGAAGAATACCAGATAAGGGTGAAGATGAGAAATATCCCTCAGATAATAAATGATATTGAAAAGCGTGGCTTTGATATAGATAAAAATGAATATTACAGGCTCTTATGCAGTGTACCACTTCTCATTCTTGATGATTTTGGAATTGAAAGAAATACAGAATATATAAATGAAATGGTCTATCAGATTATCAATACCAGATATGAAGCAAAGAAACCCACTATTATTTCAACAAATATTCCCTTAGGTGTAATCATGAGTGGAAGTAATGATATTGATAAAGAAAGGATATATTCAAGAATTAGGGAGATGTGTATTCCAGTAAAAATTGCAGGAGAGGACATAAGAAGAGAAATAGGAAAATTAAAATTAAATAAAACTAGAGAGTTACTTCTAGGTGAAAGATAGGTGAAAGAGATGAATAAAATAAAAACATTTGAAAGTTTTGAATTTGGACAGGTTAGGACAATGCTTATAGATAATGAACCATGGTTTGTAGGAATGGATATAGCCCAGGCTCTAGGATACAAAAGACCAAGTGATGCGATTGCAAGTCATGTATATGAGGAAGATAAGCTGAAACGGTGTTTTACCGTATCAGGTCAAGGAAGGAATTTGATAGTAATAAATGAGTCTGGAATGTATGCACTGATTTTTGGAAGTAAACTTGAAAGTGCCATAAGATTTAAAAACTGGGTAACAAGTGAAGTTCTACCTTCAATTAGAAAGCATGGTGGATATTTTTCAGGACAGGAGGAAATGAATGATCAAGAACTTTTAGCAAGGGGCTATCTTGTAGCCTTAAGACAAATAGAAGCTAGGACAGAAGAATTAGAAGGTCTTATTCCCAAGGGAGAATTCTTTGATAAGTTTATGGATTTAGGTGACTGTATATGCCTTAGGGATACTGCAAAAGAATTAGGAGTTTCTCAAAATAGATTTATAAATATACTCATTGATAGGGGTTATCTTTATAGAAATCAAAAAGGGAAACTAAGATATTACTCAACTGCAGCTGATTACTTTAAATTAAAAGATTATATCAATAAATATAATGGACAACCCGGAGTCTATACAGTAGTTAGACCTGAGGGAAGAGCATATCTTTTCTCCTTATTTAAAGAGATGGGAGAAATCTAGAAGGAGGTGGTCTTGGATGATAATGCTTAATAAGAAAAGTTGTATAAATTGTGATGAAAGAGATTTAGTTAAACATAATGAAGAAATAAATAAGATTCTAGGGGAATTAAGAAAGCTAGATAACTATGATTGTGTAGTCCTTCATAAGTACCAGGATATAGGCCATAGAAATAAAGATTTGCAAGTTATTAATATAAATCTATGGGATATATATGAGCTGGCAGAGCTTGCTGATTTTAAAAATGGAGTAGATTTTCTTATAGATGATGAGGGATTTCTTAATCTTTCTGTATATGGACAGACCTATAAGCTGGGGGGAGAAAGCCATTTTATCCATGCTGTCTTTAAAATTATTCCCCATGATGAAGATTTGAATTTCCTTAATATATCTGAATTTATTCTTGAAGGAAAGCCTATAAGATTTTCAGACAAGCAGTTGAATAAAAAGAAGAAATCAACTATTGCACTTCTTAGTGAATATAAAGAAAAAGTTATTAATAATAACACTATAAAAAAAGATAGTCAAATAAAAGAAAAAGGTGAGGAAAGATAAGAAATCTCTGGCTTAAGGAGGTGAGGTTGTGAGCATAGTAGAAAAAATTAAAAAGGACATAAAGGATTTATTTGATGTGCAAGATGGGAAGGAATTTATTAAAAAGAACATGCCCTATCTTGCATTTTTCTATTTAGGAGATATTCTCTCTCACCATATAAATTCATATATAGGAGGTGACTTAATAGACCGTATATTCCAGGCGGTCATGGAAATAGAAACTATGACCTATATTCCAAGTTTTTATCCGAGGGACTTGCTTGTAGGTCTTGTCCTAGCTGGAATAGTGAAACTTATTTTATATAGCAAGGGTAAAAATGCAAAGAAATTTAGGCAGGGTACTGAATATGGCTCTGCAAGATGGGGTAATGCCAAGGATATTTCTCCATATATGGATGATGATTTTGGAAATAATCTTCTACTAACTGAAACAGAAAGAATTACCATGAATAGTAGACCAAAGATTCCTAAGTATGCAAGAAATAAAAATGTACTTGTAATTGGTGGGTCAGGTTCTGGAAAGACGAGATTCTTTGTAAAACCTAATTTGATGCAACTACACTCAAGTTATGTAGTAACTGATCCTAAAGGAAGTCTTCTTCATGAATGTGGCAAAATGTTAGAGGTGAATGGTTATGAAATAAAATCTCTTAATACAATTAATTTTAATAAGAGCATGAAATATAATCCCTTTGCCTACCTAAGAAGTGAAAAAGATATTCTAAAGCTGGTTCAGACAATTATAGCAAATACAAAGGGGGATGGTGAAAAGGCAGGAGAGGATTTTTGGGTAAAGGCTGAAAGACTTTATTATACAGCCCTTATAGGATATATATTTTATGAAACTCCAAAGGAGGAACAAAACTTTACAACCCTACTAGCCATGATAGATGCAAGTGAGGTTAGAGAGGAGGATGAAAACTTTAAAAATGCAATAGATTATATGTTTGAAGCCTTGGAAGAAAAGGATCCAGACCATTTTGCAGTTAAGCAATATCGCAAGTATAAACTAGCGGCAGGAAAAACTGCAAAATCTATTTTAATTTCTTGTGGTGCAAGATTAGCTCCTTTTGATATTAAGGAACTTAGAGAGCTAATGAGTGAAGATGAAATGGAACTTGATACCCTAGGAGATAGAAAAACAGCCTTATTCGTCATCATTTCAGATACAGATGATACCTTTAATTTTGTAGTATCACTTCTCTATTCTCAGATGTTTAATCTACTTTGTGATAAGGCAGATGATGTCTATGGCGGAAGACTTCCTGTTCATGTTAGATGTCTCCTTGATGAGTTTGCAAATATTGGCCTAATCCCTAAATTTGAAAAGCTTATAGCGACAATTCGTTCTAGGGAAATAAGTGCTTGCATAGTTCTACAAGCACAATCACAACTAAAGGCCATATATAAAGATAATGCAGATACTATTATTGGTAACTGTGATACCACATTATTTTTAGGAGGAAAGGAGAATGGTACTTTAAAAGAGATTTCAGAAACCTTAGGCAAGGAAACTATTGACCTATTCAATACATCAGAAACAAGAAGTAATCAAAAGTCTTTTGGGCTTAACTATCAGAAAACTGGCAAGGAACTTATGACTAAAGATGAACTCTTTGTAATGGATGGAAGCAAGTGCATTATGCAACTAAGAGGTGTAAGACCATTTCTATCAGAGAAGTTTGATATTACCAAGCATAAAAATTATAAGCATCTTGAAGATTATGATGATAGAAACTTCTTCGATATTGAAGAATATATGAAGAAACAAGGTAAGGCCAAGCTCAATAAAGATTCTATAATAACAAGATTGTAGGTGAAGATATGAAGGTTAAGGTGAGAAGCCCTTCAAAAAAGAAAGTAACAAAGTTAATAAATTTGATTTATAGCGATTGGATAAGAAACAAGTCCAGTCGCTCTTTTTATTTCAGAAAAGAAAAGAGGAGGCAAGGATTAAAATATGGCAGATTTTAAAGAAAGAGATATGAAAAATGTAACTGCTAATGTAGTAGGAGAGGTAAAAACAGCTTCTTTTGACTGGGATGGTGAAACCATAAGTGTAACAAACTTTTCTCTTGTAGAAAAAAAGAAGGGCAAAAGGCATTATACAAATTGTGCAGCCTATGGAGAGTGGTCAGAAGTAGCAAAAGAATTAAAGGCAGGGGATCTTGTCCATGTCTTTGGTTATAACAAGGAAAGAAGGAATAATGACAAGCTATATAAGAATTTTATTGTAAAACATATGAGTAAAATTGAAAAAGAAAATAAGGAGGAAAAATAATATGGCATTTTTTACAGAAGGAATAGCAGTTTTAAAAACTTTAGCTACAGCAATTGGTGCAGGTTTAGGAGCGTGGGGAGTAATTAATCTTATGGAGGGTTATGGAAATGATAACCCTGGAGCAAAATCACAAGGGATCAAGCAACTAATGGCAGGCGGGGGTATTGTTCTTATTGGAATGAAACTTATACCTTTACTTGCAAATACACTTAATTAAGAAAGAGGTAGATAAAATATGTTTGGACTTTTCGACAAGATAACTGAATTTTTTCAGGAGGTTTTTATCGGAATTATCCAAGCAAACCTTGAAGCAATGTTCTTAGATATAAATGAGAATGTAAGTCTAGTAGCTACAGAAGTCGGTAAAACACCAAGTGGTTGGAATGCAGAAGTATTCAGCTTTGTAAAGAATATTAACGATACTGTAGTTATCCCCATAGCGGGAATTATCATAACCGCCGTCTTGTGCATAGAACTCATAAACATGGTCATGGAGAAAAATAATATGCACTCTGATACAGATACATTTGATTTTTTTAAATACATTATCAAGATGTGGATAGCAGTATGGTTTGTTAGTAATGCTTTCACCTTCTCGATGGCAGTATTTGATGTATCACAGACTTTGGTGACTAAGGCGGCGGGAGTGATAAATACAAATGCATCCCTTGATGCTATGGATGTGGCCGCAATGATAGAACATCTAAAAGATGAAAGTTTATGGAATCTGATACTGATAGCTATGGATACTTCACTGGTGAAGCTTTCAATCCAGGTTGTATCAATCATAATTACTGTAATAACTTATGGAAGAATGATTGAAATTTGTTTGTATAGTTCAGTATCAGCAATTCCATTTGCAACTATGGGAAATAAAGAATGGGGTCAAATTGGAACAAATTATATCAAGGGATTATTTGCACTTGGACTTCAGGGATTGCTTTTAATGATATGCCTTGGAATATATGCGGTGCTTATAAAGACGATTCATGTAACCACAGATATTCATGCCAGCATATTCGGAGTTCTTGGATATACGGTACTCCTTGGAATTATGATGTTAAAGAGTGGAACAATTGCAAAAAGCATAATGAATGCTCATTAAAAATATAGGAGGAAGATAAATTGAAATTAAAAGATAAGAAAATAATAATTGGTGCAGCACTTGCAGGAGCAGGTATTCTTATTTCTGAAATAAAAAATAGAAGGAAGTTAGATCAGCTTACACAAAGAATTAATCATACAGAGGACTGTTTAGAAAATCTTGAAGAAAAGACATGGAGTTTAAATAGGTCTATGAAGGAAATTGCTAAGGCTCATAATAGTTTAATAAAAATGAGAATAGATGACTATGAAGACTTTGATGAAAGATTTTATGAAATTGAAGATGAAATAACTACTGTCTACAGCCACATTGAAGAGCTTAATAGGCTTAAGAAAAATAAAAAAGGTGCAAGTAAAAATTCAATGATACTAAGTAATAAATCTGATGAATTAGAAGATAGCACAGATGAAAGTGAAGAAGAATAAAAAAAAAGCTAATAGAATAGTGAGGTGATAGAGATTGGCTTATGTTCAGATACCTAAAGATTTAAGTAATGTTAAAACAAAAGTAGCTTTTAATCTTACTAAAAGGCAGCTTATAGGGTTTGGGGTGGCAGGTATTATCGGTATTCCAACATATCTAAAAACGAGAGATGTTCTTGGTAATGACCTAGCTGTCTTTTTAATGATTATACTAACTATCCCTATTTTCTTTGTGGTCTTTTATGAGAAGGATGGACTAACATGTGAGAAATATCTTAAATATATATATCTTCATGTAAGACACCAACCTAAAGTTAGGGTTAGTAGGGAGAGATTTATTGAGATGAGGAAGGAGGAGCAAAATATAAATGGGAAAAATCAGATTCAGCAAAGAAATTTGGAGAAAAGAAAAAGACAGGAAGAAAAACTTCAAAAAAAGGAAAAAGAGCTAAAAAAAGTAGCTAAGGAAACAAGAAATCTTAAGTCTAGTCAGAAGAAAAGCTCTTCATTCCTTGATTTCTTAAAGAAGGAAAAGAAAAGATATACTATAGAAGATACCATTCCCTATAAGAAGATGTATAGGAATGGTATATGTTATATCGGTGAGGGAAAGTACAATAAAGTTATAAAATATGAGGATATAAATTATCAGCTTGCACTTGAGGAAGATAGGGATCTTATCTTTAATCAATTTGCAGGCTTTTTAAATTCCTTTGATTCAACAACAGAGCTTCAACTAAGCTTTGTTAATCAGGTAGGAAGAATTAAGGAAATGGAAAATGCAATTACTATACCAGGTAAGGGGGATGGTTTTGATGAGATAAGAAAAGAATTTAGGGGAATGCTTAAGGACCAGCTTTCAAAGGGTAATAATGGTCTTAGAAAATCAAAGTATATCGTTGTTAATACAAAGTCAGAAAGCTATGACCAAGCTAAACCTGTTCTTGAGAGGATAGAGATAGATGTCCTATCAAATTTAAAAAGTATGGGGGTAAGGGCTGAAACCTTAGTAGGTCTTGAAAGGCTTAAATTACTTCACGATATGCTAAACCCTGATAATAGTTTTGATTATGATGGACAGGGACTTGAAAATAGGGACACAAGAAAACTTATAATGCCTAGTACATTCAAGTTCATAAATCCTAAATATATGCAGATGGGGAATTACATTTGTGCCTTAAGTCATTTTCAGATCTTAGCAAGTGAGCTTTCAGATAGGTTTTTATCGGAAATTCTTTCTATTGAAGATAATATGTATGTAAGTCTTCATATTCATGCCATAGATCAGGTAGATGCTATTAAGATGGTAAAG
>Ga0265294_10010896_pt1 | contig 10283 bp, 7 predicted proteins | sample MunlanPumphouse3_FD_192504 | JGI IMG/M metagenome (GOLD analysis project Ga0265294, IMG submission 192504) | Groundwater microbial communities from a municipal landfill in Southern Ontario, Canada - Pumphouse #3 | ecosystem: Environmental > Aquatic > Deep subsurface > Groundwater | place...
GATTAGTGCTCTGTGTTTAACAGAAAGCAAATCTGCTATCTTAAGCATTATAGAGGCTCTGACTGTCCAGGCAAGATCATTCCATATATTGTGAGCTCTCATTGCTGCATCAATTGCCATTTGAACCTCTTTTTCACCGGCTTTGTGGTAGATGGCAAGTGTGTGAGAATGGTTGTGAGGCATGACAACTTTTGAGGTATTTCCTGTGTATATCTCTTTACCGTCAATAATTAATGGAATTTCAACAACTGTATTGCTTTGTCTCTCCAGCTCCACTTCCAGCGCTACCCTCTCCTTTGAGCCTTTAAGATATTCCAGTATCGGTTCATTTGATGGTAAGGGAAAGTTGTAAATTGAATTGTTCATAACAGGATTAATTTTAAAAATTTATAAAGTTATTTAATGATAATCTGCAAATATAAAATAAATTCCCTGTAATAATTTATGATATGACTACCCGCTCTATCCGGATTTGGAAAAATGGAAGTTAAAAGGTTGTAATTTTTTTGAAAGAGAGTATCTTTATAAAAAAATAGAATACCTTGTAAAAAAAGCATTATGGGGAATAGTAAATGTTTGGTAATTGATTCTCACTGTGATACACCCTTAAGATTGTATGAGGGTGCTGATATAAGCAAAAGAGATGAGCAGGGGCATTTCGATTTTATCAGGATGAAAGAGGGAGGGGTGGATGTGGTTTTTTTTGCAATATATACATCTAATTTTATTGAGCCTGATGCAGCCACCAGAAAAGCTATGCAGTTGATTGCCAGAACATATGATGCGGTAGAGAAGAGCCCTGATAAGGTAGCGGTTGCTTTGTCGGCAGAAGATGCCCTTGAGTTGAAGGAGATGGGTTTGGGCGCGATCTTCATGGGGATGGAGAATGGTCTCCCGATTCAGAAAGACCTTTCTCTACTCCGTCTGTTTTATGATATGGGAATCAGATACATGACGCTTACACACGGTGGCAATAACGAAATTTGTGACTCATCTTCTGCCACGGAGAAACGATGGTCGGGACTGAGTCCTTTTGGTAAAAAGGTTATAAAAGAGATGAACCGACTGGGAATGATTATTGATGTTTCACATATTTCTGACGATTCATTTTATGACGTGCTCAAATATTCAAAAAAACCTGTTGTGGCAACTCACTCCTGCTGCCGGGCACTCGCTGATCTCCCAAGAAATATGTCCGATGAAATGATTAAAGCCTTGGCAGCAAGCAACAGTGTGATACAGATCAATTTTTATCCTCCTTTCTTAGATAGGGAATTCTTCTTGCAGTTCAGACCTTTATCTCAGGAATTTGATGAAATTCAGCAACTATGGAGAAAACATCCTGTAAAATACGAAACAGCTTTCCGGGAGATAAAACAAAAAATCAACGGACTAAAGAGACCATCCTGCAAAGTTGTGGTGGATCACATAGAACATGCCGTAAAAACCGGAGGAATAGATTGTGTTGGAATAGGTTCTGATTTTGATGGGATTGAAATAACACCTGAGGGGCTGGAAGGTGTGGAAAAAATACCTGTAATAAAAAAAGAACTTTCAAAAAGAGGATATTCCAAAGGTGATATTGATAAAATTATGGGTGGGAATTTTCTAAGGGTAATGAAAGATGTTTTTTAAATAATAGAGATAAAATCATGATAAAGACAGTGTTGATAACCGGAGCTACTTCCGGAATTGGTAAAGCAGTTGCAGAACTTTTAGCGGCAGCAGGGAACAATCTGATAATTACAGGCAGGAGGGAAGCTCTCCTTACCGGTCTGGCAAAAAGACTCGAAAAGAGCCAGAAAATTAAGGTGCTTCCTCTCTGCTTTGATGTAAGGGATAAAATTGAGGTCGATAATAAGATCGGAAATTTGCCAGCAGAATGGAAAAAGATTGATGTTCTGGTCAACAATGCCGGTCTGGCTGTGGGTTTAAATCCTGTCAATGAGGGTATTCATGAGGACTGGGAGAGGATGATTGATACAAATATAAAAGGTTTGCTTTACGTTACCAGGATCGTATCAAACTATATGATTGAGAACAGGAGCGGACAAATTATCAATATCGGTTCTATTGCGGGAAAATCTGTATATCCAAACGGTAATGTTTATTGTGCCACAAAATTTGCCGTAGATGCATTATCAAAAGGTATGATGATGGATCTGCACAAGTACAACATAAAGGTTTCACAAATCTGTCCGGGAGCTGTGGAGACTGAGTTTTCCGAAGTAAGGTTCAAAGGAGACAAAGAGAGGGCTGCCGGAGTTTACAAAGGTTACACTCCTTTGGTTGCAGAAGATATTGCTAATGTCGTTCTTTTTGTTGTGAACACACCTCCTCACGTAAATATAAGCGATTTGGTAGTTATGCCAGTTGCTCAGGCTTCACCCAGTATTATCGACAGAAAAGATGTGTGATCAGTAGCCGGAACACATCTGTTATTAAGCGAAACTAATGCGTTATAATTGCTGATGGTTAATAAAAAGCCTCAGACAGTTTAAAGCCTGTGAGGCTGATCTTTCAATTACCTGTTCACGCTTACCTGTAAAGATGAATTTGTGGGCAACAGTTCCGTTTATTCCTGAAACGGCAATCCACACAGTGCCTACCGGCTTATCTGCAGTGCCACCGGACGGTCCGGCTATGCCGGTAACTGCTATTGAGTAGTCACTTCCAAGCATCTCTTTTACCGCTTCGGCCATAGATACTGCACACTCTTTACTCACCGCTCCGTATTTTTCAATTATCATCTCATCAATTTTTAAAACATCAGTTTTTACAGAATTTGCATAGGCGACGACTGATCCTTTAAAAAAAGATGAAGATCCTGGTAAAGATGTGATTCTGGAGGATATTCTGCCTCCTGTACAGGATTCTGCAACAGATAATGTTTTAGACTTTGAGGTTAATAATTTTGATATCACACTCTCAAGGGTATCATCGTCCTCTCCGTAAATACTCTCCTGTAATATCTCCTTTAATTGATTTACAGCCTCAGAAACTATATTGATTGCAGTATCTCTCTCTTCTCCATAAACCGAGATCCTTAGTTTTACTCCTGATGAGGGTGCGGGAAGGTAAGCCAGGTGGAGTGAAGGATTGAGAGTCTTCTCCCAGTCAGAGAGAATTTCACTTAACCTGGATTCGGCTATCCCGTATGTTAGTATTGTTTTGTGAATTATATCTCTAATAGGGTAGCAGATTCTGATGTATTCTGTCAACTGTTCCAGTAGTGCCCTCATCTCATAAGGAACACCGGGAAGCAGACAAACTATGGAGACAGGAGGTGAATCCGGAGCAGATTTTTTTTCGAATATCATACCCGGAGCAGTTCCTTCTCTGTTTATCAGCACTTTGCATCCCAGAGGAACCAGGGCTTGGTCTCTGTTTAAATCTGATAGTTCAACACCTCTTTTCCTGCAGATATTGTTAATTACCTCCAGTTGTCCGGGATGGTATGCGGTGAGAGGCATAGAGAACATGTCGGCGACAACTTTTTTTGTTTTGTCATCACTGGTAGGACCGAGTCCTCCTGTTACTATGACAATATCCGATAAATCCATACAGTGGGATAAACCCGATTCAATCTCCTTTTCATCATCCCGGAGAGATACCATATAGACCACTCTTATACCTATTTTATTAAGTGCACGGGCAATTTCCCCCGAGTTTGTGTCATTGATCTGACCGATAAGTATTTCATCACCTATGGTACAGATGGAGGCAGTATGCATAGATTATCTGTTTGCTAAATGTTTAAGGATCTGTTTTACAAAACCAGGTCCGTTGTATATAAATCCTGTATAAATCTGCACAAGAGAGGCTCCGGCATCCAGCATCTCCTGAGCACGGTCAACTGTCGTAATTCCTCCGGAACCGATTACCGGAAGCACTCCGTTGCTCTTTTTGCATATGTACCTTATAATCTCCAAAGTTCTGTCAAACAGGGGAGCCCCGCTTAATCCGCCATCTCCTGCAGATTTTACAATTTGAGGATCAGATACCAGATTCTCTCTTTTAAGAGTTGTATTGGCAGCAACCACTCCGTCAAGCCCGGATACAAGTATGAGTTCAATAACCTCATCCAGCTGTTCGTTTGTAAGATCAGGAGAGACTTTAAGCAGGATAGGCCGGTAGTTGTCGTAAAATCTTCTTAGTGCTGTAAGTCTGTCCACAATCTCAGATAACATCGATATGTTCTGGAGTTGAGTTAATCCCTTTACATTGGGACAGGAGACATTTATGGTGAAATAATCTACAAAATCATAAAGCTGTGCAAAACACTTTTCATAATCTTTTGCAGCTAAATCATTGGGAGTTGAAGAACATTTACTGATATTGCCTCCAATTATTACTTCCGGTTTTTTATTTTCCAGTGATCTGACGGCATGCCTGACCCCCTTGTTATTTATACCCATCCTGTTTATCAAGGCATTGTCCTGAGTTAATCTGAAAATCCTGGGTTTGGGATTTCCAATCTGTTCAAATGGAGTAAGAGAGCCAATTTCAATGAATCCAAAACCGAAATTAGCCATATCATTATAAATATCTCCATTCTTGTCAAATCCGGCAGCAAGTCCTATTGGATTGTCAAATTTAAGGCCCATGACCTCCTTTTCCAGCTTGGGATTCTTATAGTGGTAGAGCATCCGGATTATTTTCCCGGAAAAAGGTATGTACCGTAGAAATAGCAGAAGATTTACAACCATTTTATGAGCTGTTTCTGCAGAAAAAGAGAAGAATAGGGGTTTTAGGAGTTTGTACATTACAAAAAGATTTGTGCAAAGTTAGAAATTAATCTATTGTTCATTCTCACTTGCAGGATTGAAACCTTCAAAAGTGCCGTCTGTGTATAACACCAATATCTTTGCCGGAACTCTTTTTTTATGCCCATCTCCCGTAAAATTCGTGATTTTTTTATTCTCAGGGAGTTCAGAATCTAAATATTGATTATCAAATAACAGATCATCTGCTAGTTGAGAGTGTTCTTCACCCTTTTCATCAACTCTCTTTTCTGATACAGGATTGGAGATTTGATCTCTGTACATCTTTCCACGCCCTGTAATCAGCCAATCCGGGTTGAGAGAGGGGAACTTTAAACATAACCTGTTAATAAAGTCATAACTGGGTTTGTTCCTGCCGGACATTATATGGGAGAGACCCGATCTCTGAATGCCCAAAAGATCTGATAAACGTGCAGGGGAGAGTTGTTCTGCTGATAAAAATTGCTGTAAACGACTTTTCATAATTGTAAACTCAAGAATACACAAATGTAACAATATTAATGTTTACATCTGTAATATGCAAAGTATTTACATTTGTAAAACAATCTAAATATATACAGTATCATATATCTTGCTTATCATGAATATACAGATAGATTTCGGTAATATATTATATATTCAACTAAAACTATCATTAAATATTATATATGTCTGGAATAGAGGCTTTAAAACTGAATACTGATAAATAATGTCAAAGAGTTACACTAATTATCCCTTTTATAGTCTGTTTTACCTTATGTGTAAATATATATAATATTTATAATATACTGGGAATATGCATTATATGATCATTTAAAGTTGGATATAAAAACTTAAATTCAAAATTGTAAAAAGAATGCAAAATAGCATTACGAGAGTTACATATGTAAGCATAAGTAGTTACATGTGTCATTTACAATTGTAAATTAATCTTCTTTTTTTAATTATTTTCGCTTAAGTGGATAATTGTATAGTTTTGTAAAAAATAATCGATTGTGGAGCCTGAAATTAGAATCTCTGAATATCTCTATAATCTTCCGGAAGAGAAGATTGCTAAATACCCTCTCCCCAACCGGGACGATTCTAAAATTTTAATTTTTAAAGATAAAAGTATTACTGATATCAAATTTTCAAATCTAAAGGAGTTATTGCCTGCGGAATCAATTATGGTAATCAACAACACAAAGGTGATTCCTGCCAGATTATGGTTTAAGAAAGAGAGCGGTGCATCAATAGAGGTATTTTGTCTGGAACCGGTGAATCCCCCCGAATACAGTACCTCTTTTGCGGCCAGAAATGAATCAGTGTGGAAGTGTGTTGTAGGAAATGTCAAGAGATGGAAAGAGGGGGACATTTTGTACGATCACCAGGGAGATGTATGCCTGTCTGAAATTGATCTGAGAGCCACTCTTTTGGAAAAAATTGAAGATAAATATATTATAAAATTCAATTGGAGAGGTGACCTCACATTTTCTGAGCTCATTGACAAATGTGGAAAGATCCCTATTCCACCTTATCTTAAAAGAGATTCCGAAAAACTGGATTATGACCGATATCAGACTACATATGCCGAGTACAGAGGATCGGTCGCGGCGCCAACAGCAGGGCTTCATTTCACTGACAATGTGCTAAAAAGTATCAGAAATAAAGGTATTGAGATATCGGAGCTTTGTCTTCATGTAGGCGCAGGAACATTCATTCCTGTTAAATCGGACCTGATCTCTCAACACAAAATGCATTCTGAACCCTACACTGTCACTGTTGCCCTGATTGAACAGCTACTCAACCGGGGCAACCGAAAAATTATATCAGTGGGCACAACCTCTCTGAGATGTCTGGAATCTCTTTACTATCTTGGAGTACACTGTATTGAAAAAGGGGAGCCGGGAGAGGTTCTGCAATGGGAACCATATGTCAGAGATTACGCATACTCATTTGATCAGGCAATTAAAGCTCTCAGCAACTGGATGAAATTAAATGGTTTGAAAGAGCTGCACTCCAGGACGGGAATTATAATAGTACCCTCTTTCAAATTTAGGTGTGCAGATATTTTAATAACCAATTTCCACCAGCCTGGGAGCACTCTTTTGTTACTTGTTGCAGCCTTTACAGGGGAAAGATGGAGAGATATATACTCTTATGCCCTAAAAAATGATTTCCGTTTTCTGAGTTACGGAGACAGCTCTATTCTGTTTCGCTGACTTTGTTAATACAGTTGAATCTTAATATTTTATGAGCCCAGCTTGAGAGCATTGGACCCGATGCCATCAGATTTGGGGCAATATTGTCTATTTGTTGTCTGGCAACAGACAGATAATATTTATCCCCTGTAAGTTCAAAGTAGGTTATCAGGTTTCCTGCCATTACAGAATTTGCAGAGGGTCTTATAATATCAATGTTTGATTCTCTTTTAAAAGGAATTGTCTCTGCTTGTAAGCTCTTCTCTGATTTAGAAAACATCCCGTTCTCTTGTTTGTAAAAATGTTCCATTATTACTGCCAGTGTACGGGTTGCGATTCTCATATACATATTGTCACCAGTGCTTTTGAAGAGGTCCATAGCGGCATCCATAAAATTAGTGTAGTCTGACAGATAGCCCAACATTCTTTTTCTGTTACAGCACACATACCGGAATAGTTTGCCCTCATCGTTGCTGTTATTAATTATCAGGTACTCCATTGTGTCCTGAGCTGTTGCAATAAGTTCCGGTCTGCCCAGCTGGGTGGCAGCAAGGGTAACTGCTTTTACAAATTGTGAATTGTAGGAGGTAATTTCCCTTTTGTCAATAAAATGACCTCTGTGTTCCTCTCTTCTGTTCTTGAGAAGTTGAAGATCATCTTCTGTTAAAACATTCTCTTGCGCACCCTTTCTGACCGGAATCTGTTTCTTCATTCTGTCAATATTGAGGTCCATGTCGAGAAAGAGGGCTATCTCTTTGTATCTCTGAGGAAAAAGGAGAGACAACTCATATATCGAGTATCCGTAATAGTCTGATTCACTCTCAGGGGTCATAAGGGTGGAGCTGGAGTAATAACCCCCTCTGCCGTTTGATAAAACATCTTTAATAAAGGAAATTGTCCTGAGAGCCGTCTCTCTGTATGATTCCTTTCCAAAATGTTGATAAGCCGCTGAGTAGAGTATAATATACTGGCTGTTGTCTTCCAGCGTCTTCTCATACAGGGCTCTCTTGCAGGTATAATCTTCACACTGCCTGTAAAATCCACCCTCAACCGGATCAAAAATTGCTGAATATTGAAGATGATCCAGCAAAGACTCTATACTCGAAGATATCTCCATGTCGGGATAGCATTTAAGATACTCAACAACAGTGTAGAGACTGCTGGGGTTAGGAGTAAAGGGACGCAGGTGAAAAATAAAATCCTTATCAAACATACCCTTGTACCAGTGTAACATATAGTTAGTTAACTCCTGTTGCCCTATATTGGAACCATTACATTTTTTGGTTATTACTCCGGTATTTACTGCTCTTTTAGATAACTCATCAGCCATCTGAGACAATAACTCCTTTTTTTCTTTTTTTGCTTTAAGGATACTGTATATAATCTCTTTAAAGTTGGCCGGATCGGAGTTTGAAAAACATATAATAGGTCTCCTGTCCGGCATAATAAGCAAATTCATAGGGCCATATGAAAAATCGTCATTCAGAAATAGCAGATCCAGTGCCAAAAGAAATGATTCAGGCCTGTCCTCTTTATCTTCTGCGATACAGATAAAATTTTCATTTAACAATTTAATTACCTCATTGTCGGAGAACAGCCTTTGTGACTCCTCCCGGAGTTTTATGTTGCTTATATATCCAATATGCTGAAAAATAAGTTTATCCTCCCTTACAGCTCTCTCAGCAAGCTCCTTTGTGAGAGAGGAATGCCATTCTATCCCGTTTCTGTCAAGTAATCTTAAGTATGGAGAGCAGCTGTTTAACATTTTTTTTAAATTTGTACGTGAACTTAAACCAAAAATTATGAAACGAACAATTATCGATCTGTTTGAGGAGTCGGTTTCAAAATTTCCGGATAACACTCTCCTTATGGAGAAACAGGATGGAGAATATAAACCGACTACCTATTCACAAACCAAAGCACTAGCAGAACAATTCGGTGCAGGACTTTGTTCATTGGGATTCTCTCAAAAAAGCAACGCATCTATACTTTCTGAAGGGAGAAACCTTTGGATAATTGGCGAACTTGCAATATTTTATGCGGCAGGAGTTAATGTTCCGCTTTCGATTAAACTGGAGGAGAGCTCTGATCTGCTTTTCAGACTGCAACATGCCGATGTAACATTGATGATGTTATCCGGCCGGCAGTTGCAGAAGATCCGTGCAATAAAGGATAAACTTCCCCTTATTAAACATTTTATAATATTCGATAAGCAGGACAACTACCAGGAGAGGGAAATTTACTATGGAGATGTCATGGAGATGGGCAAAGAGTATCTTAAGATAAATTACGACAAATTTATTGAACTCTCCAGATCGATTCAGAATAATGACTATGCCACAATTACATATACATCAGGAACAACTGCAGATCCAAAAGGTGTGGTGCTTACCCACAGGAACTACACAGCCAATGTCGAACAGTCCTTAACATGCATGGATATACCGCCTCAATACAAAAATCTTATAATATTGCCACTGGATCACTGCTTTGCACATGTTGTCGGGTTTTATATAATGATTGCCAAGGGTGCAGTTGTTGCAACTGTTCAGCAGGGGAGAACAGCTATTGAATCGCTCAAAAATATTCCGGTAAACATCCAGGAGATCAAACCCAATATACTGCTATCTGTTCCTGCTCTGGCAAAAAGCTTTAGAAAAAACATAGAACAGTCGGTAAAAGCAAAAGGCAAGTTTACTGAAAAACTCTTCTATTTTGCACTTAATCTCTCTATTAAGTACAATAAGGATGGTTGGAACAGGGGTTCCGGGTGGACATTCATACTCTGGCCTCTCAAGGTCCTTTTTGACAGTTTAATCTTTTCTAAGGTAAGAATGGCAATGGGAGGAGAGCTGGAGTTCTTTGTGGGAGGAGGGGCGCTGCTTGACAAGGAGCTTCAGAAATTCTTCTATGCCATAGGAATACCGATGTTCCAGGGATATGGATTATCCGAGGCAACACCGGTAATCTCAACCAATACTCCTGCAAGACATAAGCTGGGCTCATCGGGAATATTGGTAAAACCTCTAGAAATCAAGATTGTGGATAACGAGGACAGAGTGTTGAAAACAGGGGAGGCTGGAGAGATTGTAATAAAAGGGGAGAATGTGATGGCCTGCTACTGGAAAAATCCAAAAGCCACTTCTGAGACTGTAAAGGATGGGTGGTTGTACACCGGGGATCTCGGATATCTGGACAAAGATGGATTTCTTTATGTTCAGGGACGGTTTAAATCATTGTTGATTGGCAGTGACGGAGAAAAATACTCCCCTGAAGAGATTGAGGAGACTATGGTAACCCAGTCGAGGCTAATTCAACAGATTATGCTTTATAACAACCA
>Ga0265294_10010897_pt1 | contig 10283 bp, 7 predicted proteins | sample MunlanPumphouse3_FD_192504 | JGI IMG/M metagenome (GOLD analysis project Ga0265294, IMG submission 192504) | Groundwater microbial communities from a municipal landfill in Southern Ontario, Canada - Pumphouse #3 | ecosystem: Environmental > Aquatic > Deep subsurface > Groundwater | place...
CATCCAGTTTATATACGATAGGCCAAAGGTCAAAAGAGTTGATTGAAAATGCAAGGGACAGAATTGCCACACATCTCGGAAGCAATCCGTCAGAGGTTTATTTCACATCGGGAGGAAGTGAGGCAGATAATCAAGCGCTATTAACGGCAGCAGCAATTGGCGAGAAAACAGGAAAAAAACATATTGTATCTAGCGCGTTTGAACATCATGCTATTTTACATACTTTAGAAAAGCTTCGTAAAAGAGGATTTGATATTACTTACCTACCAGTTTATGAAAATGGAATCATTCATGTTGAAGATGTAAAAAAAGCAATAAAGAAGGATACCGTGCTAGTAACAATTATGTATGTAAATAATGAAATTGGAACCATTCAACCCATTGCAGAAATTGGTAATCTGTGTAAGGAGAATGAAGTACTATTTCATACGGATGCAGTACAAGCGATTGCACACATGAAGGTAAATATGCAGGAAAGTAATATTGATATGCTTTCTATATCGGCACATAAATTTCATGGTCCGAAAGGGATAGGAGCACTACTTGTTCGAAAAGGGATTCGTATTGAAAACCTAATCGAAGGAGGAGCACAGGAAAAGGGGAAACGTGCTGGAACGGAAAATGTACCTGCGATTATGGGAATGGCCCTTGCGTTAGACATTGCACTTCAAGAATTCGAGGATAAAGAGAATCATATACAAGAACTCAGAGATCGATTACAAGAAAAATTATCAAAGATTCCGCACTCAAAAATAAATGGAGACCTAGAGAAAAGAGTTGCAGGAACATTAAACATATGTTTTGAAGGGATCGAAGGGGAATCGTTATTATTATTATTAAATGATAAAGGAATTGCGGTATCTTCTGGTTCCGCATGCACGTCTGGATCGTTAGATCCAAGTCATGTACTTCTTGCTTTGGGATTACCACATGAAGTGGCCCATGGGTCTTTAAGAATCTCATTAAGCCCAAGCAATACGAAGGAAGAGATGGATTACATAGCAGATTCTGTAAACGAGGTTGTTACCTATTTAAGAAAAATGTCTCCTGTTTGGAGAGATTTAAAAGAAGGGAAGAAAAATTATGTTATATAGTGAAAAAGTAATGGATCATTTTAGAAACCCAAGGAATATGGGAGAATTAAAGGATGCCAATGGCATTGGTGAAGTAGGAAATGCAAAATGCGGTGATATTATGCGAATGTATCTAAAAATAAAAGATGACGTGGTTGAGGATGTTAGATTTGAAACCTTTGGGTGTGGTTCTGCAGTTGCAACAAGTTCGATTGCAACAGAGATGATTAAAGGAAAAAGTATTACGGAAGCCTTAAAACTAACAAACAAAGCTGTGGTTGAGCAATTAGATGGATTACCAGAAAATAAAATTCATTGTTCTGTTCTTGCGGAACAAGCGGTAAAAGCTGCTATAGAAAATTATCAAGAAAATCAGAAATCAAATATAGAAAAAAGTGAAAAATAAGAAAAGATCTCAGTATGTAACATACTGGGATTTTTTTAAAGAAGAAAAATAATAAGTTGATAATCATATAAGAATACGATACTATAATAGAAAAGAAAGAAAAGAAGTTAATTAAGAAAGCAGAGAGGTTTTAGAAATGAGTGTAGTTAGTATTGTAGAATGTAAAACATATGAAGTTGAAGAGATAAAAAATGCATTGAAACTTGCCGTAGACCATTCCGATTTTCCAGATGTGCAAGGGAAAAAAGTATTGCTTAAGCCTAATATTTTGTCGGATTCATCTCCAGAAAAAAGTATTACGACAAATCCGGAAATTGTAAGAGCGGCTATTCAATTGGTAAAAGGAAAAGGGGCAGCAAAAATATATGTAGGAGATTCTCCTGGTTTACAAAGCGGTAATTTTAAACCAAAAAAATGTGGAATTCAACAAATTTGTGAAGAAGAGGGAGTTGAATGGGTTGATTTTACAAGAAAACCAGTTACAAAAATGTTGCCATTAGTTGAGCATAATGTAAAAATAGCAAATATCATTGATAAAGTAGATTTAAGTATAAGCCTTTCGAAATTTAAGACGCATGAATTTATGTATGCAACAGGTTCTGTGAAAAATATGTTTGGACTAATGCCAAGCACAAAAAAAAGTGCACAGCACTTAAGACATCCCTCAAGAGGGTCTTTTGCAAAAATGATTTGTGGATTAATGAGTTATGCAAAAGTGGAATATACGATTATGGATGCAGTTATGGGGATGGAAGGCGCAGGTCCTGCAAATGGAACACCACGTGCAGTTGGGAAAATTATCGCAGGAGATAACCCGTTTGCAGTAGACATTGCAGAAGCAATTATCATGGGATATGATCCCATGAAAATGCCAATTATTCAATGTGCACTAGAAAATAAAGTTGCAAAACTATCATCGATTGAAGAGGTAACCTATTCTTTAATACACGCTCAAAATATTAGTATTAGTGATTTTAAACGAATTGGAGACAATGACGCTTCCAATGTTTTGGACCAAGAAACAGAATATTTAAATAGGCCAGCACCAGAATTTAGTGAAGAAAAATGTATTCAATGTAAAAAATGTATCAATATATGTCCAGCAAAAGCACTTACACTAGAAAATAGAAAGGTTTGTATTAATGAAACAATCTGCATTCGCTGTTACTGTTGTCATGAAGTATGTCCAGTCAATGCCATATCTATAAGTAATTAGGGGATTTATATAAGGGGTAATATATATGAAAAAGAATTATGAGAAATTAATTCAAGAACGGCTAGATAAAGATTTTACAATAATCCTTAGAGTAGCGGGTATTGTTGCTTTTTTTGCTGCATTTATGCTTTTTATTTCACCTGTATCAAAGATATATGCTTTTGTGAATCTTGTGGCGGGTGTTTTTTTTCTTATTTTTTCTATTTTTTCAAATCAAATACATACGGTATATAAAATCTTATTACTAATTATAGTGACGGGTGTGATTTCAGTCATTTCATTTATAGGGGGAGGATTTACCAGCGCATTTTTAATATTGTTGGTTTTAGCAAATATAATGGCGGTTCTGTTTTTGAAAAGTATTCAGAGCCGAACCATTTCTGTCCTATCCATTGGGCTTATGGTTGGTATGGCCTTTTACTCTACCAAGGTAGAATCCTATGTTGAAATTAATGATTACTATTTAACGTGGGGATTGCAGATTATTAGTTTTATTCTTTTTTTAGTTGTCTTTCACAAGTCAGCATATTCGATAAAAAATTATCTGTTTGAAAACATATCAAAACTTGAAAAATCTATTGAAAATAGTGATCGATTAGCATATTTTGATGATCTTACTGGATTGCCGAATTTAAACAAATTTAAAATAGAAGTAGAAAAAAGAATAGAAAAGAACAAAAAAGACGGATTTCTAATTATTTTAAATTTAAAAAGTTTAAGTTTGATTAATTCTACCTTAGGATATGCAACAGGAGATTTGGCACTTCAAGATGTAAGGGATGTTTTTCTTCGTTTAAAAGAAGAACATGAAACTATATCTAGAACTGGAGGAAATGAATTTTCCATCTGGTTTGAAGGAATTACCGAACAAGAACTATATCAAAAATTTTCATTAATTATGGGAGAATTAAAGAAACAAAGTTTTCTTATGAAGAAGAAATTAGAGTTTTTCTCGGTATATGCAAAATTTACTTATGAAAGTGATACCTTTGAGGATTGTTATCGAAAAGCAACGTTGACACTTACGCATGCGAAAAGTAAACGAATTTATGAATTTCTACCATATAATAATCAGATTGAACTGATTTTAAGAAGAAAAGAAATGCTGAAGGATTTAATTGAAGAGGGATTAAAAGAAGGTGAATTTGAGCTTTATTATCAGGCGAAAATTGACTCTAGAACGGAAAAGGTATATGGAGTTGAAGGGCTAGCACGATGGAACAGCAAGGAAGTAGGAATGGTTTCGCCTTACGAGTTTATCCCAGTCATAGAATCCATCAATATGAGTCATGAATTTGGTGATTTTGTTATTCAAAGAGCATGTAGCGATTTTATATCGTTGCAAAAAAAATATGGTAAGGATATACGGTTTTCGATTAATATTTCTCCTTCTCATATCAAAGATGAAGCGATAATAAAAACAATCAAAGATGCTTTAGAAAAATATCAGATTCCACCAAATCGACTGATAGTAGAAATCACAGAGAATTTATTAATTGAAGGATTTAAGGATGTAAAAGAAATTTTAAAAAAACTAAAAGAATTAAATGTATTGATTTCTCTAGATGACTTTGGCACTGGATATTCTTCGCTAAATTATTTGGGGCAATTAGAATTTGATGAATTAAAAATTGATAAAATTTTTATTGATCAAATTGAAAGCAGTCCTTTGTCTTATATTTTAATTGATAACATCATACAGCTATCGAAAAAATTTAATTTAGAAGTAATAGCTGAGGGAGTGGAAACGAAAGAACAATGTGAAGTACTTGATAAGTTAGGGTGTTATTTGATACAAGGATTTTATTTTTCAAAACCAGAAAAATTATAGGAGAAGTTATGATAATACTAGAAAAACCATATGTATCTGATGTGCTTTTAAAGACAGTGGAAACATTGAAGATTCCTGTGCTAAAAAATGAAATTACAAAGAAATATCAAGAGGAATATTCATTAGAATTAATTGAAGACAAAGAATTTATAGAGAGATACCAAGAAGATAGTAAGTTATACACGAATTCTGAAAATTCGTTGGAGTTTATATATAATAATCTTCCAATGGACAAAAAAATAAAAACGATTCATATGTTTAAAAATAAAGCAGAATTTCGTTCGATCATAAAAGAGATTTATCCAGATTTTTACTATACCACGATTTCTTATGACAAGTTACCTACCTTTGACATAAGTAATATAAAACTACCTGTAATATTGAAACCAAACCAAGGGTTTTTTAGTCTTGGAGTCTATACAATATATACGAAAAAAGATTGGACTTGCGCGATTGAAGAAATTAAAGAGTTGGCGAAGAAAGAAAAAAATCCGTTTAATGAAGAGGTAATTAGCCACTCAGAATATATTATCGAAGAATATATTACGGGAGAAGAATATGCAGTAGATGGCTATTATAACGAAAAAGGGAATGTCGTTATTTTAAATATTTTGAAACACATTTTTGCTTCAAAAAACGATGTTTCTGATCGATTATATATTACGAGTACCGATATTATTAAAACATATTTTAAACCGTTAGAATTCATTCTGACGAATGTGAATAAAAATTTGAAAATTAAAAATTTTCCATTTCACTTTGAAGTAAGAATTGACGGAGAGAAAATTGTACCAATTGAGATGAATCCATTAAGATTTGCTGGGTGGTGTACTACTGATATCGCCTTTTATTCTTATGGAATCAATACATATCAATGCTTTTTTCAAAATCAGAAACCAGATTGGGAGAAAGTGTTTGCGGAAAATAAAGACGTGGTATATGCCATGGTAATTATGGATAAGAAGCAAAATTCGAATCAGGATATAGGGGAATTTGGCTATGGGCATTTAAAAGATAACTATAAACAAATTTTAAAAATAAGAGAAGTGGATTATCAAATTCACTCCGTTTATGGATTTATGTTTCTTAAAATACAAACAGAAATGGAAGCGTGGTTTCAAAAAATATTAAACGAGAATTTTGACCGCTTCTTATCTTGAAATTGAAACCTAAGCAATTATGGATTTTTTGGTAAGGTATAAAGGAGGCCCATATGAACAAAGATTTTAAGGTGCTTGCAGATATAAGACATAAAGTATTTACAGAAGTAAGTAAGATTGCATTTAGTGGAGATATGGAAAATATTGCCAATATTCCCTATGAAATAATTGAAGGGGATGTTGCGAAATTTAGAGATAGTACGTTTTTGGAACGTGCGATTGTAAGCGAAAGAATTCGTCTTGCAATGGGTCTGAACTTAAGGAAAAATAATAAACATAGACCAATTACTGAAGGATTAGAACAAGCGAATAAACCAGAAAAATATTACGAACCACCACTAATTAACGTCATCAAATTTGCATGTGATGCATGTCCAACAAAAAGTTACATGGTTTCAGATATTTGTAGAGGTTGTTTGGCACACCCATGTGTAGAAGTGTGCCCAGTGGATGCTATACATATTGTAAATGGAAAAAGTTTAATTGATCAGGAAAAATGTATTAAATGTGGGAAATGTGCAAAAGTGTGCCCTTATTCGGCAATTATAAAACGAGAACGTCCATGTATGGCAGCATGTGGGGTAGATGCTATTTCTTCGGATGAACAAGGAAAAGCGGATATAGATTATGACAAATGTGTCAGTTGTGGAATGTGTATGGTAGCTTGTCCATTTGGAGCAATTGCTGATAAGAGCCAGATTTATCAATTGATTCAATCAATAAATCATGGAGATGAAGTGATTGCAGTCGTGGCCCCTTCATTTTTAGGTCAATTTGGAAATAAGGTAGGTATTCAAGATTTTAGAAATGGATTGGTAGAATTGGGATTTTCAGATGTGGTAGAAGTGGCCATAGGAGCTGACATTTGCACGATTGAAGAAGCCTATGATTTTATTGAAAAAGTTCCAGAAGAACATGCTTTTATGGGAACTTCTTGTTGCCCATCATGGTCGGAAATGGCAAAAAAGAATTTTCCAGAATATGCGGATAATATTTCCATGGCATTAACACCAATGGTATTTACAGCACGTATGGTACGAGAAAAAAACCCAAAAGCAAAGATTGTATTTATTGGACCATGTAGTGCGAAAAAATTAGAAGCATCTAGAAAAAGTGTGAAAAGCGAAGTAGATTTTGTCATTACTTTTGAAGAACTTTCAGGAATGTTAGATGGAAAGGACACTGAAATTTTAGGAACAGATAGTGTTTTTACAGATGAAGCGACCTGTTCTGGAAGAGGATTTGCTGTTACGGGAGGCGTTGCAAATGCAGTTTCAAAGTTGATTGAAAAAATAGATCCGAAGCAAGTTGTAAAAATACAGACTGCGGATGGATTAAAAGAATGTGTGCAAATGTGTAAAGATGCAGCGAAAGGGAAATATGATGGATATCTATTAGAAGGAATGGCATGCCCAGGAGGTTGTGTTGCAGGTGCAGGTTGCATGGCAAAGCCAAATGTGTCTGCTGCAAAGGTTAAGAAAGCAGCAGAAGAATCCAAACGTAAATATGCGGATGAGTCAATTTATGCAGATAAACTTTATTTATTAAAAGAAGGAGAATATGAATCGGCAAGAAAGTAAGGATGGGGCGAGTTTTTATTTGACGTGTTGTAGCAAACTGCTATAATACAAGAGTAACATGTTATTTTGAAGGGAAAAGATTTGATTAGAAAAAGGAGTGTATTATGAAAAAGGTAAAATTTGAATTTATTTATATTCCGCATGCACTATTAATACTATTTGCATTATTTCTTCTATTATTTTCAGTTGATGTATTTGGAGGTGTAGACCCCATATGGAAACAAGTGGTTGGTTTTCTTATCCACTCAATTCCAAGTATGTTGTTGCTTGTGGTTTTTTTGTTATCAAGGAAATGGCCACTTATAGGAGCAATTACTGGATTTATTGTATTTGCATTTTTTACATTTATATTTAATACCTACCGAGAAATCAGTTCGTTTCTATTCATCTCATTACCAATATTAATTGTTTCAGGATTATATCTAATTGCGCATTATCGAAACATTGAGAATAATAAAGAATAAAAAAGATTGAAAAAGTTCAAAAAAAATAAGCCCTCTGCAAAAAGGTAAAGAAAAGTTTTTTTGCAGGGGGTTTTTACGACAAGAAAAACAAAAAATAAATAAAAGTTGACGGTATTTCTTATTTAATTTATGATAAAAATAGTAAATATGGACTATAGGAGCTTTTATGGATGATAATAAGGAAAAAATAATAGAAAAGAAATACAAGAGGCGGGTACGATATAATGGAACACATCCAAAAACGTATCGGGAAAAATATAAAGAGCATCAACCTGAAAAGTACGCAGACACCATTGAAAAAGTCATTCGAAAAGGAAGCACACCAGCGGGGATGCACATTCCTATTTGTGTACAAGAAATTTTAGATTTCTTGCAAATTAAACCTGGACAAAAGGGTCTGGATGTAACGCTTGGATATGGTGGACATACACTAGAAATGCTTTCCTGCTTAAAGGGAGAAGGACACCATTATGCCTTAGATATTGATCCAATTGAAATTGTGAAGACAAAAAAAAGATTAGAAGAACAGGGATTTGGAGAGAATATTTTAACGATTAAACAAATGAATTTTGAAAAAATTGATGAATTAGTAAAAGAAGTTGGACCATTTGATTATATATTAGGAGATTTAGGAGTGTCTTCTATGCAGATAGATGACCCAGAACGTGGATTTTCTTATAAAACAAAAGGACCTTTAGATTTACGCTTAAATCCCCAAAAAGGATATTCTGCAGCAGATCGTATAAAAGATATTACGGAGAAAGAATTAGAAGGTATGTTAATTGAGAATGCAGATGAACCATATGCACAAAAAATAGCCAAGGCAATTATTCTAGAAAGAAAAAAGAAACCAATTTTGACAACTACTGATTTACAACAGATTATTGAAGCAGCGTTGCAAGGAATTCCCAAAGAAAAACAAATAGAGGAAATAAAAAAATCATGTCAACGAACCTTTCAAGCGCTACGCATTGATGTGAATAATGAATATGAAGTATTAGATTCATTTTTAAAGAAATTGCCAAATGCTTTAAACGAGGGAGGACGAGTAGCCATTTTAACGTTTCATTCGGGAGAAGACCGCTTGGTAAAGAAATCGTTTAAGGAATTTTATAAAAGTGGATTATATCGTGAGATTGCAACGGAAGTAATTCGACCTTCAAAAGAAGAACAGTTTAGAAATGGACGTGCACGTTCTGCAAAGATGCGTTGGGCAATCAAGGCTAAAGATAAAGAAATTAGTTTCCATAGAGAGGAGTGAACAATGTATACCGTTGTAGTGGCAGATGATGAAACAAGACAAAGAGATGCAATGATAGAGACTGTTCCATGGGAAGAACTGGGGTTTAAAGTAGTTGGTTCTGCAGAAAATGGAATTGAGGCATTAGAACTAGTAGAACAATTAGAACCAGACTTGCTTTTAACAGATATTCGGATGCCTTTTTTATCGGGAATTGAATTAGCAAGAAGGGCAAGAGAAATTCGTCCTGCAATGAACATTGTATTTTTAAGTGGGTATGATGATTTTTCTTACGCACAACAAGCAATTCAATATAATATTATTAGTTATTTATTGAAACCTATTTCCGCAAAAGAGATGACAGAAAATTTAAAAAAAATTCGTGAAAAAATGGATTCCAAAATACTGGAATTGGTTTCAGGGGAAGTGAAAGAAGATTTATTAAGTAAAAAAAATGAATGGGAAAAGGGGAACCTTGTACTTTCCTTATGTTTGGATTCGCCAAGAAATGTTAATTTAAAAAACACATATTGGATAGAGATAAAGGAACAACTAATAAATTTGGGCATTATAAATAGTGATCGTGATAAGATGGATTATCAAATTATGGTTGTGCGGTTACTTGATAAGGAAGATAGTAATTGTACCAACAGAAAACATATTAGCTTAATTAATGGTATTTTAAATAAATATTTATCCTTTGGGACAGCATATACGAATGGAAAAATTATATCTTTATGTGCATCGAATAAAAGAGATTTGGAAAAGTTTTCTCCTATTTTTTCAAAAGAAATTATACAAGTAGTAAATAAAGTTTTGAATAAGAAATGTGTGATGGGAATCAGTAGATTTTACGAAAAACTCGAGGAACTAAATATAGCCTATGCAGAAGCGTTAGAGGCTTGTATTTATGCAAAAACAGAAAATGAAGGTCCAGTATTTATTTCAGATATCGAAAAATCAGCTACGCATCCTCCAGAACAAATGAATTTAATTATGATGGAACTAGATCGATTAATTAAAGTGGGAACGGAAGAGGAATTAGCAGAATTTCTAAGTGAATTGCTTTCTAATCAAAAAGAATCTATGAATAATTTTATGATTTTACAAATTGCATCTACTATCTATGGTGTGTTTTGCAGTGTTTCTAATGAAAAAGAAGCTGAGAAAAAAATGAAAGAAATGAATTTCCCTGGGGAAATATATATACATGCTTCAACAGAAATTGTAAAAAGTGAATTGATTTCTTTTGCATTAGAAGCAAAACGCACGGTCACAAATCAAAGAAAAGATAGTGCTCAGATTCTTTGTGA
>Ga0265294_10010900_pt1 | contig 10282 bp, 7 predicted proteins | sample MunlanPumphouse3_FD_192504 | JGI IMG/M metagenome (GOLD analysis project Ga0265294, IMG submission 192504) | Groundwater microbial communities from a municipal landfill in Southern Ontario, Canada - Pumphouse #3 | ecosystem: Environmental > Aquatic > Deep subsurface > Groundwater | place...
CGGAGAGGATGCGGGAGATGCCGGGACCGATCTCCGCGATTGCCCACCTGTTGATGATCTCTCTATCTGAATAGGGTGTCGTCCTGTTGTTCATGGTACGTGGTACAGAGTTCTCACGTGCAGCGTGAAAGGGGTTGTGAAATGTTTATGGGAAGTTCTTGATTTGTGGGGGGAGTCAATCGGATGTGATGGGGTGTCAGTACTTATCACCAGATATTGGGCGGAACATCTCTCTTAGTGCATTATGGAAAATTGTTTTCATTTAAGTCAAGGAAAAATCAGTGATCTCATTAGAAAAACTATATAAGGACATGTGTCAATTCTCAAACCTATACGGAAAGGAACTGATATTATGTCTCTAGATTTGCCCTTCCCTCCTGACCCGAATAAAGAGGCTTCTGATGCGGAATCCAGGGTTAAGGGTGGTTTTGACGCTTTCTTCCAGAAAGCTACCGGGCACACACCATATTCATTTCAGCGCAACCTTGCAACCTTGGAGGATTTCCCCGAACTTATCAAAATTCCCACCGGTATGGGGAAGACTGATGCAGTAATCCTGGGTTGGTTGTGGAGAAGACGGTTCGATCCTCGAGACGAGGTTCGCCAACGTACACCTCGGAGGTTGGTTTACTGTCTGCCTATGCGAGTTCTCGTCGAACAGACCCGGGACAAAACAAAACAATGGCTTGATCAATTAGGGATTCTGGCTGCATCACCTGGTGATGACAATGCTGTAACCGGTTTTGCTGAGAGCAACATGGGTGAGGACAAGCGGATAGCGGTCACGGTCCTTATGGGGGGAGAGGAGAGAGAATGGTGGGATCTCTACCCCGAACGAGACGCCATCATCATTGGAACCCAGGATATGCTCTTATCACGGGCTCTCAACCGCGGTTACGGCATGAGCAGGTACCGTTGGCCCACTCACTTTGGCCTCCTGAACAACGACTGCCTCTGGGTGATGGATGAGGTTCAACTCATGGGAAGAGGGCTTGCCACGACTACCCAGCTCCAGACATTCCGTCACCGCCTGGGAGCGATGGAACCCTTCCCGGCTCGATCCGTCTGGATGAGCGCAACCCTGGAAGAGAGGTGGCTGGGCACGGTGGACTTTGATCCCGGTACAAGCATTGCCTGGACCCTAACTCTCGGCAAGGACGATCTGGCTGAGCCCGCAATCCAGTCCCGGATACAGGCAAAGAAGATCCTGGAGCGGGTCGAAACTGGTGCTGGAGATCGCAAGGGTCTCGCCGGGGAAATCCTCGATAAACACCAGGCAGGAGCCCGAACTCTCGTGATCATGAACACTGTGAGGAGCGCAACAGATCTTCACAAGGAGCTCTCGAAGAGAAAGCCGGATGCGAAGCTTGTTCTCATTCATTCCCGCTTCAGGCCGCCTGACCGGCAGGAAGTGGTCAGAGATCTTCTTGAGGTACCTGGCCCTGAAGGCACCATCATCGTCTCCACACAGGTCGTCGAGGCGGGCGTGGATGTCTCGGCGAAAGTTCTCTTCACCGAGCTCGCTCCCTGGCCCGCGCTCGTGCAGAGGCTTGGAAGGTGCAACCGAGCCGGCGAGTATGACGAAGCCCGGGTATACTGGATTGACGTACCCACCGATAAGAAGGGTTCTGCCCTCCCTTACACATCTGAAGAGTTAGATGGAACTCGGGAGGTGCTTCTCAGCCTGGAAAGCCAGAGCGTGGGACCCGACCATCTCCCGGATCTCCAGCAAGAGGTCGTTCATGAGCAGGTGATACGCGAGAAGGACATAATAGAGCTCTTCGATACCACTCCCGACCTTGCCGGGAACGATCTGGATATCTCTCGGTTCATACGTGACGTTGATGATACAGATGTCCAGGTGTTCTGGCGGAATTTCCCTGAGGAAGGGCCGGTTGGCGAAGAACTGGAACAGGCGCCGCACAGGGACGAGATCTGTACGGTCCCAATCGGTGAGATCCGCGATCTAGTCCGAAAGAACGAAGATGGCTGGTTCTGGGATACACTCGACGGCAGATGGAATCGGGTCAGGGCGGATTCGATCTACCCTGGAATGATCCTTATGCTCCGGGCAGAGAGTGGTCATTATACTCTGTCCGGGGGATGGGACATTAGGTCAAAAGAAACCGTCCCGGTCATCCAGAGAGAGGATGGTTCTGGTGATAAAGATTATACCAGCAACGAATCGGCGGTCGGCGGTTGGATGTCGATTGCAGAACACACAGGCCTGGTCTGCGAGGAGATGGCAACGATCCTCGACACGCTTGGACTGGATGATCGGTGGAGATCTTCTCTGCTAGAAGGGGCACGCTGGCACGATGCCGGGAAGGCCCATAGATCGTTTCAGGCACTGTTGAAGAAGGATGCGCTGGAAGAATTTGACCCCTCTCCGGCTGCAAAGGCACCCCCTGGTGCATGGAAGGGCAGATTAACAACCAGCCCTGAGGCAGATGACGAGCGGCGTAGATACTTCCGGCACGAGCTCGCCTCAGGGATCGCCGCGCTCCAGAATGGCAGGGATGATCTTGTGGCGTACCTTGCCGCAGCTCACCACGGCAAGGTACGGGTATCGATCAGGTCGATGCCAGGCGAAAAACGCCCTCCTGGCCGGAACGTCCGATTCGCCCGGGGGGTCTGGGATGGTGATGTTATTCCTGAGACCAACCTCGGCGGAGGCGTCATTCTGCCGCAGACAACGATCGATCTCTCCTTCATGGATCTCGGTCACGGCGTCAACGGCGCAAGCTGGCTTGCGCGGGCTCTTGAATTGAGGGACCGACAGGACATTGGTCCCTTCCGGCTTGCTTTTATGGAAGCCCTGATGAAAGCCGCCGATGAGCGGGCGAGTAGAGGTGATGGAGCATGACCCGCATAGCGCTCTCCGGCTGCACCTCTGAGCCGTTCTCCTCATACCTGTCAGGGCTTGCGGTCCTGCGACTGGTCTCCGAACAGAAGGACCGGAATGCACGAGGGTGGTGGGATGGTGGCTCCTTCCATCTTGAATCAAGTCTTGACGAGGAGAGTCTCCTAGACTTCTTCCTGAACGAGTATGTTCCCACCCCCATTGTATCGCCATGGAACGGTGGCAGCGGGTTTTACGGGGGTGACAACACCGAGGGTATGGATGCAATTATGCAGAGCGATTCAGAACGCTTTGCTCTGTATCGAGAAACCATCAGGAAGGTCAAATCATTCCCGGAGATGCCGGAGACACAGTTACCTCTAGGAAGGATGCTGGAGTTGCTGGAGAGCGAATTCACGGGGGGGTCTGGGCAAAAAGTGCTCGATCTTGTGAACGAGACCCGCAAATTTGCCGACCACGTGGCCCCTCTTCTCTCCTCCAGGAGTCCGCTGGACCTGACAATCGAAGACCTGGAGGCAGAGGCGAAACCGCCGAAAAATGCGTCTCGGACAGAGAAAGAGCGGGGCGCGGCGATAAAAAATCTGATCAACTCTGCCAAGAAGATGAGGAGCACTATCAAGCAAAGAATGCGGGGTTCTGGGAAAACCCAGATCATTCTGGCCTGCCGGGACAGGCTTGATACACGTGTGGTGGAGTGGATTGACGCTGTAGCAGCGATCAACCACACCGGCGAAGCAGAGTTTCCGCCCATCCTGGGGACTGGCGGGAACGAGGGACGCCTTGAGTATTCCAACACCTTCATGAAGCACCTCTCCTCGCTCCTTCTTTCAGATGATCTGGGTGCTTCCTGTAGCCTGCTCAGAAACACTCTCTTTGGCGACCCGACTGGTCGCCTCCAGATAGCCAGCGTAGGCCAGTATGACCCTGGACGTGCAGGAGGCTTCAACCAGGGCCATGGTGTCGAGAACAAGGATTTCCCGGTAAATCCATGGAGTTTTGTACTCACGATGGAGGGGACAATCTCGTGGGCCAGCTCAGTCGCACGCCGCCAGAGATCCACCGGCCCGGGATTCCTCAGGAGTCCTTTTACCGTCAGGTCGACACCTGTCGGGTACGCTTCATCCTGTGGCAAAGACGAGAATGATGCAAGGGCTGAGATATGGGCGCCGTTGTGGGATTGCCCCGCGGGATACCACGAGCTCCGGTCATTCCTGAGCGAAGGGCGAGCCGATGTGGGGCGGAGACCTGCAGCAACCGGCATTGAGTTTGCAGAAGCCGCATCATCCCTCGGGGTGGATCGTGGTGTCACAGAGTTTGTCCGATTCAGCCTGCTTAAACGGAGAGGCGATAGTTACGTGGCCCTCCCTGCAGGCAGATTCCCGGTCAGCACCAGAACCGAAAGCGATCTGATCCGGGAACTCAACCAGCTCTTGGGAACTGTCGACAACTTCCTGCGTAAATTTAAGGGGGATGGACCTCCAGCCAGTTTCTCATCAGCGAGAAGGGAGATTGACGAGGCTATCTACACCCTGCTCGTCCACGGAGGCGCAACCCATGTCAAGTATCTGGTTGCAGCCATCGGGAGCCTTGAACGTCTCATAGCTCAACGGGGGCCGGGGGGGAAGCCTAAACTCGCCCGCCCTGTATCGGGTCTGAGCCCGCGGTGGATCTCTGCTACCGATGACGGGAGCATTGAGATCAGGATCGCTGCCGCCCTGGCATCAATCGGAGCTACTGGGGATGTGGGCCCGATCAGGGCGAACCTGGCCCCGGTGGATCCCATAAGGCCTTGGAGATGGGACAGTGGTCAGGGTCAGGTTGCCTGGCATGGAAACTCACTCACTTCCAGGCTTACTTCCGTGCTTTCTCGAAGGATGATGGACGCTCAGAGAACAGGTGCTGGAGGGAACCCGCTCTGGGGAGCGATCGGCCTCTCTGCAGAGGATGCGTGTGCCCTGATAGATGGCAGGGTCGACGAATCCCTCATCGAGGATCTGCTGTTCGGCTTCACCTGGATCCGGTGGAGCGATACAGAAACCCTCCGTGCCGTTCGGAAGAGCCTGATGGTTCAGAATGGGTGGAAAAGACCCACTACCGAGAGACTGGTACCCCGCTCGTTTGCACTGCTTAAAATCCTCTTCCTGCCTGGAGAGATCCAGATGAACGGCGAGGCGATAACGATCAGGCCCGAACCTTCCATCGTCCCGCGCCTGAAGGGGGGTCACGTACAGGATGCATGTAAGGTCGCGGGACGCCGGTTATCTTCAGCGGGGCTCATCCCCACCACTATCGACTTCCCGGACGGGGGCGATGGCGTTCGTATAGCCGCTGCCCTTCTCTTGCCGATCCAGAGGAAGCAGGAGATTATGAGGCTAGTTCTCAGACCACAACAGAAAAAAAGCGTAGTATGAATCGAAAAGGATGGTATTTGCATGACTGAAATTTCACATGAGATGGAGACGCTGAAGGATGTTCCCCGGCTTCTGCTCGAAGTCGAACTTCAGCCCGTTCAGGGCGACCGTTTCCAGCCTACGGGTTTTCCCGATCTGGGCGCGGCGATCTACGAAAGACCTGACGGAACGCGGATGATTCTGGTTGAATCTTCTCAGTCCGTCGCGAACAGGCTTGAAGAGGTCTGTCTTGAGGGGTCTGGCCCGGGGATAGCACAGGAGCTCGCCGGTCTTCCGTACGTTACGGCAAAACTTGATGGGGCGGTCGAGACCGAGACGAGTTCGCTCGTTGAAGCTCACCGCATAAATTCGCCGTTCATCATAACCAACAAGGAGTTCAAAGAGGCGTTCAAGGAGAAAGCCGGATACAAGGTTGGGAAACCGCTCAACTGGGAGAATATCGCTGGAGCTTTCTTCTTCTACGACCCAAACTCGCTCCTCCACGGGGCGTTCATGGCCAATCTTGAGGACGGCAGGGTCAAAGTTCAGCGCGCACTCAGCGGTTTCATTGAGGCGGAAGGCATCCGGGAGGCCGCGTCGGGTGGCGTTAAGAACAACCCGCTGGATCCCACTGGTAAGATCCGGGTTGTGGGTTACGACAAAGACGTGTACGGAAACGTTCCCTACCACCGTATGGAGTTTACGGCCGACCGGATCGTCGCCTACTTCAACTTTGATCTCGCCCTCCTTGAGGGTTACGGCCTTGAGCAGGAGGCTAAAGAGTTGCTTGTCGCCCTCGGGCTGTATAAGGTTCGCAGGTTCCTGAGCAGCGGGCTCCGGTTGCGAACCGCCTGTGACCTCGCGCCAAAAGAGGGTGTCAGGGTAACGGCCCCAGAAAGATTCACTGTCCCCGACGAAGAGAGTCTGCTTAAGTTCATACAGGAAATGATCAGGGCCTGCGCAGAGAAGAAACTCTTTGCGGATCCGCCGGTGACTGTGCTGAAAGCTGACGTAATCTGGAAGGAAGAGAAGAAAGAGACTGTATCCGAGGAAGAGGAGATTGAGTCGTAAGGGGATCTCGATATGCTGGCTATTGAGCTGAGTCTCCTCACGGGACGTTTCCACGCGACGCCCTGGGGACGTAACGTAAACGAGGGAGAGCCTGAATGGCCTCCGTCTCCCTACAGACTTATCCGGGGGCTCTATGACGTCTGGAAGCGGAAGCTGAGCGACTGGCCCGGGAGCCGTATCGAGCCTATCTTTGCGGCTCTCGCATCGGAACCTCCCGTGTTTCATCTGCCGGCGGCAAGTGCATCTCATACCAGGTCCTATCTCAGCCAGAACAATAAGGATGCGGGGAAAAAACAGTTAATATTTGATGCTTTCGTCGCGGTCGAGAAGGATTCAAGCCTGTTTATGATGTGGCCGAATATCGATCTCAGCGCGGACCAGAGGGATGATCTGGACCGGATGCTTGGGTTGATGAACTATCTGGGCAGATCGGAGTCGTGGGTTGCCGCGCGGCTTCGCTCCGATATTAATGGGGTTAAATGGAATTGCGCCCCAAATAATGGTTCTAATGGCAGAGAGGAACTTGAAATTGTCAGGGTTGCCTGTCCCATGCCTGAACCTGCTTATACTGCTAACCCCTACACTAGGCCGCCCCGGACCAAGAGGGAAAAACCCGAAACTCTGAGCTGGCTGGATGCACTGGCCTTCACCACGGACGAGATGCAGAAGGCTTGCCTGAGTGTACCTCCTGCTTTTCAGTATGCTGACTACTTACGGCCCACTAGATGTTTCAGCGTGAAACGTGCCCCGCAGAGTTCAGAACGCGGCTTGGCGTTCAACGGAGTGATCTATGCTCTTGAATCTCGGGTGACTCCATCGGTGATTTCGACTGTAGAGGTGGCTGAACGGGCACGTCGCAAGTTGATGGGGATCCATAAACGGGTGGTCAATGACCCGGCAAAAGTCTCTCCCAGATTCAGTGGTAAAGGGGAAGACGGTAAACCCCTGCAGGGCCATCAGCATGCCTATGTGCTCCCCCTCGACCGGGATCAGGACGGGTGGCTGGATCATCTCCTCATTATGTGTAAGGTGCCCTTCAACCATGACGAGATGATTGCGCTGGACAGGCTTGACCGGGTATGGCAGCCAGATGGAAAACCGGACATCTATTTCATTCCCTTGAAATGGGGGCAGATTGAGGATCTGCTGGAAGGCGGCGGATCAAGGACTCGATTTTCCAGCGCAACCCCGTTTGTCCCGCCACGGCATTATCGCAAGGGGCGGGGACCGTTTCAGGAATGGCTCGCAGACGAGGTGCGCCGCGAAGCAGTCAATCATGGCCTGCCCGATCCAGTGGAGGTCAGGCTCCTCGATAAACTATCGATACGGGGCGGGCGGCATGTCAGGTGGCTTGAGTTCCGGCGGAATCGAAAAGGAGATCAACCGGGGATGGGCTACGGGTTTGAGCTGGTCTTTACAGAACCGGTGAACGCCCCGATAGCCCTGGGATACGGGGCTCACCTGGGATTGGGGCAGTTTGTTCCCGCCCGGACTGACCACTGATAGTATTTCGTGCACCTGTCAGATGGTCAGCCTCTGGCCAGCCTGAGTCTCTGTCCTTTCCGGGGAAGAATGAACCCGGAGCCCATGGGGCAGGTCATCGGCTTGGGAAGGTTTGTTCCAGGAGAAAAGAAGAGTTATGAAAAAGGAGGCGTGGCAGGATAGCGGATGGGTTCCTGACCTGATTCCTGCCCGGATGTTAAACGAGTTTACCTACTGCCCGCGGCTCTGCTATATCGAATGGATCCAGGGGGAATTTGTAGACAGTGTCGATACGGTGGATGGTCGGTTCCAGCACAGGCGGGTGGATCTGGAATCCGGGGTTGTACCGGCTGATGATGAGACACATGAGGTTTTTCACGCCAGATCTGTACATCTCTCGGGATCAGAGACCGGTATTACTTGCCGCATCGATCTCATCGAAGGTGAAGGGAAGCGGGTCACGCCGGTAGACTACAAGAGAGGTTCCGTGCCCGACGTGCCCGGGGGTGTTTACGAGCCGGAGAGGGTACAGCTCTGTGCCCAGGGACTGGTTTTGAGGGAGAACGGATTTGATTGCTCTGAAGGCATAATCTACTTCGTCAAGTCAAAACAGAAGGTCTCCGTGCCTTTTGATGATCTGCTGGTGAGAAGGACGAGAGAACTGATCGATTCCCTCAAGAAGATAGCCCGAGAGGGTACGATCCCTCCTCCTCTGGAGGGGAGTGCTAAGTGCGTGCGCTGTTCTCTTGCCGGGATATGCCTGCCGGATGAGGTCAACGTCCTGAAGGAGATGGAGATGGGGGTGGAGGGGGACGACGTCAAAACTGCGAGGAAACTCGTCCCCTCCAGAGATGACCAGATTCCGGTATATGTCGTCGGTCATGGCCAGATGGTTAAAAAACGTGGCGATCGTCTGGAATTCTGGTTAAAGGAGGATAAGGTGGGGGAGGCAAAGTTGAGGGATGTCGCTCAGCTCTCCCTGTATGGGGGTGTGGGGGTCACTACACCTGCTCTTGCGGATCTGCTCCAGAGAGGTGTGCCGGTATGCTACTTCTCTTATGGTGGCTGGTTCTATGGGATATCCCAGGGAAACACCAATAAAAATGTGGAGCTGAGGATACGCCAGTTTGGCTGGGCTGGCGATAGCACGAAATCCTTGAAAATAGCGAGATCATTCGTATCCGGCAAGATCAGGAACTCTCGAACACTCATCCGGAGGAACGATCCGGGTCCTCCAAAGAAGGTCTTAACGTCACTCAATCGTCTGGCAGGAGAGGCTGAGGTGGCAGAAAGCGCAGAGAGTTTGCTCGGGATAGAAGGAGCAGCGGCCCAGATTTACTTCTCGCGGTTCAATAACCTTTTGAAGTCCGGGGATATCGGGTTCTTGTTTGAGAACCGGAATAAAAGACCCCCTAAAGATCCGGTGAATGCCGTGTTATCGTACCTCTATGGGGTTATGGTTAAGGAGTTCTTCGTCACGCTTCAGGCAGTGGGTTTTGATCCTTATCTGGGGTTCTACCACCGGCCAAGGTACGGCAGACCGGCTCTTGCTCTCGATCTCATGGAGGAGTTTCGTCCTCTCATTGCAGACTCCGTTACAATCACACTCTTCAATAACGGTGAACTCACGGAGAATGACTTCATATGCAGGGGGTTGGGGATCTCTCTCAATCAAAAAGGGAAGAAGACAGTGATTGCCGGTTATGAGAGAAGAATGAGTTCAGAGATAACGCATCCTATCTTCGGGTATAGGGTCAGCTACCGGCGCATTCTGGAGGTTCAGGCAAGGCTTCTTGCGAGAGTGATCCAGGGTGAGATCCAGGAGTATCCACCCTTCTGTACCAGGTGAAATGATGAGTGGTTTAAACGTATACGTCGTAAGCTACGACATCTCGGATCAGAAGCGACTCTACGCCGTGCACAAAACCTTGAAAGGTTATGGGGATCCCCTTCACTACTCGGTATTTCGTTGCCACCTATCTTCGAAGGGTAAGGTTGAACTGGTAGCTGCCTTGACTGGTATTATTAATCATAATGATGATCGGGTTATGATTATCCATCTGGGGCCGCTGGAAGGAGAGGCTGACAGAAGGATTGAGTATTTAGGAGTCCATCCGAAGGTCAACGATCAGTCGGCCATTATCAGCTGACCGTTGCGAGAGGTGAGGTGGTGGACAGGTTCCCGGGATCTGCTCGAAAGGATGCTGAAAGAGAATGACACTGAATGGTACTGATGGAATGTGCAAAGAGAATTCAGAATTCGGGAAAGATTCAGGAGAATTGTCGTTCTTTAAAAAAGAGAGGTGGCACCAGGATGTTGGGGGTGCGACCATGTCTTATCGTACAGCATCACTTACCCGGGACGGTTACAACGGTATTTTGGCAGCTTTTATCAGCCTTGAGTGTTCTCATATATATGTGTGCCCTTACCATGTCTGAAAGGACATGGCCCAATTGAAGCAGACTCCTGTATAGC
>Ga0265294_10010901_pt1 | contig 10281 bp, 11 predicted proteins | sample MunlanPumphouse3_FD_192504 | JGI IMG/M metagenome (GOLD analysis project Ga0265294, IMG submission 192504) | Groundwater microbial communities from a municipal landfill in Southern Ontario, Canada - Pumphouse #3 | ecosystem: Environmental > Aquatic > Deep subsurface > Groundwater | place...
TACACAACGTTTTCCCGGAGCAGATGCATGAGAACATACCTGGAGGGACAGAGCGCACTACTCTTGTCCTTTGCAATCATTGCACGAATCCTCCGTGTGTCCGGGTTTGTCCCACCAAGGCCACTTTTCAGCGAGAGGATGGCATTGTGATGATGGATTTCCATCGCTGTATTGGTTGCAGATACTGTATGGCTGCTTGCCCTTACGGTTCGCGGAGCTTCAATTTTATGGATCCCAGGCCGCACATCAAGGATGCAATTCCCGAATTTCCTACACGGACTAAAGGCGTTGTTGAAAAGTGCGAATTCTGTTCAGAGAGACTTGCCGAAGGGAAGCTTCCCTATTGCGTGGAGGTTTCTGAAGGGGCGATGATGTTTGGTGATCTGGAAGATCCTGAGTCCGAGGTACGCAAGGTTCTTGCTTCGCGGTATTCGATTCGCAGAAAACCCGAGCTTGGAACAGAACCAGGCGTCTACTACTTAATCTAAGAGGTGGGTAGCTATGCTGGAGAAAGTTCTCAAAGGAAATAAGGTTTATTGGGGCTGGTTGGCTATACTGCTGGCGCTCATGGCCGTTGGTGCTGTGTGTTACGGTAAGCAGCTGGTAAATGGTTTGACCATTACCGGGATGAGCCGTGACGTATCCTGGGGTTTTTATATCGCTCAGTTTACGTTTTTGGTCGGTGTGGCCGCATCTGCTGTGATGATGGTTATCCCCAAGTATCTTCATGACTATAAAGCCTATGGCAAAATACTCATTTTCGGTGAGTTCAACGCCGTGGCCATGGTTTGTTTGTGTCTTATGTTCATCATCGCTGATTTGGGTTCGCCCCAGCGATTGATGAATATCATCATCCATCCTACCCCCAACTCCATGCTGTTTTGGGACATGATTGTTCTCAATGGATATCTACTCATCAATATCTTCGTGGGTTGGATTACGCTGCAGGCGTACAGGAAAGAAGTCGCTCCTCCGCAATGGATCAAGTTTTTTATCTATCTTTCCATTCCTTGGGCTGTGAGTATTCACACAGTGACCGCCTTTTTGTATTGTGGTCTTCCCGGACGCGGTTACTGGATGGACGCCATTCTGGCTTCCCGCTTTCTGGCCTCGGCATTCGCTGCCGGCCCCGCATTCTTGATCATCCTATTGTATATCGTAAAGGCAACAACTTCTTTTGATCCAGGCAAGGAAGCTCTCAAGTCTCTGGGCAAAACCATTGCCTATGCCATGAGTATCAACCTGTTCCTGGTTCTTTGTGAAGTCTTTACCGTTAACTATAGTAATATCCCCAGTCATCTGCACCATTGGCATTATCTGTTTTTCGGGGACGGCGTGCTGGTTCCCTGGATGTGGACATCCATGAGCATGTGTTTTGTGGGTGTGCTGATTTTGATCGTCCCCAGCAATCGAGAAAGCGACAATATGCTTATTTTTGGTTGTCTGTTTGTTTTTATTGGGGCGTGGATTGATAAGGGGCTTGGAATGATCGGTGGTGGTTTTGTGCCCAATGCCTTGATGGAAATTACGGAATACGTTCCCACACAGCTCGAACTTGGGGTTGCTCTCGGAATTTATGCCGCCGGATTTTTGATCCTGACCATGCTTACTAAAATAGCTGTAGGCGTTAAGTTAGAAGTTGGTGAATAATTGGTGTCTCCTACGGCGTGTAGACGGGTAATGATACCCGTTTACGCGCCGTTTTTTTCGACACCGTGCGTACACGATTTTGATCTTTTTGCCCTGCGTCGGGAAGGGGCTCTTTCTTGTTAAAAAAAGTTCCAAAAAGACTTGCGTCTCTTTGGCTTCATGTTTAAGAGCTCTGGGAGATTCTAGGGTGGTCTTACTCCTCCCTGGCAGGTGGATCTTTCCCATAAAACTTTTTTGGAGGTACGTATGTCTTATAAAGTAACTGTTGATCATGAGAAGTGTGTCGGTTGTGGCGAGTGCGTTGATGTCTGTCCTGTTGAAGTTTACGAACTTCAGAACGAAAAGTCTGTGCCTGTAAACGAAGAAGAGTGTTTGGGCTGTGAGTCTTGTATTGAGGTTTGCGAACACGACGCCATCGTGGTCGAAGAAGCTTAGTTGGTATTCAAGACCCCCTCTCAGGGGGTCTTATTTTTATCCTCTTTTCCCTTCCCTTGACTCTATCTCCGAAACATTTATCGTGTCTCCCTGGTTAATGGATAGCTGATTGATTCCCCGTCCACGGTGTTTTCAAAGCTCATAGCCCTTGGAGGTTCCATTGTGCAGGGCTGGAGAACAGACATTTGAGCCCTTTGGTATTTCTTTGAGGCGCGTCAACGTATTAATCCTGTGAGGTTTGTTCATGTCTCTCGATTTTTCGGAATATTTTAAAAAATATGAGGAACTGGTCGCAGGAGCGAGCAGTGCCTTTTCCCGGGTGGATCAGGCCTGCCCTGGTTGTGTATCCTGTAAACCAGGCTGCAGTGATTGCTGTTATGCTCTTTTTGATCTGACTCTGATTGAGGCATTGTATCTTAATTATCACTTCAAAGAACTGCCTCATGAGATTAAAAACAGGGTGTATCTTCGTGCTGACAAGGCTGATCGTAAAGCAATCATAGCCAAAAAAAAGGCCTTCCGGCTGCAGGAAAAAGGAGAGCCGAGGGAATCGGTGCTTCAAATGATAGGGCATGAAAAAATCCGTTGTCCTTTGTTAGGGGATGATGATCGTTGTGAAATGTATGCATTCCGTCCCATCACCTGTCGGCTTTATGGGGTTCCCCAGGAGATAAACGGCAAAGCCCATGTCTGCCAATTATCCGGTTTTACTGGAGGGCAGCAGTACCCCACTGTCAAGGTCGAACGTATTCAGGATGCTTTGGTCCTTTTGAGCAATGCCCTGGTTAAGGATATAGGATCTGAATACGACAAACTGGCCACGGTGTTTGTTCCGATTTCTACTGCGATCTTAACTGTTTACGATAACGATTATCTTGGCCTTGAAAGTGGTACCAAAAAAACCAAAAAAGCTCAGTGGTCGATTCGGAGTTGAAACGCGGTGGTTTATTGAACGTGTGAATTTTGTTTCTCAGATTCTATGGACATGAGGTAGATGTATATGCCAGCGCAGCGGAAAGAACTCACGCAGGAGCAGGAGCAGCAGAAACGATATATTTACGACAAGATGAAGCCCCGGCGTCGGAAATTTGTTGATCGTATAGGATATGATGCCTGGGATCCCTTTGAAGAGCCCAATGATCCGATTGATATTCGTATGGGTCCTGCCAAAATGACAGCTCAACAGCTCGTTTCTGCCTTTATGAAAGCCAAGCGGACTATGGAGGTCAGTAGCGCCTATCGTGAGGGTATCGAGGCCATGGCTCTCGGGGCGACAAAGCACGATGAAAAAATAAAAGCTATGTATGAATTTTCTCTGTGGTACATGTCGCTCCTTGAGAAACAGGGTCAAAATTTCGACGGTGAATTGGTGTAGACCATCGCGTTGAGAGCCATGAAAGGAGTGGGCTGATACATCTAAGGAGGTGGTGATGACACAGAAAGATAAAAAGTCGATTTTACAAGAGTTTAAGACAGAGATGCAGGAATCAGCCGATACGGGAACAGCGCATTATAATCTGGCAATGACCTATCTGGGTGAGCGTGATTTTGAAGCCGCAGAAAAGGAACTTCGTTTGGCTATCCAGGAAGAACCCGAGCTTGCAGAGGCATTTGTGCAATTGGGTGGTATTGCCATGTACCGCGGGGACCTTGATAGTTGTTTGAGCTATAACAAAATGGCTGCGGATTTGCGGCCCAGGTTTGCAGTCCCCCATGGTAATATTGGTTTTGTTCTTTTGCAGCAGCAGGATGTTGACAAGGCTGTAGGAGCCTTTCGTAAGGCTCTTTCTTTGGATCCGGGTTTTTTACAGGCTCGGGCAAGTCTGGGTGCTGCCTATTTGATGCAGGGGGATGCAAAAGGCTGCCTGGAAGAATGTATCAAGGTCGTTGACAAAGAACCTCATTTTGGTCCTGCGTGGAACAATATTGGATTGGCGTATCTTGAGCTTGGTGACAAAGCAAAGGCTAGAGATGCTTTTGAAAAAGCTCATGAATCTGGGTATGAAGTTCCACAGCAAATCCTTGATGAAGTTCAGGAATAGCCTTCTTGGGGTTGAAATCACTGCGTAGCGAAAAAAATAAATTGTTTATAGACGCTCCATAGATAATGTTATATTACCAAATCGTTTTGGAACTTCTCCCTGCGACGAAAAGAAAACGATAATTTATATTTTTTTTTATGGGTTGCAATACTTCTTTTTAACCGTCGATTGAATGTGGTTTTGCTGTCATTTTCAGGTTGACAAAACCAACGCTTTGTAAGAAAAATCACAAAGTTTAATAGTTTTTCTTTGCATGTCGTTTCAGGAAGTTTTCCGATTAACAAACGTGATGCTTGTTATGCGGTTTCTTTGAATTAGGTGTAAACTTTAAAGGAGGAAATGCGATGGCTAAACGTGAGACTCCATTGCTGGACCAGCTGGAATCAGGTCCATGGCCGAGTTTTGTGTCCGATATCAAACGGGCAGCAGAATCAAGGCACAAAAATGAAAGAAATCTTGAGTATCAGATTCCCGTAGATGTTTGTGATGACCTTCTGGGTGTTCTGGAATTGTCGTATGAAGAGGGGGTAACTCACTGGAAACATGGCGGAATCGTTGGCGTTTTTGGTTATGGTGGTGGTGTTATCGGCCGTTACTGTGATCAGCCTGAAAACTTTCCCGGCGTTGCTCATTTCCATACCATGCGCGTCAACCAGCCTTCTGGTAAGTACTACACTGCATCGTATTTGAATGACCTTTGTGACCTCTGGGATTTCCGTGGTAGTGGTCTTACCAATATGCACGGTGCCACCGGTGATATCGTTTTTATCGGTACAACCACTGAACAGCTGGAAGAGATTTTCTTTGAGTTGACACATAAGTTTGACCAGGATCTCGGTGGTTCAGGTTCCAACCTGAGAACTCCTGCTACCTGCCTTGGCGAGTCTCGTTGTGAATTTGCATGCTATGATACACAGTCCCTGTGTACACATCTGACGCATGAATATCAGGATGAGCTGCATCGTCCCGCATTCCCTTACAAGTTCAAGTTTAAGTTTGATGGTTGTCCCAACGGTTGCGTCGCAGCTATTGCCCGTTCCGACCTTTCTTTCCTCGGTACTTGGCGCGACGACATCCGCATTGATCAGGAAAAAGTTGCCGCTTACATCGGTGGTGAGATCCAGGCCAACGCAGGTGCATTTGCCGGTCGTGATTGGGGTGCATTTGACATCCAGAAAGAAGTCATTGACCTCTGTCCTTCCCAGTGCATGAGTCTTGAAGACGGCAAGCTGGCCATTGATACGAAAAACTGTACTCGTTGTATGCATTGTATCAATGTCATGCCCCAGGCCTTGAAGATTGGTAATGACCGCGGTTGTTCTATGTTGGCCGGTGCAAAATCCCCGATTCTTGATGGCGCTCAGATGGGTTCATTGCTTGTGCCTTTCATCAAGGTCGAAGATAATTACGACGCAATTCAGGAAATTATCGAAAATATTTGGGACTGGTGGATGGAAGAAGGTAAAAACCGTGAACGTCTTGGTGAACTCATCAAACGTCAGGGTTTCCAGAAACTTCTGGATTCTACCGGAATCAAGGCCCTGCCTCAGCATATTCAGGAACCTCGCTCTAATCCCTACATCTTGTGGAAAGAAGAAGAGGTTGAAGGCGGCTGGGGTCGCGACATCAACGAATTCAGAAAACATCACGCAAGATAAGGGGGTTCCAAAATGGCATTTATTTCATCTGGATATAATCCCAGTAAACCAATGGAAAACAGGATCACAGATATTGGTCCTCGTGATTTTCATGATTTTTTGCCTCCTGTTATCAAAAAGAACTTTGGTAAATGGGCATATCATGAGATATTGGAGCCTGGTGTACTGATGCACAAGGCTGACAGTGGCGACGAAGTGTACACTGTTCGTGTCGGTGGCTGTCGTCTCATGAGTACCGAGCATATCCGCGAGATCACTTCCATTGCTGAGAAGCATTGTGACGGCTATGTTCGTTTCACAACCAGAAATAACATTGAGTTCATGGTTGACAGCAAAGAAAAAGTTGCTCCTTTGAAAAAAGATCTTCTGAGTCGTAGAGAGCCCGGTGGTGGTTTCAAGTTTCCCCTTGGTGGAACAGGTGCATGTATCACCAATATTGTCCATACCCAGGGTTGGATCCATTGTCACACTCCTGCAACAGATGCATCCGGAACCGTTAAGTCAACCATGGATGAACTGTTCGACGAGTTTACACATATGAGATTGCCCGCCATCCTCAGAATTTCTATGGCTTGCTGTCTTAACATGTGTGGCGCAGTCCATTGTTCCGACTTGGCTATCCTTGGTATTCACAGAAAGCCGCCTATGATCGATAACGAGTACATCGACAATATGTGCGAAATTCCCTTGGCTGTGGCAGCTTGCCCCGTTGCTGCTATTCGTCCGTCCAAGACCGAAGTTGTCGTTAAAGGCGAGAAAAAAACCGTCAAAACTGTTGCCATTAAAAATGAACGTTGCATGTTCTGTGGTAACTGCTATACTATGTGTCCTTCGCTGCCTCTGGCAGATAAGGAAGGTGACGGTATCGCTATCATGGTTGGAGGTAAGATTTCCAACCGTCTGTGCGCGCCCAAGTTCTCCAAGGTTGTTATCGCGTTTATTCCCAACGAGCCGCCCCGCTGGCCTACACTGACCAAAACCATCCGTAAGATTGTTGATGCGTACTCTAAGAACGCTCACAAGTACGAACGTCTTGGTTCTTGGGCAGAACGTATTGGTTGGGAAAAATTCTTTGAAATTTGTGAGATTCCCTTCACCGAACATATTATTGATGATTTCCGTGATCCCGCCTACTATACATGGCGTCAGACCACGAATTTCAAGTGGACCAACGGTGTTGAGGAATTTGCAAATATCAAGAAATAGTATTGCGTTGAAAAAGGGGGAGGGAGTCATCTCTCCCCCTATTTTGTATAAAGAGAGGGATCTATGGACGAGAAAGCTCAGATAGTCGTTGATTTCATTAAGTCGAAAGAAAAGAATAAAAGCAAATTCTATTTCAAAGATCTTGCAGCTCTTTTCCCAGATGAAAAACCCCGCGCTGCCAAAAAAATCATCAATAAAATGATTGATGATGAAATCCTGGAGTATTGGTCCAGTGGAAGTACGACCATGTATGGTCTGAAGGGCGCTGGTAAACAGCATGATTCTGAAGGCGAGGAATAACGTCATATTTTACTTCTGGCGTGTCTGCTCGGCGTAAGCCGGTGTCCCAGACAGGCACACGAGAAATATTTTTATGAAATTTATTACTCCTTACCCAAGACTTGTCCTTGCGGGACTCAGTGGAGGGTCGGGCAAAACGATTGTCTCGCTTGGCATCTGCCGAGCAGCAGTAGATGCAGGTCTTAAAGTACGTCCTTTTAAAAAGGGTCCTGATTATATTGATGCTCACTGGTTGTCTTTAGCAGCGCGGGCGTCGACTTCTAATCTGGATCCTTTTTTGTTTTCTTCAGAACGGATACTGTCTCTGTTCCAAATGCGTATGAAGGCGTATGATCTTGCAGTCATTGAAGGCAATAGAGGCCTTTTTGACGGCAAAGATGTGGAGGGGTCGTGTTCCACAGCCGAACTTGCACGGGTTTTGCGGGCACCTGTCATACTTATTGTTAATTGTACGAAAGTGACTAGAACCATGGCGGCCATCGTCATGGGGTGCCAGATGTTTGAGAAGGATCTGGACCTCCAGGGTGTGATTCTTAATCGCACCGCTGGGACACGTCACGAAAATATTCTGCGGGACAGTATTGAAAAATATACTGATCTTAAAGTTTTTGGTTCGTTGCCTAAATTACTTCACAATCCCATTCCTGAACGTCATATGGGCCTTATTTCGGATCAGGAATTTGAGCAGACTGAACGGGCCTTTGCGGATCTGTCTCAATTTGTTCGGGATAATCTTGATATGCGGGCACTGTTTGAAACTGCAGATTCCGCCCACACATTCTCATGTCCACCACAGCAGATTTTTCCTCAAGCCAACATTTCTACAAACTCTGTGACCATTGGGTATGTAAACGATGCTGCTCTTTGGTTCTATTATCCGGAAAATCTCGAAGCGTTACGCGCAGCTGGGGCACGGCTGGTAGAACTTTCTTTGCTTCACCAGGATGACTGGCCCGCGATTGACGGTCTGTATCTGGGGGGGGGGTTCCCCGAGACCCAGGCTCACAGGTTGGCTGAAAATAACGTTATCCGTGAAAGGGTTTTGACCTTGTCCAAAAATGGTTTGCCCATCTATGCCGAATGTGGTGGGTTCATGTATTTATGCCGCGATCTAATATATGATGGCGTGACGTATCCCATGGCGGGCGTTTTTCCTGTGGTGACAACGTTTTTTTCGAAACCACAGGGCTTGGGCTATGTTCAGGGAACCGTTCAGAGTAAAAATCCTTTTTATGCTCAAGGAACATGCATCCACGGTCACGAGTTCCATTATTCCTGTTCCGGATCGAGTAATAAAACGCTTCTCTTGTGTCTGAAACTGGATCGAGGGCAGGGCGTCTGTGAGCATATGGATTTTTTGCTCTCCAACAATACTCTTGCCGGATACACGCATATGCATGCCCTTAGCCACCCTGAATGGGCTTTGAACTTTGTTTCTGCAGCGCTACGCTATAAGCATTCTCAGCAGACAGAAATTTCTCCCTGTCCAGACATCAGAATCTAGCAAAAAACAGCTCGGATTTTTTTGATTCTGATTTCCTCTTCGTTTTTTCATATTCTCGCCGCACTCCTTGCCATCCCCGTACATCCGTAGTGTGTTTTCAAAATCCAATCCAAAATTACTTCCTTTTTTTGGGAATACAACCTTTTGACAGAGTGATTTGTTGTACTGCTCTTTAATCGTATACTGGATTATACGTATACCTGGCGGGATGCAATATTCTGTGCTACTAAGGAACGTGAAGGGTTACGTTCCAAGGACCGGGTTCTGGGATATCCAGGAGGAACAGGATTTTCTCTTGACGTAATTGATAATCGTTATTATTAATCAAGTAACGATAATTAACGTAACAGACGGGAGGATTTTATGGGACAGTTCGCAAATTTTAAGAATATTGATATAGATTGGGATATGACTCCTGAAGATGCTGTAGCCATTTATCTAGAATGGGGAAATACTGGGTATGGTGGAAGTTATGAAAACAGGGTCCGGGGCAAGTCAGATGTCTCGTATTATTTCGTTATCAATACCTGGGAAGCCCGGCCTAAGGGCTATCTGATCAAGAGGAATTCTGACGGTGCTGAGGAACTGGCCACGTTTATGCTTCCTGAGTCACTTGAAAACACATTCCTTAAGCATGTCTCGCATCAAAAGGGAGTGTATGGCGTGACTCCCGAGGTCCGGGAATGGCTCGAAAAGGAGTTTGAGGTTTCCTAACCCCATCAACCATTCAGGCTGCGGGGATCGGCGGTTGCCAACCGAATATATGCAGCTCGTTATGAGCGAAGGGCTAGGTGTGCCGGATGTGACCAGCTCAGATAGTGGATGGACTATGAGTCAAGGCCACGTCTTCAGAACATGGAGATGTGGCCTTTGCTGGGGTTGTCGTTGCGCGGGTGGAAAGCAATGTGCCCTTAGTGCTCAGTGTATCCATCCTAAAGTCCTTTTTTTATTGTGGGACGGGTGAACCTTGAGTATTTCATCGTCAGTCTTCCTTGCTGGTGAATAACTGTGCGTGCGCCCGTTCGCAGGATGAAAGGCGGGCAATCTTCGGATTGCAACAAAAAAATACCTAGATTTTTTTCTCGTAATAATTTTAACACACTAAAATATAAGACTATAATTTTTTTTAAATAGTGTTTGACAATCTGTCCCTCGACCCATAGAAACCGCATCTCTTGACGGGGTGGAGGCGTGAAGGCGCAGACACTCATGACAAAAGATTGAAACTATTTATGAATTACCAGGATCATTGAAAATATCAGGTTGTCAGCCTGGTTTCTGGTTGGATGTTCCGATAAGGAATTTTCAAAAAGATGAAAATAACGGTTGACAGGGAGAGGGCGCTTGGATAAATACTCCCTCCTGCCGCGGAAAAGGGTGCTTGACTGTGGTAGCTATTTGAAATAATTTACAAAAGTTGTATAGTTCTTTGAATGAAGTCTGGCTGGTTTGGGTGGTGATGCTCATGAAGTCTTCGGAAGCGATT
>Ga0265294_10010902_pt1 | contig 10280 bp, 11 predicted proteins | sample MunlanPumphouse3_FD_192504 | JGI IMG/M metagenome (GOLD analysis project Ga0265294, IMG submission 192504) | Groundwater microbial communities from a municipal landfill in Southern Ontario, Canada - Pumphouse #3 | ecosystem: Environmental > Aquatic > Deep subsurface > Groundwater | place...
GATGCTGCTCGCCCATTTCGACAACGATTTCCGCGGCGTAACTGCCACGGCAACAAGAGATGAGCCTGATAACTTTTAATTTTCACCTATCACCTTTCACTTTTCTATGAAACCATCATCACTGTCACTCCTTCTGCTGCTAAGCGCTACACTCACTGCCATTGCCCAGGAGAGCGCCTATAAAACCCTTTCTAACATCCCCTATTATGACGAGAATATCCGTCAAAAGGAGAGTTATATCCAGGAGCGATGTCTCCTCGACATCTACTATCCGGTAGATAAAAAAGGGTTTGCCACGATCATCTGGTTTCACGGCGGGGGTCTCACCGGTGGCAACAAGGAACTGCCCGCAGCACTGATGAACGAGGGTCTCTGCATCGTGAGCGTGAACTACCGCCTGGCACCCGCTGTGAAAGCTCCTGCCTATATCCATGATGCTGCAGCTGCCGTGGCATGGGTGTTTAAGCATATCGGCAACTATGGGGGTGATGTCTCTCGAATTTTCCTCTCCGGTCACTCTGCCGGTGGCTATCTGGCCCTGATGACCGGGCTGGACAAACAGTATCTGGCGGCACATGACATCGATGCCGACAGTATCGCCGGCCTCATCCCACTGAGTGGCCAGACCATCACCCATTTCTCTATACGGCAGGAGTATGGCATGAAAGACACCCACCCGCTGGTGGATCAGTATGCCCCTCTTTACCACGTGCGACCTGATGCCCCTCCCCTGTTGCTGATCACCGGTGACCGGGAGCAGGAGATGCTGGGACGTTATGAGGAGAATGCCTACCTGGCACGCATGATGAAGGTGGTTGGACACAGGCATACCCGTCTGCTGGAGCTGCAGGGATACGGTCACGGCATGACCTACCCTGCTTTCCCGCTGTTGCTGGAAGAGGTGAGGCGCATCAGCAGCCAAAAGTAAAGTGATTCATCATCATTCCCAACGAGGAGAGTTGAAGGCACGTTTGTGAGGTTCATTTGTTTACCTCTTTTATAATGGCTACCTTTGCAGGTTTAAAAATAAAGAGGCTATGCTTTCGAACATTCGTCCTAAAGAGACTGAGGAGCTCTATGCTACTCCCATTTTACAGCAGACGGCATTCTGGTCGGTTGTCAAGCAAAGACTGGGTGCCCGCACGATGGCGATCAATTTTACTGCAAATGGATCGGATATTTACGGGTCGACCGCTGAGCGGTCAACGATCATCTCTGATGTGCTGATCGTGTTACAGCAGATCGACAGACATCATTCCGTGGCATATGTCCCATACGGGCCGGAGCTGGAGCCTGCCGATGAATTTCAGGGAATATTCCTCGAGGAGTTGTCGGAGTCACTTCGATCTTTCCTGCCGAAAGAGTGCATCCTTATCCGTTATGATCTCTGCTGGGAATCCTATTGGGCAAAAGAACGTACTAATTTTGATGAAAACGGTATCTGGAAAGGTGAGCCCGTGGGTACGGCACAGGAATTCCGGTTTAACTTCAACACGCAGCACTGGAACTTCAAAAAAGCACATTCCAATATCCTCCCGTCAAACACCGTCTATCTTAATCTGACGCTCGACAGTGAGAACCTCCTCCAGCGGATGAAACCCAAAACAAGGTACAATATCGGCTTGTCCCGTCGCAAGGGTGTCACCGTAAGATCGATGGGAATGGAGGGTATCGATACCTGGTACGCGCTCTACAGGGAGACTGCCATACGTAACCATATCCTGCTCAATGACATGAAGTACTTCCAGACTGTGCTTACGGCGCGTGCTGATGATACACGCTCACCGGCCGAGGTGAGTCTGCTGGTGGCGGAGAAAGAGGGAGAAGCACTGGCAGCCATGTTCCTGGTGATCACAAAAAACAGAGGCTCCTATCTCTATGGGGCATCATCCTCGACACAGCGCAACCTCATGGCCACCTATGCGCTGCAGTGGGAGGCTATCTGCCGTTCGAAGGCGGCAGGATGTACCGAGTATGATATGTTCGGCATCTCACCCGATCCGAACCCGGACCACCCGTTGTATGGTCTTTATATGTTCAAGTCGGGTTTCGGAGGTGAGATCCATCATAGCCTTGGCTGCTGGGACTACCCGCTACATGATGAGATGTACGCCCTTTTTCGCGCCTCTGAGCTGAATAGTCAGGGTTATCATTTAAGTTGAAAAAATGGAGATAGAGAGAGTCACAAATGTGGATGATCCTTTGGTGAGATCATTCAGCAGGCTGATACCACAGCTGACCGGCAAAGAGAAGTACCCTTCACGCGAAGCGCTGGAAGAAGTTGTCAAATCTGAAAACAGCTACCTTTTCATCGCGACCATCGACGGAGAAGTGACAGGATCACTGACGCTTCTTTTCAACAGGCTGGTAACAGGATTGAAAGGGTGGATCGAAGATGTGGTTGTAGACGAAGCTGCCCGAGGCAAAGGAGTGGCCACTGCTTTGATATGGCATGCACTGAAGATTGCAGAAGAGAATGAAGTATTACACGTAGATCTCACTTCACAGCCTGTCCGTGAAGCTGCCAACAGGCTATATCTGAAACTGGGCTTCACACGGAGAGAGACAAATGTGTACAGATATTATTTTCATTAAACCTTTCTCTTCATTCTCTGCTTAATGGTAGAGTAAATAAAAAAAGCCTGCATTTTTCAGGCAGTAGAATCAAAACATCAGGGTTGAAAAACCCATCCGGATAAGAAATATGAATTTAATTGAAGCTTTAAAGTGGCGTTATGCCACAAAACGCATGACCGGTGAGAAAATTGGAGAGAAAGAGCTGGAGACCATTCTCGAGGCTATCCGACTGACTCCTTCCGCCTACGGGTTACAGCCCTACAAGGTCATCGTAACTGAAAACAAGGAATTACTACACGAGATATATGAAAAATCCTGTCCCCAGATCGTGGTTCAGCAATGTTCCCATCTGCTTATCTTCAAGGCAAAAAAAAGATTGACCGAAGATTATATGGAAGGCTTTCTTGCTGAGGTGAAACGATCAAGGAACACCACGGACGAGTACATAGCCAGTTATCGCAGTAAGATACACAATGTGATCCAGAACCCGGTGGTGAACACGTTCAACTGGGCAGTCCATCAGACCTACATCGCCCTCGGGTATGCCACCTTCGCCGCTGCCCAGATGGGTATTGATGCGACACCCATCGAAGGGTTTGATGCCGCTGCGCTGAACCGGTTGCTCTCACTCAACACCGAAGATGAGGAGGCGGTGGTGATGCTCACCCTGGGTTATCGAAATGAAAAAGAGGACAGGCTGGCGCTTCAGCCCAAAGTAAGAAAACCGCTCGACCTGCTGGTGGAACGGTTATAAGAATGACCGGCTGCCTGCTGTGCGAACCTGCACAGGAGCAACTCATTACATATCAGCGAAGAATCCGTCTTACGGTATCTTATAGATAATACTGTTGATATTCATTCCGGCACCCACAGATGCCAGGATGACATTGTCGCCGCTCTCCAGATCATGGTGTTCCATCTCTCTGCGTGTGATGATATCCAACAATGTGGGTACGGTTGCCACCGAAGAGTTACCCAACCACGAGATGGTCATGGGCATTATGGTCTCGGGTACATCCTTTATGTTGTATAGTTTGAACAGTCGCTGAAGAATTGCATCATCCATCTTACCATTGGCCTGATGAAGAAGCACCTTGCTTATTTCAGAAATATGCAGTTCCAGCTTATCGAGCCCCAGCTTGATTGTTTTGGGTACGTTCTCCAGTGCGTACTGATACAAACGACGACCGTTCATCTTCAGGTAGTAATCTTTCTTTTCAGCCAGCTGCGGATTAAAAGAGTATCCCATCTGAAGCATATGTACGTAGTCCACAGCATCACTGCGGGAGTTATGTCCCATGATGCCGATTGGTGTATCACTCTCGCGTCCCTCCAAAATGGCCGCTCCGGCACCATCGGCATAGATCATGCTATCACGGTCGTGTGGGTCGGCAACCCGCGAGAGAATATCTGCTCCCACCACCAGTATCTTTTTTGCATCACCTGAGCGGATATAGTAGTCAGCCTGTATCACCGCCTGCACCCAACCCGGACAACCAAATAAAACATCATAGGCCACCGAGAAAGGGTTTTTGATTTCCAGCTTGTGTTTCAGACGGGAAGCCAGTGATGGTACGACATCCATTCGCATATTGTCTGCCCGCGTCTCACCAAAATTGTGTGCGAAAATAATATAATCCAGTTCCTCCTTATCAATACCTGAAGCATCAATCGCTTTTTGAGCAGCTATGAGTGCAAGATCGGAAGTGACCTGGCTCTCCTCGGCATAGCGTCGTTCGGAGATAGTAGTGATCTCTTCAAATTTCTCCACGATTGACTCATTCGGAGTAGTAATTTTCTCACCCGTTGAGTCATAGAACTCATAGGTTTTAAAAAACTCATTCGTTACCTGTCTGGGTGGTACATAACTGCCTGTTCCTGTAAAAACGCTATATATTTTACTCATACGTTATATTTATTTCTCCCGTTAAGGTGAATGACCGCTGCAGCCACCATGAACAAGGGTAAAACACTGACATTAAATACTGTGCACGACTAATTAATACCTGCTTCTGTATTTAATTCCACAAAGATAAAAATTATAATTCAATTCAAAACAAATTTTCAGCACCCTGGGCATGATAATATAACTTATCTCAGCAACAGCTACAAAAAGAAGAGATTCTTTATGACAGCGTCTCAGTTTCACTAACGGAGGTAACCACCGGATTGGAAATATCCTCGTATAGTTCCAGATCGAAATATTTTGCCGCTGCTGTAACATGATCAAATATATCCGATGAGATATCCTCACTGCTACCACAAACTGGCTCCGCCCTCCCGCATCTACCATGCCGCGCCAGTTCTGAAAAGAATCCGACACAAGGGAGTAAGGAGGGATGGTGGTGATTGTTTTATCGAAATTCCTGATCTTCACCGTTGTCAGTGAGATTTGTATCACATCACCGTCGGCACCATACCTAGGCATGGTGATCCAGTCGCCGATGCGGACCATATCGTTGGCCGACACCTGCATGCTGGCAACGAAGCCCAGGATGGTATCTTTGAATATCAGCATGAGGATGGCTGAGGCGGCACCCAGTCCTCCCAGGATCACACCGGGCTTCTGGCCTGTGAGAATGGAATTGACCATTCACTAATCGCATTGGTTGAGCGGGTAATTTGCTCAATTTTATCTTCGTTCATACTTTTACAGATCTTTACTAACTTTTTTTCAGGAAGTGATTAATACTTATTACAAAGATACAATAATAACAACTTCAGTCAAAACCGACAATATTTTAAACCCAAACCGGCCACATTTCAGAGATTCATTGTATATTTGTGAAATATCTGCCGGCAGCGAAAAGAAGCCATTCTACCGGAGTAGGATAAAAAAATCAAAACGCTGCCATCGTGGATATACTGTATTAGACAATTGAATATTAATAACATAAAGAATAGAATATGGGAAAAGTTCTGATCATTGGTGCCGGTGGCGTAGGAACCGTCGTAGCCAACAAGGTGGCCCAAAACAAAGATGTCTTTACCGACATCATGCTGGCCAGCCGCACCAAAAGTAAGTGCGACGCTATCGCCGAGGATGTGAAGCAACGAACAGGTGTGATGATCCGGACAGCGAAGGTGGATGCCGATAACGTAGCGGAGCTGGTGAGCCTGTTGAATGATTTCAAGCCGGAGCTGGTGATCAACGTGGCACTGCCCTATCAGGATCTGACGATCATGGATGCCTGCCTGGAAAGTGGCGTCAACTACCTCGACACGGCCAACTATGAGCCGAAAGATGAGGCAAAGTATGCATACAAATGGCAGTGGGCTTACAGGGAAAAGTTCGAGAAAGCCGGTCTTACAGCCATCCTCGGTTGCGGCTTCGATCCCGGTGTGACCAGTATCTTCACCGCCTACGCAGCCAAACATCATTTCGATGAGATGCATTATCTCGATATCGTGGACTGCAACGCGGGTGATCATGGAAAGGCTTTCGCTACCAACTTCAATCCCGAGATCAACATCCGCGAGGTAACACAAAAAGGGAAGTATTGGGAAAATGGAGCTTGGGTGGAGACCGAACCGCATGAGATTCACAAACCGCTCAGCTACCCCGGCATAGGCCCCAAGGAGTCCTACCTGATCTATCATGAAGAACTGGAATCACTCGTGAAGAACTTCCCCACACTCAAGCGCGCCCGTTTCTGGATGACCTTTGGACAGGAGTACCTGACACACCTGCGTGTGATTCAAAATATTGGCATGGCCCGCATTGACGAGGTGGAGTATAACGGTCAGAAGATCGTACCCATACAGTTTCTGAAAGCAGTACTCCCCGATCCGGGTGAACTGGGTGAGAACTACACGGGTGAGACCTCTATCGGTTGTCGTATCAGCGGCATCAAGGATGGTAAGGAACGGACCTACTACATCTACAATAACTGCAGTCACGAAGCGGCATACAAGGAGACGGGAGCTCAGGGAGTAAGTTATACCACCGGCGTGCCGGCAACCATCGGCGCCATCATGTTTATGAAAGGACTATGGAACAAGCCGGGTGTCTTCAATGTGGAAGAGTTCGATCCCGACCCGTTTATGGAACAGCTCAACCAACAGGGTCTGCCGTGGCATGAGTTGTTCGATGTGGATCTGGAGTTCTAAGATTATTTTACAAACCTTGCAAGTGCATTGCAAGGTTTTTTTCTACATTTGTCAACAAATATAATCATCTGGAAAAAGCAGACCTATGAGTCCCACAAGTTTAGTCAATATTGGCGATTATAACAAGGAGGATATCTACCGTATTCTCACCAACGCCTCCCTGTTCAAACAGAATCCCAACCGTGACCTTTTGAAGGGCCGCGTATGTGCCACACTCTTTTTCGAACCTTCCACACGTACGCGCCTCAGCTTTGAGACAGCTGTCAACCGCCTGCGTGGACGTATCATCGGATTCTCCGATGCTGCCACAAGCAGCTCCACCAAAGGAGAATCGTTGAAGGACACCATCATGATGGTGAGCAACTATGCCGATATCATCATCATGCGTCACCACCTCGAAGGCTCTGCACGCTATGCCTCTGAAATCTCACCTGTGCCGGTGATCAATGCCGGCGACGGCTCCAATCAGCACCCCACGCAGACAATGCTCGATCTGTTCACCATCTATGAGACTCAGGGGACACTGAACAACCTCTCCATCACCATCGTGGGTGATCTCAAGTACGGGCGGGCGGTACACTCCCTCATACAGGGATTATCGCACTTTAACCCTACCTTTAACTTCGTTGCCCCCGAGGAGTTGAGTATCCCCGACAAGTACAAATCATTTTGCGACAGCAACGATATCAACTACAGGGAATTTACTGATTTCTCACCGGAGTCGCTCAACGATGCCGATATTCTTTACATGACCCGTGTACAGAAGGAACGGTTTACCGACCTGATGGAATATGAGAAGGTGAAGAATGTCTATGTGTTGCACAATGATATGCTGAGCGCATCGAAGGAGAACCTGAAAGTGTTGCATCCCCTACCACGGGTGAAAGAGATCAACCAGGATGTGGATGATAATCCCAAAGCCTATTACTTTCAACAGGCAAAAAACGGAATGTATGTCCGTCAGGCAGTTATCTGTGACCTCATGGGTATAGAAGTGAAATAAATCATAAGATCCAATTGAATATGAGAAAAGAATTGCAAGTGGCAGCGCTCGAAAACGGCACAGCTATCGATCATATCCCCACCGCTGCTGTGTTTAAGGTGGTCTCACTGCTTCAGCTTCAAAAGCTGAACAATCGCATCACCATCGGAAATAATCTCAAGAGCAGCAAGATGGGTGCTAAAGGAATCATCAAAGTCTCCGATAAATATTTCCGTGAAGATGAAATAAACCGTATTGCGCTGGTGGCACCCAATGTAAACCTGAACATCATCAATAACTTCGAAATTATTGAAAAGAAGAATGTGGAGCTCCCTGATGAGATCATTGAGATTGTCAGGTGTAACAATCCCAAGTGCATCACCAACAATGAACCTATGAAGACCCGCTTTCATGTGATCGACAAGGTGAAGGTGGAACTGCAGTGTCACTATTGCGAAGTGAAGATCAGAAAAGAAGAAGTGGTACTTATTTAAGACGTTGGGAAGTTGATAAGTTGGTAGGTTAATAACCTCACACCTGAAAGAGCTTATTGCTTATAACTAAAATAATGAAAAAATGAAACAAGACTGGAAACCGGGAACGATGATTTATCCGCTGCCCGCAGCAATGATTAGCTGTGGAAGCACTCCCGAAGAATATAATATATTCACTGTAAGCTGGTTAGGAACGATAAGTTCCACCCCGCCCATGTGCTATATCTCTGTCAGGCCGTCACGACACTCCTATGAGATCATAAAGAAGAACGGGGAGTTTGTCATCAACCTCACCACGGAAGAACTTGCACGTGCTACTGACTGGTGCGGTGTACGCTCGGGCAAGGATCACAATAAGTTTCAGGAGATGAAGCTGACACCCGGCAAGGCCACCATCGTGAATGCACCGGTCATTGAAGAGTCACCTATCTGCATTGAGTGCCGGGTGAAAGAGATTATTCCTCTCGGCTCACATGATATGTTCATCTCTGATGTGGTAAACGTGAGAGCCGACGAGCAGTTCCTCCATCCTGAAACCGGCAAGTTCGACATGCAGAAAGCCAAGCTGATTGCCTATTCTCACGGGCATTATTATGCGTTGGGAAACAAGATAGGAAAGTTTGGCTGGACTGTCCAGAAAAAGAAAAAGAAGAAATAATCACTGAAGCTGTCGAAACAGTTTTTTAAACAAGTTTTGAATTATGCCTGTTAATTTACCCGATCAATTACCCGCGGTTGAATTATTGAAAAAAGAGAATATTTTCGTGATGGATGATCTGCGTGCCTCCATGCAGGATATCCGCCCGCTGAAACTGCTGATATTGAACCTCATGCCGCTCAAGGTCACGACTGAGACTGACCTCATCAGGTTACTCTCCAACTCACCCTTGCAGGTGGAGATCGAGTTTCTGGGTCTCTCGTCCCACACACCAAGAAACACTCCTGTAGAGCACCTGATGTCGTTTTACACCACCTTCTCGAAGGTGAAGAATGTCTGTTATGATGGGATGATCATCACCGGGGCACCCGTGGAGATGATACCGTTCAGCGAGGTGACCTATTGGCATGAGGTCACTGAGATCTTCAACTGGGCACGTACGCATGTCACCTCCACCTTTTATATCTGCTGGGGTGCACAGGCAGCACTGCATCATTTTTACGGCATCAACAAGTATCCTTTGAAGAAAAAACTGTTCGGCGTTTTCAGACATACCTTGAACGATCCCACCTTTCCCCTGTTCAGGGGATTCGACGATCAGTTCTACGCCCCTCACAGTCGCCACACAACCATCCTTGCCGATGAGGTCAGGCAGCATCCAGAATTGAACATCCTTTCCGAATCTGAAGAGGCCGGGATCTATATTGTCTCATCGCGCGGTGGCAGGGAGTTTTACGTTACCGGTCATTCTGAATATGCACCTTTCACCCTGCATAACGAGTATATCCGCGACAGGGATAAAGGAATGAACGATGTGACGTTACCGCTGAATTACTATAAAAATGACGATCCGCAGCAACCACCACTGGTACAGTGGCGGTCGCACGCCAACCTGTTATACATCAACTGGCTGAATTACTTCGTCTATCAGGCCACACCCTTCAACATTGAAGAGATACCACTGTTGGGAGAGTTATGATAGGTACCGGAGTGCAATCCGCTATCTCGTTTGCGCAAATTTCAGGCAGACAGGTTTACTGAGCTTTATGATCCGATGGGTGTCGGTTAACAACCCTGTTTCCCCATCAATGGAGAATACTTGCACCTGATTGTCATCTCTGCTGGCTACCAGCAGGTACTTACCATTGGGTGTGATCACAAAATTGCGAGGATGACGGGCAGTGCGCTGATACCCTGCTTTTGCAAGTGTACCCTCGTCAGGATCAATTGAAAAGATCGCTATGCCGTCGGCCTGCAACCTGTTGGAGGCGTAGAGAAACCGTCCATCAGGGGAGACATGGATGTCAGCACTCCCACGGGCGCCCACACTGTCGGCAGGAACTATCTGTTTCTGCACCAGCTCACCAGAATGATAGTCGTACACGATCACCTCCCCCGACAACTCCCCCAGCAGGTAAAGATACCTGCCTCCATCGGGATGAAAGTCGAAATGACGTGG
>Ga0265294_10010903_pt1 | contig 10279 bp, 9 predicted proteins | sample MunlanPumphouse3_FD_192504 | JGI IMG/M metagenome (GOLD analysis project Ga0265294, IMG submission 192504) | Groundwater microbial communities from a municipal landfill in Southern Ontario, Canada - Pumphouse #3 | ecosystem: Environmental > Aquatic > Deep subsurface > Groundwater | place...
ATGTCTTCTCGTGGCAGAATTCCAAGCGTTCGGCAGGCCTGAGCGACAGCGCAGCCAGGTCCAAAGCAGTTGAATCAGCTGTTTCTGATGCTGTTCAGGCTCTGTCCCAGAAGGCTCAATGATGAAAAGAAGCGGTGCATTTGCCCTTACGCTAGTGCTGGTATGCCTTCTTCTTTGCAGCTGCACTTCTGTTATCGACCTTTCTGACGTAACTTCGGATTACCGCTCAGGACACTTCGATGGGGCTCGGGAGATGTATGAAAGCCAGAAGAGCAGCATCATCTCCACGCAGGGAGAAATCGTCTATAATCTCGATTACGGCATGCTAAGCATGATGTCTGGAGACCTGAAAGCCTCCAACCTCTGTCTTGATGCGGCCGAGACCGCAATCGCCGATGGGTATACCAAGAGCATTACCCAGAATATTGGCTCTTATCTGCTCAATGACAATGCAATCGAATATGCCGGAGAAGATTACGAAGATATCTATATAAACATATTCAAAGCACTCAACTACTACAGCCTTGGATCGGCCGAGGATGCAATGGTGGAACTCAGGCGCTCGGCAGAGAAGCAGAGCCGGCTTCAGTCGCGATACGACCAGCAGTACAGTCAGGTAAAGGATTACGTGGATTCCAACGACTATTCAGTATCCGTTCAGCATTTCGACTATGATTTCTCTACTTCTGCTCTTTCTTCCTACTTGATGATGGCGATGAGCCGGAGCATGAAGGACTACAATACTTTCGAAGTTGCAAGAAAGCAGGTAACCCAAGCATTTGCTACTCAGTCGAGCCTTTATGATTTCTCTCTTCCGTCATTTCTCTCCTCTGAGACCTATGACATGGATTCCGGCACTGCAAGGCTGAATGTCATTGCATTTTCAGGGCTTGCTCCGATCAAGGAGCAGCGGGAAGAATATGTGGATATGCCCAACGGGGACATAGGCAAGCTTGCCTATCCTGTGCTTGTTTCCAGAGGATCTTCAGTCAGGTCTGTGAAGATCTCAGTCGATGGAAAGAATCCTGTTCCGCTTGAGCTGATCGAGAATCTTGATTCAATAGTCCGTGACACTTTTCAGCCGAAGCAGCAGCTTGCCATTTCCAAGACAATCCTAAGATCGTACTTGAAGAATGCGGCGACACAGGTATATGACAACGTGGCAAAAGACAAGGATACGAACGAAACCCTGTCGATGATTTTTCAGATTCTTGGTTCTATTACAAGGCTGACGAATGTCATTTCAGAACAGGCCGATGTCAGGTGCTCTCACTTTCTTCCTTCCAAGGCCTGGGCAACAGGAATCACCTTGAAGCCGGGCAAGCATGCTGTGAGCATGATGTTCTGTGATTCCCTTGGCCGTATACTTGGCCAGTCGGACTTCGAGGTTGAAGTACGGGAAGGGGAGACCAATCTGATTGAGTCGGTGAGTGCGAACTAGAGCTGAATTAGCAGGGCTCCTGCCACAAGGCAGAGCTGAGCTGCCGTGTATGTTATCATGATGGGCTCTCCTGGAAGTATCTTCTGACCCGTAACTCTGATTCCAATCATTGAATCAGACAATGCAAAGAGTGCTCCGCCGGCTGTTGCGATAAAGCTTCCCCAGAAATGACCGCTTGAGAATGTGCTTGCAATCGAAGCAATCAGGAACATGATGAAGAGCCCGTAAGGAAGCATCTTGTCCGCCATTGGGTCATCAGTCTTGCTAAGCTTGCGCCTGAGCAGGAGCACGCATGGAATGAGAAGGATTACAGCTATTGCCGATGCAATCAGGGAATGGTGGACTTTGATCTTCAGAAAGAAGAAGCTGTAGAATACGTGACCTATCACGAACGACAGGATGCCAAGTGCGAAGACTTTGACTTTGTCTTTCCAGATCAGGCAGAAATCCCCGATTGCATAGAATATCATGGCTGTCTTGATGTCCCACTGCCTTTGAGGAGCCGGAACATTGGCCTTGAGCATAGCAGAGTAGAAGAAAAGCAGGCTTATGAGGATCAGCGGTTTAGTGAATACTTCTACTTTCCCGCCTGCTCTGTATTTGAGCTTGGAGCAGTTGACTGCGGAAAGTCCTATGAAAAGAGATAGGAATATAATTGATATCGTTGAAAAAGTCATAGGATGATTGTAAAGGCATGTGTCACGGATTTCAAGTGCCTTGATGCTTGCATCGGATGGGGCATTGGACTACTATCATGTCCATGGAAAACAAACAGATTGGATGGAAGCAGACTTTGACTGATCAGGTTATCTGGGTGCTGCGTTCTTTGATTCTCGGAGCTGTCATTGGACCTCTTTGCTACCTTCTGTCTTCTGCGGTCGGCTGGACTCAGTCTTTCCGCAGTTCGCATTCATGGATCATCTTCTTTCTTCCTGCTGGCGCGCTTTTCATCATGTGGCTCTACAATGCAGTCAACCCTATGCTTCGCGAAAGTTCGGGGACGACTATGGATATCATAAACTGGAACATAAGAAAGAGAACCAATCCGACTGAGAATCCTGATGCGCCCCAGCGAAGCATCTCGCCATGGCTTGCTCCAGTGATCTTCCTTTCGACATTTATAAGCCAGCTATGCGGTGCATCGACAGGCAAGGAGGGAGCCGGCGTTCAGATAGGCACTTCGATATCATCGCTGTTCTCTCGCATCGAGCAGAAGGTCTTTCATTTCAGCCGCAGCGGCGACATGGGAATATGGCTATGCATCGGATCCGGTTCTGCTTTCGGAGCTTTGTTCCGTGCTCCTGTTGCCGGAACCCTTTTCGGAATCATGGTTGCCTCTCCAAGCATCGCTCGCTTCGATGCAATGCTTCCATGTCTGACAGGAAGCATTACTGCTGTGTTCCTTTCTTCAATGCTTGGAATCGGAACACCATCAATTGCAGGCATAGAAGTGCTTCCCTGGAATATTGGATATGCAGTTGCCGCTCTGGCACTTGGAATAATTGCCGGTCTTCTTGCCAGGCTGTTCTTCGTCTGCGGAAGATGGGCAAGGAAGGCAGCATCTCATCTCATGCCAAACCCGTACGTGCGTGCTTCTGTCTGCGGTGCAATCCTGCTTGCCTGCTTTGCTGGTGAATTCCTGATTGCAGGCGATCTTGAGTACTGCGGTCTTTCGGTCTCGCTTCTCAACGATAGCCGTCCATGGTCGTTTGCAATTAAGCTTGTTCTTACTGCAATAACGATGGCAGCAGGTTTCACTGGCGGCGAAGTTGTTCCCACTATGGTGATAGGAGCAGCTGCATTCAGGACTCTTGGGCTTATTATCCCGATTCCTCTTCCAGTGCTTGCTGTATTCGGTGCAATAGGAATGCTGAGCGGTACTACGAATCTTCCGCTGGTTTGCTTTGCCTTAGGACTCGAGGTCTTCGGATTCCAGAATGCAGAGTATCTGTTCATCATCTGCGTGATGTCATTCATAGTCAGCGGCAGAGACAGCATCTATCCTAATCAGATCAAGAACTGAGATAGCCTAAAATCCCTATAATCATTCAAATATTATACTATCTCTCCATTACAAGCCATCGTATGCTTGAAGCAGGGTTGAAGGAGGACAGTATGATTGACGCTGAAGAGTATCTTGAAATGACTGAGGGAATCCGTGAGTTCCAGCAGCGCTACCATCAGAAGACAGTGACTTCCGATTTGATTGAGGCATACAACCTAGAAGAAGAGAACCGCAGGATGAAGGAAGACTGCCTGCTGTATGCTATGAATCAAGGAATTGCTACAGGAATTGCAAAGGGCAAGGCTGAAGGAATTTCAGAAACCAAGGCTGGGATTGTCCGGAATCTGAGTCAATTTGGCATGAGCGACTCTGACATCATCAGGATTGTGGGATGCACAGAGGAAGAGGTGCAGCAGTATCTGAAGCAGTGATTCCTGTTTATCGAATGACATTGATGTGATACAATCGTTTCATATCAAAATGAAACGGTTGCTCTGCAGTTTTTTATTACTCATAATGGTTCTCTCTTCGTCTTTTGCCCAGGTTGATTTCGGCTGCATATTTGCCTTGGAAGAGAATGTTGCAGACAAATCAGAGATTGGATCTGGCATTACTGTGAAGACTGATAGATGGTTCATGTCGGCGATGTTTGATTCGTATCATGCTGATTATGCGCTTCGGTATCAGTATCCAGCAGGCAAGACGCTGATGCTTCAGGCGGATTTCTACCTTGATTCTGCACTTGGCCTTGGCGTGGCTCCTTCGATTGGCCAGGATATCAGACTCGGAGGGTTCTATCTTGGATACAGAGTCGGAGTTCAGAGTACTGCAGTATTGTTCTTGGATGCAAGAGCCGGTATGGCAGTCACGCCCATGCTTTATTTTAATATTGGATGGAAGGTAATTGAGAATCTAAGCCTTGAGCTGTCTGCTGGAACAACTTCTCTTCAGCGGCCCAATCTTCAGATGGCTCCTGTTCTAGAAGCAAATGCGTATCTGGGATTTGGTTCGATGGCTATAGAATTCAGCATGATGGCAGGTCTGTCAGAGTTCTGGTGGGAAGAACTGTGCGTTTCCTTTGTCAGAGGCAGCATTGGATGCAGCATATCAATCGAAAAGGATGGCGACCGATGAGAAAGATCATGCTGATGCTTCTGATTGCCTTCTCTGCCTTGATCATCGCTGGCTGCTCTGGTTTCGGAGTGGATGAGGACGACAGGAAGGGCTCGTTCGAGCAATCGTATGATGCGCTTGTCGATGAGAGCAGGATTGTGCCCTCCGATGGATCCGGGCCTTTTTCTGTGATGGTGGTTACCGATGCCCACTTTGGGCGCAGTGCAAGAGACAGCGGGGTGTTTGAGAAGTATAATGAGATTCAATCATGGTACGAGTCTCATAAGGCCGAGATTGACTATACAATAAGTCTTGGTGATGCCACTGACGATTCGCTTGAGGCTGAGTATGTTCAGAGCAAAGCGTTTCTGGACAGCATAAGCAATGGCATGTTTCTTGCCGTTCCTGGCAACCATGATGTGCGAGATGGCGGCAGGCAGAGGTATTCTCAGATTTACGGAAGGCCTCAGTATTTCAGGATTGTCCTTCATGGGATTTCATTCTACTTTCTGGATAATGCCAACAGAACTCTTGGCTTCAAGCAGCTGTCACAGCTTGAGAAGGCGATGGAAAACGATGGCAACAGGAAGGTTGTGATAACCCATTATCCGGTCTATCCGACATTAGAAGTGGTGTATGGGGCAATGTCCGACAGTGTTGAAGTATCAAAGCTCGTTGATCTTTTCACATCTAATAACACTTCTTTGGTTCTCACCGGGCATTATCATCGGAAAAACATAACTTCTCATTACAGCAGCTCGTGCACTGAGCTTGTGCTCAGGCCTTGCCATGGGCGCAAGGCTGGGTACATCGATACCACTCCGGCATCCTGGTTCCTCTTTGATTTCGATCCTGACGCAGGCATGTGCAAGGTCACTTGGTATTATCTTGAAGAAGGTCAGAGCATCCCCTCATCTGAGGTCTGGGGAACTTTCAGCCTTTAGGCGAATGGCGGCGAAGAATTGAGGCTTGGCCAGAAAAATCATTGTAAAATATGCGGTAGAAAACATATGCTTTTTTTGATATAATCTGGCTATGGCAAAGCAAAACGGAAGCGCTTCCGGCTATGATGAGAGCTCGATTCAGACATTGAGTTCGCTTGAGCACATCAGGCTGCGTCCCGGCATGTACGTCGGGCGTCTTGGGGATGGCTCGCATCTTGACGACGGAATCTATATTCTCTTGAAGGAAATCATTGACAATGCAGTGGATGAGTTCACAATGCACTGCGGAAATCGGATCAATATAACGATACAGGACGACTGTGTCACCGTTCGTGACTTCGGACGTGGAATCCCGTTCGGAAAAGTTGTGGACTGCGTTTCGCTCATCAATACAGGCGCAAAATACAACACTGACGTCTTTCAGTTTTCGGTCGGGCTCAATGGAGTCGGAACAAAGGCAGTCAATGCGCTTTCTTCGTTCTTCCGTGTCACTTCATTCCGCGACGGCAGCTTCTTCGAGGCCACATTCGAGAAAGGCAAGAAGAGCGGGACCAGGGAAGGCCGCACCTCTGAAGCCAACGGAACCTATGTGGAATTCATTCCTGATCATGAGATGTTCGGGGATTATCATTTCAATGATGAGTTCATCAAGGAGAGGCTTGAAAGCTATTCATACCTAAATGTAGGTCTGACGCTTTCGTTCAACAAGCAGCTTTTCAAGTCAGCAAACGGGCTGATGGATCTTCTGGATCAGCAAGTCGGAGAAGATCAGATCTATCCGATAGTCCATTACCAGTCCCAGTATCTGGAGTTTGCATTTACTCATGTGCGCAATACCTATGGCGAGAATTACTTCTCATATGTCAACGGGCAGCATACAAGCGATGGAGGAACCCATCTCTCATCGTTCAAGGAAGGCGTGCTCAAGGGAATCAATGAGTATTTCAACAAGAACTGGTCGCCGCTTGATGTCCGTGACGGGATAGTCGGTGCCGTTTCGGTGAAGCTTCAGAACCCGATGTTCGAAAGCCAGACGAAGAACAAGCTTGGCAATGTCGAGATCCGCGCTCCATTGACAGCTCAGATCAAAGAGGCTGTCAGCGACTACCTGTTCAAGCATCCAGATGATGCCAGGCTGCTTTCCGAGCGCATAGTGAACAACGAGAAGCTTCGCAAGGAACTCAATGATGTCAAGAAGGGTGCAAAGGAAGCTGCCCGCAAGGTTGCACTGAATATTCCGAAGCTCAAGGACTGCAAGTACCACCTCTCACAGACCAAGGATCCGTCCAAGGGCGAGGCGAGCATGATTTTCCTCACCGAGGGAGATTCTGCTTCCGGAACGATCACCCGTACAAGGGATGTGTTCACCCAGGCTGTGTTCAGCCTCAGAGGGAAGATCCTCAATGTCTGCGGAAAGGCGAAGACGGAGATATATAAGAACGAAGAGCTGTACAACATGATGGTCGCACTTGGAATCGAGAATGGCATTGATGGGCTTCGCTATGGGAAGGTGATCATTGCAACCGATGCTGATAACGACGGTTTCCATATCAGGAACCTTCTGATGACTTATTTCTTCACTTACTTCGAGGATCTGATTCTTTCTGGAAGAGTGTATATCCTCGAGACCCCGCTTTTCAGGGTCCGTAACAAGACGGTCACTGACTACTGCTACTCGGACAAAGAGCGCGACGATGCCGTGAAAACACTGAAGGGAGCTGAAATCACACGATTCAAAGGACTTGGGGAGATCGATGCGAAGGAGTTCGGACAGTTCATCGGAGAAGATATCAAGCTGGTGCCGGTTAAAGCCCTTTCTATGACCGACATCAAGAAGAACATTGACTTCTACATGGGTGGCAACACTCCTGAAAGAAGAGCTTTCATCATGGAGAATCTCGTCTGATGCCATACGCCGAAACACTATACAAGAAGAACTACATAGAATATGCCTCATATGTTATCAAGGATAGGGCGATTCCTGAGATCAATGATGGCTTCAAGCCTGTCCAGAGACGAATAATCCATACGCTTCTGGAGATGGACGACGGACGGTTTCACAAGGTTGCCAACGTCGTCGGATTCTGCATGCGCTACCATCCACATGGAGATGCCTCAATCTATGGAGCTTTGGTGAATCTTGCCAATTGCGATCTTCTGATTGACAAGCAGGGCAACTTCGGAAACTGGATGACAGGCGACGGCCCTGCTGCTCCAAGGTACATTGAATGCCGGATCAACCCGATAGCAAAGAAGATTCTCTACAACCCTGAGATCACTGAGTTCGTAGATTCGTACGATGGAAGGAACCAGGAGCCTGTGACATTCCCCTCCAAGATTCCTCTTGTCCTTATCCAGGGATCAAGCGGAATTGCTCCTGGAATGATTACCGAGATATTCCCTCACAATGCCTTGGAAGTCCTTTCTGCCCAGGAGGCGGATCTTCGTGGAGAGAGCTTCCAGCTTTATCCGGATTTCCCTAGCGGCGGAATCATCGACGTCTCGGATTACAAGGATGGAAACGGAACTGTAGTGTGCCGGGCCAAGCTTGATACATCCGATCCGAAGAAGATTGTCATCTATGAGCTTCCGTATGGCATGGACAGCGAGAAGATGATTGATTCAATTGAAGATGCCGTGAAGAAGGGAAAGCTCAAGATCAACTCGATCAATGATTTCACTTCGAGCTCGGTCAACATCGAAATCAGCCTTGCAAAAGGCACTTATTCCAAAGATGTCATCGATGCTCTTTATGCCTATACCAAGTGCGAGATGAAGCTTCAGGCCAGCTGCCTTGTGATTCAGGACAGGCTTCCTGTGCTTACGAACGTATCGGACATAATCCATTACCATTCCAAGCACCTTGTTGATGTCCTTCACAAGGAGCTTGAGCTTGAGATCGGGCATCTGGAAGACAGGCTTCAGGCACGGACTCTTGAAAGGATTTTCGTAGAAGAGAGAATCTATAAGCGCATCGAGCAGAAACGCAGCCCTGAAGCTATCGCCACCGCTGTGAAGACGGGCTTCGAGCCATTCTCAGCTGAGCTTTTCAGACCGATTTCCGACGATGACGTCGATCACCTGCTCAAGCTCCCGATCCGGAGGATAAGCCTTTTCGATATTGAGAAGAACCATCAGGAGATCGATGAGATCAATTCAGGCATCGCCGCTGCAAAGGATCACCTTGCACATATAGTGGAATATGCTATTTCATATCTTGAGGACCTTAAGAAGAACGACATGTCAGGCGAGCGGTTCGAGCGCAAGACTCAGGTGAAGAGCTTTGACATCGTCAATGCCAAGGAAATTGCTCAGCGTGATCAGAACCTGCGCTACGATTCTGATACTGGATATATTGGCTACGGGCTTAGAACTGGAAATATCATCATGCAGGTCTCGGTCTATGACAAGATCCTGATGATTCACAAGACTGGCACGTACAGCTATGTCACAGCTCCAGAGAAGCTGTTCATAGGCAAGGAGATGATGATCTGCTCGCTTGCAGACCGTGAAGATGACACTGTCTATACTGTTATATTCCAAGGGAAGAAGTCCAAGAAGATCTTCATAAACAGAATTGTCCTTGGCGGATTCATCCTGAACAAGGCCTATTCGTTCGTCCCGCCTGATTCCGACAAGGATCAGTTCGTGTGCAAGAAGATTTCCACCCTTCCAAATGCGAAGCTCGCTATCACTTACAAGCCTGGCCGTGGCTACAAGAAACTTGAGGATCAGTACTATTTCTCGGATTTTGCTGTTCACCGTCATGGTCTTACTGGAGTGACGCTGACCGACAAGGAGATTTCTTCAATAAAGATCACCCCTGTCAAGGATGTGGAAGTAGAGACGGAGCCGTCTCTTTTTGATGTGGATTCAAAGGAAGGAAAAGATGAGTGATGACCCAATGGCTCTTGAAGAGCGTATTCTTTATATTGATAACCATCTGATTATCGTAAACAAGCTGCCAGGTGAGCTGACCCAGGGAGACGAGACCGGGGATCGGACCCTCGCCGATGATATCAAGGATTATCTGAAGGTCAAGTTTGACAAGCCGGGAAACGTGTTTCTCGGAATCGTCCATCGGCTGGACCGCCCTACAAGCGGAGCAATGATCTATGCGCGCACTGACAAGGCCCTTTCACGGATGAGCCAGCTGTTCAAGACTGCTGGAGTGAAGAAGACCTATTGGGCTGCAGTTGACAAGCTTCCTCCTCAGAACGAGGGATATCTTGTCAACGAGCTGGTACGCGACAGCAAGAAGAACAAGAGCTTCGTTGTCCGGGAGAAGACTCCTGGAAGTCAGGAGGCTCGTCTCAGATACAAGGTCATAGGCTCTTCGAAGAGCTTCCACCTTCTTGAGATCGAGCTTGAAACGGGAAGGCATCATCAGATAAGAGCTCAGCTTGCGGCGCTTGGAATTCATATCAAGGGAGATTTGAAGTACGGCTTCCCGCGTTCAGATCCGAACGGAGGAATTCATCTTCATGCAAGGAAGATCGAGTTCGATCATCCGGTTACAGGTGAGCACATAGTAGTCATTGCCCGTCCGCCGAAGGATCCTGTGTGGGATTTCTTTGCTGATAATTTCAGCTGAATCAGACTTTTTGTCAAGTAAGCAGTCAAGTAAAAAAACCTCAATTAGAGCTTCTATTTGAGGTTTTTGCTTGAAAAACGGACATTTTGTCAAATGACAGTCAAGTAAGCAGTCAAGTAAAAACCATCATTGCAGAATGATGGCTGCCTCGGCTTTGCGGCCGTCAACTTTGATCAGAAGAT
>Ga0265294_10010904_pt1 | contig 10279 bp, 7 predicted proteins | sample MunlanPumphouse3_FD_192504 | JGI IMG/M metagenome (GOLD analysis project Ga0265294, IMG submission 192504) | Groundwater microbial communities from a municipal landfill in Southern Ontario, Canada - Pumphouse #3 | ecosystem: Environmental > Aquatic > Deep subsurface > Groundwater | place...
TACAGGTAAAAACCCATATTATGAAGCAACTCTTGATAATTATGTTAATATTCCACAAAATGATCCTGTAAACTGTAAAAATGCAACTCTTGAAGCAATAGATAGGATGAATGGAGGTAGCAGAACGCAGGAATATTTTAAAGAAGAAGGATTAAGATTTTTAGCTGATAATCCTAATGCTACTTTAGACCAATATTTTGAACATTTTGGATTTGATATAAGAAATCCTTATGACTGGACATATCAACAAATAGGACAAGGAATGAAGTTAGGAAACCCTACTGTAATTGACCAAAATATTAGAGGTGGACACACTTTAACTATAGTAAAAATCAGACAATGGACGCCGACAGGTAATGTCAAGGTGTGGTTTGGAGATCCACAACTCGGAACATGGAAAGCAAATTGGAATATTATCGGAAGTCCTAGTTTTAATAGAGGTGCTTATTTATTTTGGCTAAAAAAATAATACAATGATTAAGACATTATCAAATATTTTAATTTTGATTTTTTGTTCAATACCTTTATTGTCTCAAAATATAAAGATGTTGAAACTTAAAACAATTGACATTGAAAAGACAAATCCATTGATTAACATTGAAATATATTTATGCAGTAATGATTCTATTTTGTGGTTTACAATTCCTGATCAAAATGGTGTTTTTAGTTTATTTTTGGATTATCCCCTAAAAGAATTAGATTCAGTGTATCTAAAAATTCAAGATTTTGACAGAAAACATATAGATACAGTATTTATAAAAGATATAAATTTATTGGAAAAGAATTATAAATCTTTTTTTGAATTAGTCTTACTTGAATATAATATATTTTCTGAAAAAGAATTCAACGAATATTCACGAAAACATGGACTAATTCCCAAACGGCAAAAAGGATTAGAAAAGGATGTTCATTGAAAATCCTACAAAAAAATGCAAAAGGCTTCGTAACCCACCATCCATCTACATCTTGCCCAACAGAGTAAAGACATGGAATTAGCGGACAAAAATCCCTGACACATTTTTCTGAACATTCCTATATTTAAAATCAGAAGTCAGAGTCCGCCGCGGCGGAGGAGGTCAGAGGTCAGAGGTCGGAAGTCAGAAGTCCTATCCGCCAGAGGCGGACCGCCGTTGGCGGATAGGAAATCTAAAATCAGAAATCTAAAATTAAATTTGAGTTTGTAAAGCTTTAAAAACCAGCACTTGAATCACTCAATATTCATTTACTATCCAAAAAACTACTACTAAGAAACACACAACCCAAAAAAACCTATCTTTACCCTATAAAATCAGGTAATGCCGTAGCGAACAAATGAGCTGGTTGTATACACATAAAATAACTAGTGACTATCTTAGGATAGAAGACCCCTTTGTGAGTCTGTATAGCAGGGATGTTAGCGGTTTTACCAGCCACGAGCATTTGTATGCCTTCAACCTGATAAATACGAACGGCCGTAATGGAGTCTATCCCGAATGGCCCTGCTATTTCGGGAACCCCGTGGTTTCGCGCATGCTCTCACCCGACAACTTTGCCCAGACTCCCGATTTCTCACAGAGCTTTAACATGTATAGCTATGCGTGGAATAATCCGTTAGTGTTTACTGACCCGGATGGGGAGATTGTTTTTACTCTTGCTACACTTATTGCTGCTCCATTTACTGGTGGTACTTCTTTAGCTCTTTTACCAATTGCAATAGGTGCAGATATTGGAATGTGGCAAGGTGGTTCACTTGCAAATGTCTCTGACCTATATAAATTGACTACTTGGGATATACTTAGTTCAGAACAAAAAATATCAAAACTTCAAAAGATTACTTCAGACCAAACCATTTCTTATGATCCTAATCTACAGACAACGGCTGAATATGATCCAAATACTAATGAATACTACGTAAACATCACAAATAATGGAAGTTTTACAATTAATATTCAAGGGGGAATTAAGTAATAACGCAAAGGTTGAAATCTACTCATCAGATGGTAGTTTGAAATATAGCTCTGCAATTGTATCCAAACAACAGAATATCGTATTTACTCAAACTCCGGGTATATATCTGATAAGAATACATCATAACAATAAAAGTTATACCGAAAAAATAATTTTACAATAAAGTATATTATGAAGCGAATATTAAGTATTGTTTTTTTTGTTTGTGCAATATTTATTAGTAATGCCCAAGATTTTAGGGCAAATTTAAATATTGGAATACCTCTCAATAAATCAACCGACTGGACATCACCTAACTATGATATAGATTTATTTTTTAGTAAAAGCGTTAGTGACAAATTTTTACTGGGTATAGGTTCATCATATTTACTAGTTGACTTGTTTCCATCTAATACATATCTGACATTTGACAGAAAAATTTTATCATTTTTCAGTTCATCTGTTTATGAATTAAACATATCTGAAAAGATAAAGCTACTACCTCAATTGCGCATAGGGTATTCATTTATTAGTAGTGAATTAAATGAATTTCAGGATAAAGAACAAAAAACAGGAGGATTATATATTTCTCAGGAGTTATACTCTACCTTAAATATATCTAAACATATTGATTTATTAGCTGGACTTGGTTACAGCACAATATTCTCAAAATTAGAATCTTCGCCAAATTTAGTGATAACCGATAATTATATAGGTAGTGATAAAAAAACAATTAATCAGTTCATTATTAAAATAGGATGTATATACCATTTTTAACAATCGTTTTTAAGTACATAGGTTAATATGGCCAGCAGGCAACATCGTATATAAAATATTTGACAATCAGTGATACATCGAGCATTTCAGCCGTATCAGCATTACTTGTAACTTGACAGGACAGTGCTTCGAAATGCCAAACGTTTCATATATGTAACCGGTGGAAAGCTTCTCCAAAATCGTGGCTGTAGGCTATGTCAACAATGGGCCTCAGTACTTTAAAGTATATACAAAGAGTGGACAAATCCTATATTATGGAAGTGAGGCACATAGCAAAATTGAGGCTACAGACAAAACGGAAGCACTCAATTGGTTGCTGGATAAAATTGAAGATAGGATGGGCAATATTATTCAGTTCACCTATGAAGAGGTCGGAGGAATGGGCATCATCAAGAAAATTCGATACGGAGCCAACCAGAAAACAAATCAAGAGCATATTTACGAGATTGTTTTTGATTACGTTGATGGAAGACCAGACCAAGTGAAACAATACCTAATGGGCAGCTACATTGAAACAAAATACCTGCTTGATCAAATTCATATCAAGCGCATTAACCAACAGAGTCTTTATCACTATAAGCTGGATTACAAAATGAACTTCCATCCGCGTCTGGAACATGTTTGGTTGTATGAAGGTAGTGGGATAACAAATTTCTACAACCCTACGGTGATGGAGTGGGGTAGCTTTGAGGAAAATGGCTTTGAGGTTATAGAACATAATGATGGTTTTCAATTTGGTATCCTCACGGACAACTTTTTCCTCGATATAAATGGAGATGGTTTAACAGACAAGATTGCTGTAAAATATCAATGGTATCAGCATGGAGGAAACTGTGCCAAAGAACCTATTTCATGGAATTATCGCCTAAAAACCCATTCCAATGGGTTCTCAGCCCCGGTTATGATGGACCCCACCCGCCTATCAAACTTCTTTAGTCACTTAATAACTGCAGATTTCAACGGTGATGGGTTGGATGATTTTGCCTATGTAAGGTTTAATCATGAGAATAAGGAATATACCATTGTTGATAGGGTGGGGATTTCGAATGGAAATGGCTTTGATATTTATATATTGCCCTCAGGAGGCATACGGTCTAAAAATTATCCTGACTTTCAGGTTGGTGACTTTGATGGAAATAACAAGGCAGAATTGATGCTTGTGAATCGTGAAAGTGCTATTAATACGAACAATGTTTTCGTGTATAGTTTTAATGATGTCACGCATACGTTCACAACTGTTTTAAGTGATTATATTGACTTTGGGAATACACATTATGACAAAGCACAGGTAATTATTGGCGATTTTGACGGGGATGGCAGAAGCGACCTGATGCGAACGGCACGATATGGAGGGAGTCAGCACACGAGCAACTGTTTCATTTACCGCATCAATCTCCAAAACGGTGTAGCAGAATACCTGTATGGAACACCCTCCAACGGCTATCCAACTACCTGGCATCAGGTTTATACAGGAGACTTCAATGGGGATGGGATTACTGATATACTCACCTACAATTATACTGACCCTAATCCTGTGTGGGAGATTGGTTTATTTACAGGGACAGGATTTATAAGCATGGCTGCACCTGATATTGGGCATTTCGATCTGTACAATACATCGGATGCGTATGTAAACAAGCTCATATTAGCTGATTTTGACAATAATTCAACAACAGACATCTTGATACTGAGAAAGGAAAATAACTTATCTAAAACCGCTTCTTACTCATTGTATTACTCTAATGGCAAAGAGTTCGGAAACACAATGACTGGTACTTTCGATTTTGAAGGTGGTTTCGTAACCTACCCATGTTATAACCAATTTCGAAGAGAATCAGTTTCACACGTAATGGACTTTAATGGAGATGGATATGCTGATTTTTATATATCACGAGGAGTATACAATGATTGGGTTTACCTTCATGACCCATCCAACACGTTTAACCGTGTATTAGGTTTCACCAATGGGCTGGGGTCAAAAAGCAGCCCAAAATACATGCCTTTAACAAATCCTTTGGTTTATTCAAAAGACAATACTGCCTTATACCCCCTAAGAGATATACAGCCGGCCATATATGTGGTGAGTGCTGTGAGAAGAGAAAAAATTCAGACGGAGAATCCATCAATAACTGAGAGGTATTTTTACACAGGAGCCAAGGTGCACATGCAGGGCAAAGGTTTTTTGGGTTTTACAAAAAGAACCATGAATAATCTGATTCAAAATACTACTACCGAAGAAGTGAATTTCATTTATCAACCAAACTTTGAATATTTTTACCCATATAACGTTTATACCAAAACAACCTTCGGCAACAGCTCAAACGGCTTCATACTTGCCGAGACTTCCAATCTGATAGACCATAAAGCGAATGCTTTTAACCAAAAAGTGTGTTTCCCGTTTATTAAAATGAGTATTGCCCGGTCATACGAATACTCAAGCCAGTCTCACCAGTTATCAACAAAAAAGACTATGCAATATGACGATTATGGCAATTTGATCCTACTCACTGAATTGAGCGATTCGTTATACAGAGCAATAACCGATCCTGCAGCAGCCTTCACACATGAGAAGACAATCGAAACAGGCTATTTAAACGATGATAACAACTGGTTATTCAGACCTGAATTTGTTCAGACAAGTGTGAGATATCATACACAGCCCAATTTGATACATAGATTTGAATATCAATATTACAGCAATGGACATCCTTCTTTTCCACTATTAAAAACCGTACGCGATTGCCCCAAAGGAGAGCAACAAAATACCTTGGCACTAGAAACAGCTTATGAATATGATGCTTATGGAAATCTGACAAAGCAATCGCTTTCAGCTCCCAATGATCCAAGCACCCCCTTCAGCCGAACCATTCAAACGTCTTATGGAGCACAGTTTAAACACAGGTTGCCAACATCCGAAACCAACGCAATGGGTGATGTGAGCACATTTGTTTATGACGATCTGTATGGCAGGCTCTTAAAGGAAACCGATCCCAATGGTTTGGAAAGTACACACGCTAATCATCCCCTTGGCATTGAATCGTGGGTTACAATGCCCGACGGAATCATGAGTTGCAAGGCACTCAGGTGGGTAAACAATCATCCTGATGCACCTGCCAATGCTACCTTTTATGGGTGGACAAAGTCATCGGACCAGGCCGAGCAATTAGTGTTCTACCACAAATCAGGCGCTGAGCTGCGCCAGGTCTCAACAGGTTTTGACGGTACTTTGATCTATACTGATACAGAATATGACAGCAAGAATCGTATTGCGAGGGTCTCAACTCCTTATTTCAAAACAGCTTCAGCCAACGAATTTACTGAATACAGCTATGATGTAGTCGGGCGAAAACATAGCATAAATGCACCTGACGGCACAACAACGAGTTATGTGTATGACAACCTATCGCTGCAAACAACAGTGAGTGACGGAAACCTGAGCCAAAGTAGCAAACAATTTTTCAACGCCGCAGGATGGCTAAGTAAAAGTGTGGATGCTGTAGGCACCGAAGTCAATTATCACTACTTTAGCGACGGAAAATTACATCAAACAATGGTTGCATCGCTGCCCAATACTTTGGTAACACTCGAATATAATGATCGCAGGCAACGTACACTGCTCAACGACCCCAATTATGGACAAATGAGCACCATTTATAATGCCTTTGATGAACCGCTGAGCCATACCAATCCAAAGGGTCAGACAGAAACTTACAGTTACGATTTGCTTGGGCGCATGATAAATCGTACTGATGTAACAGGTACCACCACATGGACATACAACAACAGTGGTAACAAAAAGGGAACTTTGGCATCGGTAAGCATGAACGGACATACTACCTCTTTTGCATATGACGACATGCTGCGCCTACAATCTGAGACCGAAAACATTCAGGGTCAAACCTATACAACCCAATATACCTATGATGGTTTTGGCCGCACGTTCGAAATAACCTATCCATCCGGTTATAAAACAAGGCAGCATTACAATTCCAATGGCTACCTGGAGCGCTATACCGATGCCCAAAACAATCAGCAACTGCTTCTTGAAATTAGGGGCAGGAACGCATTGGGTCAGTTAATGCAAAGTCATACCGGCAATGGTTATACTACCTACAACACCTATCATCCTCTGACATACAGGCTGAACACCGTTGTTACTGCCAGACCCGACAAGCTTTGGCTACAGGATATGGAATATACTTGGACTTCTTTTGGTAACCTTGAAAGCCGTAAGAAATGGCTTAGTAGAGCCTTAGGCAGCAGTGTGACAGAGAGTTTTGGCTATGACAACCTCAACCGCCTTGACTGGATCAAACTCAACAATGTGGAAACAGGTAAGCATACCTATGATGAAATCGGTCTTGGTAATATCACCTACAAGAAAGCCGACGGCACTGTGCTTTTTGATGAGGCTGTTTATGGACAGAACAATGCTGGTCCACATGCCCTTACCGCTGCCACCACCTCGCCCGGCATTTTCCCGCCGGCTGAGCAAAGGCTGCTCTACAACGCTTTCGATAAGGTTACTTCCATCATCGAAGGAGATAAGTCCCTGCAAATCACATACGGCCACTACCGTGAACGCATCGAGCAGCAATATATTCAGGGGAGTAACAGTGTTAACAAGCTGTGGGCAGGTGCTTGTGAGTATATAACAAAAAATGGACAACAGTATATACACACCTATCTTTCAGGCCCGCTTGGTTTGTTTGCAATCCATATTATTAAGCCTGATGGCACTGAAGAAATCAATTATATACATACTGACCACCTTGGCTCGTGGAACACCATAACTAACGAAAGCGGCAACCTACTGCAAGAACTGAGCTTTGATGCCTGGGGCAACCGAAGAGATCCTGCTACCTGGCGCGCTTTTGCAGGCATAGCAACCGCGCCGCTGTTTGATCGTGGCTTTACCGGGCACGAGCATTTGTATGCTTTCAACCTGATAAATATGAATGGCAGGATGTATGATCCCGTGGTTTCGCGTATGCTCTCACCCGATAATTACATACAAGCACCCGATTTCTCACAGAGTTTTAACAGGTATAGCTATGCATGGAATAATCCTTTGGTGTTGACGGATCCGGATGGGGAGTGGGTGCATTTGGTTATAGGCGCCGCTATTGGCGGCTTTACAAATTGGGCTTTTAACGGTTTTGAATTTAATTTGAAAGGATTGGGTTATTTTGGCGTTGGCGCTTTGGCCGGGGCCTTGGGTGCTGGTGTTGGAGCAGGAATTAGTTCGATGTTACCGGTGGCAGGTACTGCTTCTGGTGGATTTGCTGCTGGGTTTTTAGGAACAAGTGCAGCAACAACGGCAACTTCAAGTTTTGTTTCAGGCGCGTTAATAGGAGGAGGTGCAGGGTTTGCAAGTGGATTTACCTCTGGTTTAGGAAATGGTCTATTAGGTGGTCAAAATTTTGAACAAGCGTTATGGAGTGGCACAAAAAACGGTTTGATAGGCGGATTATCTGGTGCGACTATTGGTGGTCTTTGGGGCGGTATTGATGCAGCCATTGACGGCAGAAGATTTTGGGACGGTGCAACAGTTCAAAAAACAACATTAGCACAACAAAATATTCCTGTTGTGGGTCAAAGAGGCAAGATGAATTGCGGTCCTGCGAGTGCAGAGGCAATTGATGCGTCATTTGGTGGAAGTATGACACAAGAACAAATCAGAAACTTACCAACACTCGGAGGAGACCCCAATACAGTTCCGTTAGGGGATATTACACTTTGGGATACTTATACTAATGCTTCTGGACATTCATTGAGCCATAATATACCAACCAATGGGGAATTATCTAATATACTTTCAAATATGCAAAATGGAAATAGGGTGGCTCTTAATTTGCGGATAGATGGCAATGTTGGACACAGCGTAGTAATGCAACGAGTAGTTCAACAAACGACTACAAAAATTAATGGGACAGTTTCTCAAAAACTGCTCTATTATGTGATGAACCCTGCCAACGGTGGAAGTATTACCCGAATTTCAAGTCACAGCATACTTAGTACGTATCGTGTATTTTATATTCTTCCTTAAAACAAACTGATATGCGTAGATATATAATACAAACAACACTAATTATATATTTTGGGATGTGTTCTTTTTCTTTTACTCAAGAAAATATCAATATGATAAAGGCTTTAAATATTGAGCAGGATATCGTTTCTTTGGAAAACAGAATAACAGAATTAATAAAAAAGAAACCAGAGATAGCCAATATTCAAGGATTGCAGCAGTTTCATATTCTTCTGTTAGGATTTTCTGATTATACTAAAGTTGAGATTAAAAAAGAAGATTATTTAGATTATTCTTTTTTGTATCAACTTCGTCAGAGTTATTATCACTTGGGTTCAAATTCTTTGTTTGCAAAAAAGAAAAAATATCTTTCAACAATAACATTAGTAACCGATTCCACAGGTAATTTAGTTGCCACAGGTGATGCTCGGTTAGTTCATACAGCACCTGTTTTTGCTCAAAATGATATTGAATTGGCAAAAATGTTTTTCGATCAGGAAATAGATTTTATCCTTTGGTTAGAAACTCCACATACAACGCGCTATATGGTCGGTATCAAAAGTAATAATTTGTATTCACTTGAACGCACCAAAGAAGGCTTAAAAATATATTCTTGGGACGAATTTATGAAGTGTTGCTTTGATAAATGGATATTTCCGAGAAAGCAATAGGAATAAAAAACAATAAAATAGCGTGGATTTTTTAATCTCTTGTCTTCCACACATTTTGAGACATCCAAATTAAATAGTTAATATTCAATTAAATATCAAATTATTTTTCTATTTTTGTGCGTTCCGTAATATTTTTTATATTTATAAGAGAAAAGAAAAACAGTTCCGGAAGTGTTAGTGTTCAGATCATTAGCAAGGCTTTAGGTCGATATAAAGTTGTTAAAACTATAGGATGCAGCGCAGAGCGCTACAAAATTGAAGGCTTCAAAAAATTGGCAGAGCAAGAGATAGAGCGTTTAAGAAAACAGACATCCCTTTTTCAATCTGACACTGACAATTTAGTTGAAGAGGCACTTTAATCCTAACCCACCGGCCAACTACATCTTGTCCAACAGAGCTAAGAGACTGAATTTGCGGACAAAAACTATAATGACACGACTGGATAAAAGATTCTGTCCAAAAAAGTGTGTAAAGTGCAATTTCTCTTAAATCGGAGTTTGTAAAACTTAAGGGAAATTACTCCTAAACAACACACAACCCAAAAAACTCTATCTTTACCCTATTAAATCAGGTAATGCCGTAGCGAACAAATGAGCTGGTTGTATACACATAAAATAACTAGTGACTATCTTAGGATAGAAGACCCCTTTGTGAGTCTGTATAGCAGGGATGTTAGCGGCTTTTCCGGTCACGAGCCTTTGTACGCCTTCAACCTGATAAACATGAACGGCAGGAATGTAGTTTATCCCGAATGGCCCTGTTATTTCGGGAATCCCGTGGTTTCGCGTATGCTCTCACCCGATAATTACATACAGTCGCCCGATTTTTCGCAGAGTTTTAATAGGTATAGTTATTGCCTGAATAACCCGCTTATCTA
>Ga0265294_10010905_pt1 | contig 10278 bp, 17 predicted proteins | sample MunlanPumphouse3_FD_192504 | JGI IMG/M metagenome (GOLD analysis project Ga0265294, IMG submission 192504) | Groundwater microbial communities from a municipal landfill in Southern Ontario, Canada - Pumphouse #3 | ecosystem: Environmental > Aquatic > Deep subsurface > Groundwater | place...
CGCTCCGATAGTCATTCCGGCTGCACTTCTTGCCCCGATTGCCAGCTCGTGCCCCCATTTCGCCCCGCTCCAGAGGAAGCGCCCCTATTTCCAGTGGAATCTTGCCCCATCCCAAACCTATATATCCTTATAAGTCAATAGTATATTGTAACAAAAAAGGATGTGAAAGAAAATGACAAAAAACACTCCTGAAGCACTACAAAAAATCGTTGATAAACTGGTAGTTGACCTCTTTAAAAACGATGATTGCGACAACTGGGAATGTGAAGAATGTCCCCTCTATCTCAAAGAGGTTGAGGAAGACCCGTACTACGGTAAGCATACATGTGGATGGTTACTACTCAGGTCAGCAACCCGTAAGATTATGAGGAAATAACCCATTCAACCATTATATTGTAACAAAGAGGTGAAAAGAAAGCATGCACGACATACCTATTCCACCCAAATCTATTTCGGAGCATAATTCAAGGAGTATCCGTAACGGTATCATTGGTGAAAAATATGCTGAGATACACTATCAGACAACCGTCTGTCAAAATGCTCTGATAGACGGTGAATATCATGGTAGACCGCTGGAGGTTAAAACATGTCAGGTATGGATATTTGATGCTGGTAATGCAAGGAGACGACGTCGTGGGCGGTATTATCTTAGACAGGACCAGCACAGGGCTTTAGTATCTAAAAATGGTCTCTATGCATTTGTGCTACTCAACAAAGATGGAGAGGTATTATTATCTAAACTGGTTGATGCTAACGATATTTCAATGTCGAATCGGGAAAACTGGCAATTACCATGGTTTAAAATTTTTGATGATTTCGACTATCAACCATACAAGGAGGATGTGACAACAAATGAAATCTGAGAACGTAGATGGTAGAAACATACCATTTTATCGTAGTGATTGCACTCCCAAGGAGTTTAAAGATAATATACCTACCAGATTACCGACATCTAAGGATAAGACCGTAAGGGTACCTCTTTGGAAGGCGCTTGCTATTGCTGAAGCATACTACAAGGAACATCAAGAACTACTAAGAGGATGCCGGTAGAATGACTGTCTACGAACCTCTTTACATAAATGGCAAACGAGACAAAGCACGCCGTTATGTTAATCCTTCTACCGGGGAAATAATATCTCGACGACAATATATTAAGATTAAAGAAGGAGTATCCCCTGAAAGCAAAGCTTACGCTCGATATCTTGCAGGTAAAGCACCCAAAGGCGTTACTGCGAAAAAATATGAGCGAAGAATGACTGTCTACGAACCTCTTTATGTTGGTGGAAAGCGGGATAAAGCACGGCGTTTTGTTAATCCCTCCACCGGTGAAATAATATCTCGACGACAATATATTAAGATTAAAGAAGGAGTATCCCCTGAAAGCAAAGCTTACGCTCGATATCTTGTAGGTAAAGCACCCAAAGGCGTTACCGCTGAAAAATATGAGCGAAGACTGAAGAGAAAAGCGGAAAAGGAGCGTAGGCTAAAGAGGAGACCAGAAGAACCAATAACGGACCCAACACGAATCAAGGAGAAATGGGGGTGGAAGGAGGTACCGAAAGAACCTAGAGGTTACTATCAACTACAAGGTCGATATCGGTTTAGAAACACTAGAACAGGGGGATTTGCTTCTGCTACGGGATATTCCACCGCTACCAGCACTAAACGTTATGGCGCGGAGTTACAAATCCTCCGTAGTCAGGCAATCAACCATGCTATGGGTCGGTTAGGGGACGTTCAGTCAGGGGTTTTTTCTTCGGGGGAATGGGTTTTAGAAGGAATTGAGTATGAGGTTTGGTTAAAATGGTAAATCGTGATATTGGTTACATATTTGAGAAACCGAAGAAGGTAAGAAAACCTATACCTAGAAATTTTGTCGCATTTGATACGGAGACTGATAACCACCGGTTTGTTTGTGGTGCCTATTTTGGGTATACCACCACACGACGTGGTCGTATGGAACAAATTGCTGATTATTACGATAATATAGAGGATTTTCAGGAGGGATTATTTAAAATTGAAAAATTGTTTAAATCTAATCGACAGGTCCCAACATTTATCGGGTTTAACACCGCTTACGACCTAGCCTATTTACAACCATGCATTGATACTAACGAGCGTTTAGACGCTGGTTCTCGATTCATCATGTGTAAAACCTTAAACAAAAACGATATAATGGACGTTGCAAACCATGTTTTTGGCTCGTTGGATAGTTGGATTAGCCGTCTAAATATGGAGGAGGAATACGGTATCTACAAACGAGAAGGATACCTAGATTCTGAAGAAGGTAAAAAGGCACAGGTCCTCGACGATGCAGCTGCAACATATATCCTCGCAAACTGGGTGCAGGACCAACTTATTACAAGGTTTAATACTCCCTTTAAGCCAACCCGTTACGGGGCTGCACTAGAGATATTTCGGAGGAATTATTTCACAGGTCGATGGAGACGAACCTCGTCTGAACAATGGAAACATGATTTGGAGCGGTCAGGCTATTACGGGGGCCGTTGCGAGATATTCCGGCGCGGTCTTCTGGAAGTCTCGTCATATGACGTTAACTCTATGTATGTTGCGATTATGTGCGATTGCGATATCCCTAATCCTTCAAAGGCACATCATCTGAAAGATGAACATGAAATATTATCCCTACTCCAGGATAATGAACATCTCATGATAGATTGCGACGTCTTCGTACCGGAAGGAGTTGTTGGTCTCCTACCCTATAGAGACCCTAAAGACAAGAAACTAATCTTTCCTACAGGCTCGTGGAGAGGAGTTTACACCGGTATTGAATTGCGTGCTGCGATACGGTATGGAGCCAAAATTAGATGTATCCACCGGGCTTTACACTACCCCGAATCAGAGAAATATTTTTCAGAGTTTGCAGCAATGACTTTAGAAGGTCGAAGACAGTGTAAACGAGATGGAGATGAGGCAATGGAACAACTATACAAAAACTACGGGAATGGTTTATACGGCAAATTCGGTCAACGAAACGGCGGAGACAAACGATATGTTAGACTAGAACAATACGTAGGAGAGTTGGAGGGGTTAGTTATCGTGCACGACGCCGATAATAACCCCTGGGTCCAACTTTCTTCGGAGGATGCGAAAGATGCTGTACACTCTTTTCCGGTGGTGTCTGCAACCATCACCAGTTACGGGAGGGTTAAGATTTTAGATGTACTCATGGCTAATGAGTCATCTGTAGTATATTGTGATACCGACAGTATTAAAGTTATCGATAAAGTACAAGGGATATCTATCAGCGACAAACCAGGAGACTGGGATTACGAATATACAGCTGAACAATGGTTTTTTGGTCCGAAAATGTATGGAGACAAGCGGAAAGGAGTGCCGTATAAAAGCAAACTGATACATTCTGATGAGGACCATGAGATTTATGAATTCGAAAGACCTACCACATTTAAAGAGAGTTTACGGCGTGGTATACCACAGAATACCTGGGAGATAGTAAGAAAACAGGTAAACCTTATAGATACAAAACGGCAATGGTTCCCGGACGGAACTTCTATCCCTCTCAAAGTCATTGATGGAGAGATACTCAATCCTTTATCAATGCCACAATCTCGTTTGTATCATACAATTCTCCAAACTTATCAGCCCGAAGTTTTACAACCGGACGGTCCAGATAAGGGTCATGTTGAAATAAATAGATAAAATGGGTGCTATCACATCTATCTAACTGGCAGGGCTTACCATCTGCATGAAATTTTCTTGGCAGGAATGCTCTATCAGTCTGGACCCGAATACGGGGGTGGACATCGGTATACCGCTGAGTATCATAATGAATATCGGTATTCCTTTTTCTGGACTGACCAATCACTGAACCTACAAAGGTCCTTAACTCTTTCGTATTTACACCTAACGAATTCATATACAACTGTAATTCGGATAACAAAATCGTGGTGTCTCTGATATCCTCATATATCACCATTTCGGCGATTCTTTCGGTCGATACGAACTCTGAAAAAGAGGTCTTATAATTTGAAATTACATCTCTACCTGAGAGGTAGTCGAGATACCCAACAAACGTTAAACACAACGTTTTCCCATTACCACGAAGAGCATGAGAACCTCTCTGATGGGGACAGCCCGGGATAGAACCGAAAAAACCGTAAATCATTAGTAATCATACCTCCTGAACAACCCACCCTTTTCTGGTTCAGTTTGCTCAACCGTTCCTCCAACAGCCTGAAATATTCGGATAATCTCGTCTCGGCTTTTACCTTCCAGAGATATCCTACCAGCCAACATTGTATCAGTTATAGCGGTCAACACTCGATTATCCACGCTGGAGGTTGTAAACTCCCCATCATGGTCAATGACAGGATTATACCGTTTCAAGAGCCGTGCCCTCAAAAACGCTTGGGTCCCTACAACCTTTGATACACCACGAATATGTCGATGCGATAGTCTGGACCGTTGTAACATCCTGCTATTAGTAAAAATACTATCAATAGTTGATAGAAGAGCCTCAATGATGCCGGGCTGGTCATCATGGTTACTCTGACTGACTATAAGGTCTTCTAGACTAACTTTCGACATTAGCTACCACCCATCAACATAATCAGCCCAACAAGCACAATACCACCAATCAGGAGGTACCATATCCATTTAGTATCTTTTTCTGTCTCTGAAAGCAAATCCGCAACGGTTTGCGCCTCTAACAAAACCTGGAATTCTTCAGGCGATAGAGGGGGATATTCGTATTGAGTCCACTTCTCACATTCTACAGGTATGCCAGGATTTGAGTTTTGAATATTATAATTTAAATATATACAATGTTTATTAAAATATTGTTTGAGTAAATTATCCCCGGTTGGTACTATAAACGTCCCAATACCTTCAATGGAAAACATTCTCATACCCGTATCCTGGGTTACAATCCTTGTAATCTCCTTATACCCTCTAAATATCCGTATATCAAGGTAAGGTTTATTCAGTAATCGATACAGAAACGCCTTAAGCGCCGGGTTACCTTTTCCTACCCGGAATCTTTCAATGGTTTTGGGTTTTCTCTTTGTTGCAAACATTTTCATCTAACCATCCTTTTTTCTGTAGGTATTCAATTGTGTTCGTGATACCATCATGAACATTACTTTTTGAGATTTTATATGTATCTACAACACGAGATTTTTCGAAAATTTGGATTTTGATCATAATCATCGAGATACCCCATGAATGTATATTGTCCCTAACCCTACGATAAACAGAGTTGCAGCAACTATTCTCAGATAACCCGCATAATTAGTGTCTGGTACTATCATCATCATTAAAAATCCTCCTAGCGCTGCGCAAGCAAAGGCTGCGTAAGGTATCCAAATTGAGAGTAACGCTAACACTGCGAACAGCGCTATTAGTATCCATATCTCGGTGGTAAACGTATAATACGGAGCTTTAGCGGTAAGAGCCTCTGTCGAGTTTACAGCGTCTTCCACGGCTAATGTATACGTTTTACCGGGTTCTACATCTCTTATCATCCATTCATATGGATATCCTTCAGCAATTAACCCGTTGGAGTCCCAAACCTTGTAGGGGGCTACTCCACCGTACCAGGTCCATATAATCTGACCATTCTCAAACTCATATTCTAGAGTCAATTCGCTTGCTTGACTCTCTAGAGTCAATGCGTTTGCTGGACTCCATATTCCATAACTGAAGAGACAACCTAATCCTATGAATATAATGAGGGCTAACGTCATAATCCTGATTAGGCGCCTCTCGTATTTTGGTTGTCTATGACTAAATTCTACTACCATAACCATCATACTCCATAGCATTAGGCAAGTAGCCATCGAGTATAGACCTCGATAGTATCCCAATATACCACATACAACCAAGACGGTAATAATATATGGGGATGCTTTCTTCAACCATTCCTTCATAATTCATCACTAATTACCTCTAATTAACGTAACCATAAACACGATAATCCCTAGCTGCTGGACTTTGATTATCAGGTTAATAAACACATCAGCGACATAATTTCCGCTTGGATCCGTATACCACCCTAAAACTCCTGCTAACGAACCGAAGAATGTCCATATACTAAACGATTCTTCTTCAATAGTTTTACCAGTCGATTTAATCTCTTTTAACACAAAACCTTCGCCGACAACCTCAATTCCCGAATATTGCCGCTTCTGCCAGCTCGTTATGAACGGAGTAGGTATATCGTTTGCTTCAGCAACTAACGTATCATCAATATACACCCTAACCGTGGTTTTCTCTTCATCCAATTCTGTTCTGATACTATAGACTCCATCAGGGACATTTACCGGGTACCATCGTTCATAGGGTCTATATCCAACAAACTCTTTACTCCTGATACTCACCCCTACACCATGCTCTACATAGACCTCGACAGAGTCGAAGAAAAAGTCGCTCTGTCTTACAATCAAAGTATAAGGGCGATTATCATAATTATCAATTATATATTCATTTATATATACACCATCTTTCGGCCAAATCGATACGAAATAGACCAGATTTGTATACGGAGAATCTGATACTAATCCTTCAGACGTTCGTACCCATGAACCAAGACTCAACTTTTCGACTTCGTACCAGACCGACTGATTAACGTCTCCAAGATCTACATCTACCGGTTCGTAAAGTTGGTAATCCCCTAACTCGGCAGCCGTTCCTCCTACCATTAGAGCTATTATCGTGCTGGAAAGGAGCAGGGATAGGACCATCCCTACTAAAAGCCGGGAATCAGCCATCTATGAGTCCCCTCCGCTCATATAACGTTGTCCTATCCACAACCCAACAATCAGGACCAGTAGGACCAATACCCAAATCGGTAGCAAGCCTATCAACACTCCCAGGACTACTCCTCCAAGCATACCCAACCCGAACTCCTGAGCACCACCCTTTAGTTGTTTAGCCGTAGCCGTTCCAACACCAAGCGCTAGGAGCATACCAAAGATGATTTTACCTATATCGAAAGATACGCCGAAAAGGTTAGCAATGGCCTCAATGCTCTGGTCCAGGAACGAACCTTCTCCAGGAGTTACGACGTCCCGGCTCGTCATTGGGATATATAGGATAGAGGGGGACGGCGGGTCCACCACTACGCGGGTATTCGTTACATCAAAGTATTGACTGTAACCGCTTTTGCTCGCTTGAGCGAAGTATCTACCGGCCGGAAGGGAAATGTAGTCTCCACTGTTGACCGTAACGTCTCTGACTAATCTACCCTGCTGGAAGTTGGGTAAAGCCTCATAAATTCGGAGTCTAACGTTCTGTAAGGGCTCCTCTGTATCCACATCGACGATTCTGACTTCTACACTACCATCTTCTCCACCAACGTATTCCCTCTTCATAGGAATTAAGGCAACCGCCGGACCGTCAACATTCGAAAACCTTGTTTCGGAAATGGTATATACCTGCTCATAATTGTTCAAGGAGGCTTTAATACAGTAATGACCTCTTGGTAGAGATTTTATATATCCGTAATCTACAGTAAATATATCAACAACGCTGCCAGGCTCAAGCGTTACCGGGTCGCAAGTATAAACGGTTATTTGCACACCGTTTAGTGGAACGTTCCCGTTAATGTCGAATGGCCGGAATTCAATGGGCTGATTTGGTTCAATAACCCCTTCCCTCTTCATAGGAATTAAGGCAACCGCCGGACCGTCAACATTCGAAAACCTTGTATCGGAAATGGAATATACCTGCTCATAATTGTTCAAAGAGGCTTCAATATAGTAATAACCTCTTGGTAGAGATTTTATATCTCCGTAATCTACAGTAAATATATCAACAACGCTGCCAGGCTCAAACGTTACCGGGTCGCAAGTATAAACGGTTATTTGCACACCGTTTAGTGGAACGTTCCCGTTAATGTCGAATGGCCGGAATTCAACCGGCGTATCGTCCCCATACAGAGGATATGTATATTCTGTGCCATATGGGGAAATTAATTTTACCTGATTAATCTCCGTTTTCAATATAGACCTATGTATATTATCGCCGGGATTCGTAAATTTAGAAAATATTTCATCATTTTTAGATAAAACGACTTCCGAAGTAAATTTATGACCATCAATAAACCCATCTATATCGATGTAATATGTTGTTGAATCCTCCGACGCTCTAATATGATGCTTCCACATAATCCCGGTTTTTTCTGTGATCTTTACTTCTACCAATGGATCTGGAATCCTTAGATCTGAACCTATCATACGGCATATATATGTATTTGTAGGAGTAGAAACATCTCCCAACGGTGATGAACCACTGTATAAATAAAAGGGCATTTTTATGGATTGCTGGCCTCTAAGGGCGCCAATATCCCAATCTTTGAGTGCTATCGTAAACTGAGTACTAGTAACTTTTCCTGATGAATCAGTTTTCTTGTTGAGATATAGAGTTCCGGGGCGCTCTTTGCCATTAAAAGTATATGTAAAGTCATATCTACCATCTTCAATTTTTGTTCCGTTAAGCCACTTCCCGTGATTGCCTGATACTTCATAAACCAAAAAATCTAAAACTTGCGCTTTCGTAATATCCTTAAAAACAATTTCATTCAGGTTCTCCGAAGCAGGATACATAGCCCCAACACTAGTTTGTGTACCAGATTTTGTAGTATCAATGAATTCGAAAAGTTCCTCGTCATAAATAACATCAAGTCCAGATACTGCCGGCACTAACGCTAGCAGGATTAGCGCAACTGCCGATATAAGCAGGACAGAGCGGTTATTTGTCATCGTATACCGCCTCCGGTTTTAGTGTTCATGTCGCAATACATATCCGCCGCAACTGGAGTTGAGGCGGTAAAACTAATAAGAATAACATTTATCATAAAAGAATCCTCCAAAAGAGGGTAGAATGCTAAAAACATAATACCCTCCTTACGTGGCAAGGTTGATGAAGACCATAACCACGGCAATCAGAATAGCAACACCGATAATGCTATACAGTGCAAGTTCCGTGCTGGTGAAGTTGGTTGTATCGGCCGCATTCAGTGCCTCAAGCCCCATAGGAATAAAGGCGGAAACAATGAGCGCACCGAACCCAAGCATCACAAAGGTCTTAATGTCAATGGCACCGTCTTCATTCATGGATGGGTTAACCATTTTATCGGCCATAGCGTAAGCAGTAGGATGATTAAGCTTCATTCGCTCCAGGAAATCCTCACCCTTTTCCACAGCCTTTGCTTTGATACTCATATCGATAATCACTCTCCTGATTGATGTATATGTGGTCAAAATATATAAAGGTTTGTAATGAGGCAATAGGTAGGTTGTTGTAGAGAATTTACAAAGTCTGTCAATCCTGCACATTAAGAATCTTAAGTTTAAGCCATGGAACCATACCTCTCATGACCGGCACAATTGCCACCATACGCCCATCTTTAAGATGTAGGATAATCTCGCCTAAATAGATTTTACCGTCATCCTCTATAACTGGCACGAAGTCAATCAGTTCAGCACCAATAAGGTCCTCGCCGAAATAGATATCAGGGATAGAAACTACTAATTTACCCATTTGCATCATCTCTGGAGTAGATTTTCAATTCTGTTATAAAGGTAGGAGTTGTAGAAAATTCTACACCAGCGTGTAGAACTTCCTTCCAGTTGAACCACTTACTAGAGCCCTTACTGAACAGAGGACGCCAACGGTAAGCGTACCGTCCTTACCTCCATATTTGTCTAGAAGCGCCTTTGCCTGCTGTAGAATGACGCCCGACGTTGAATAGCCATGAAACTCTTTTCCTTCGAGGTCTTCACCATCAAATACGACATATTCACCGTATTTGAGGGACGGCCGAATCTCGATTCTCTGTGCCACGAAAACCGTGCCATCAGTCAGGGCCACCCGTTCGACATCGTCGGTAGGCGCACTAATTCCAGTCTCGCTAAAACAAATCGTTTGACGTTCGTTACCGCTCATTCTTCATCCCTCCGGGAATCGTATCCGCAACGCCTACACACAAGCGACATGTCCTTACGGACGTATACGCTGCCACTTTCGCATCTAGGACAGACTGGTCTGTTGGTTTTCATACATATACATAAGCACTCATAGAATAAATATCTTTTGGTTTGAGGTTCCTAGAGCCGGTAACCGAATTTCCACTGGAAATAGGGGCGCTTCCTCTGGAGCGGGGCGAAATGGGGGCACGAGCTGGCAATCGGGGCAAGAAGTGCAGCCGGAATGACTATCGGAGCGAAAATAAGTCGGTAACACAAATGGGTGGGGATAGATTTATATAGTGGTATGTGGCACTAGTATAGCCCCCCC
>Ga0265294_10010906_pt1 | contig 10276 bp, 13 predicted proteins | sample MunlanPumphouse3_FD_192504 | JGI IMG/M metagenome (GOLD analysis project Ga0265294, IMG submission 192504) | Groundwater microbial communities from a municipal landfill in Southern Ontario, Canada - Pumphouse #3 | ecosystem: Environmental > Aquatic > Deep subsurface > Groundwater | place...
GCGTTAAGTAAGCGCGGTGCGCAACATCTCCTTGATTTTGTACAAATGTACGGGAATCGATGGGTACGGTTGCACTGTGCCGAAGACGCGTCTCTAATTCGATGTCCGAGAGCATCGCTCGCTTTAAGTCAGCTTGAGATGGAGGGATATTTTGACGTCGGGGAAGCACAGGACGATTTCTTTCAAATTCTTCACGCTGCTCACGCTGCTTCTTACTTCGTGCTTCTGCAAAATAGTCCCCGAGGGTTAAGCCTTGGTTGCGCTTTGCCCGTTCGGCTTGGCGGTTGTATCTCTCGAGTTCATTATTATACTCACGGAGGGCCTTAACCTTTGAGTAGTCAATGCCCTCCATGTTGACTTGACCGCGTATTCCCTTGATCTGGCGTTCTAGCTTTTTAATCTCTTCTGGAGGTAGGTTTGCGGTTACATTAGCTTTTACACTAATGTTATATTCCTTCCTCTTGGCCATGTCCGATCACCTTACCAATGGTGTTGTTGTAAAAGCTCTCTGCGATCATCATATCGAACTCCAGCCGTTCCTTCCAGTCTTCCTGTTCATGCCATTCAAATAGAGAGGAAGGTCTGGTCCCCGAGAGGAAGCTAACCATCCCCAGGGAGAATTTAGTCTCATCACTCAACGATACGAAAGAGTTCGGGACCGACCCCCGCGATGGTAGTCTGGAGGATAGCGGCAAAGATAGCATACTGGTCCTCGCCGGGCATTTCTTCTGCCGCAAACGGACCTTCAATAATCAGCGACGGCAGGACAAGGGCAGACCAAGCTTCGAAAGCTTCGGCGGCGCGCTCCTTATCAGCCTCGGTGAACATAGGTCTACCGGTTTCCTCATCTACGTAGGACGGCATACACTTCTGCATAAGAGCAAAGTGGCGCGCACCTGCTCTTCCTACAGGGCGCTTAACCACATACTTGCCGTTTGCAGTCTCGATCGTATATCTCAGCTTAGGGGAAGTCTTAACGGGTTCACTCTCAGTCATTTAGATCACCTTTAGGCAGATAAGTCGGTGTATTCAAACGTGTCGCCGATAACACGGTAGTTAACAGTCTTTTCAATGCCTGCACGGCCGCGCATGTTCCTGGAGGCGTCAGTGTAGACAGCTACGTCAGTTTCGATATCGCAGAGGGCGTTCCCATTGCGGTCTTTGAATGATAAAACCATGTTTGTATGTCCAGGATCATGGTTTGAGGTGTCACCACGCGTTGTGAGGGGCGCATACGTCGAAGAGCCGTTGTCTGCGTAGAGGGCGCGCTGGAACTCTGTCCACTCCCGCTGCGAGAGTGTAATTGCCCCGCTGATATTGGGGACGGCGTTGATAACAAGACCCTGCAATTGGGAGTGTCCGACTACAAAGTCATCCTGGTCGAGGCCGCGCTCAATATTCATGGTCATGCTCTTAATGGTAGTAGAAGAACCACTTCGCAGTGTAACAGTCGCGCCCCAAAACAGCGCAGGCTCTGCCTCTGGATATGCAACGGAAGCCTGCGCCGCAACCTTACTGGAAGACTTTGCGAAGTAATTCCACCTTGTGGTTACTGCTTCGCGCGCGGTTAAATTCATCTCCATGCTACGGATACCAACGCCGAGATAGCGGATGGCATTCTCAGTTCCATTACCATCGGTACAGATCTCCATGGTCATACTCTTCGGCGTGGCAGCAAGAGTAAACGCTCCGCCTACAGGTGCCCCAAACAAGCACTGGAAGAGCGGGTCCATCTGCGCGGGCCTAAGGTATGCCTCAATAGTACCTGTGTATTTTTGGGCACCGCCATACGCGTTATTAGTCGTCTGGCTATCAACAGTTTCCTCGAAAATCAGCCCAGGATCGAAGGACTCATTAACGGAGGTTACTTTGAGGCCCGAGAGGTCAGTACCAGGCGCGACGCCATACTGTGATTCAGATCCGATTGCTACGTATCTCCTAGTCAAGATTAATCACCTTATGGTATGTACATTCGATTTCAACGATATATGCTTCACCCTGTTGTTCAATGGATGGCTTCCCGAATTCAAACGTTCCGACTCCGTATGCTGAATCTGAGATCAACTGGAGTTCAAGGTCGTGGATAAGGGTTGCCACTCCATCGATTAAATTATCTACATCCATTTCAAGATACCGGAGGCTGACAGTAATCTGACCATCATAACAGCCGGTATCTTCGGCGTATAGATCAATATCAACAGGGATACATGTGATCTCCCGCGGTACTAGCTTCTCTCTACGCGCCTTATGAACCGTATATCTTAAGGTTTCTAACGCTCTAACAATAGACGTATACATAACATCACCTCATGCTGTTCTTTATCGCAATAACAATATCATCCTGAAGTTGAGACATAACTCCATTGATATGGCGCTCGAATACGATAGACCATTTAATCCACGCGGCATTAGTAGAGCCGCGATGTCTCCCGTAGTCAATACGCACACCCAATGTAGGGACGAATGCTCCTTTGCTGGGCGCAACACCTTCTGTCAGCGCGTTCAGGTAGTTGAAGTTATTCTTACCATGCAGCTCCCCGATCAAGACAGTAAGATATAGTCTATCACTTCGAATAGCATACGTGACTTCAATAGCATCTACTATCTGACTTGGCTTATATGAAGAATATCGACCCCGGCCATATGTATCTGCGGCACTAAAGTACTTCTTGATGTTTTGCTTCCAGTATGTCTCGATGTCTACACATGCCCTGCGAGCAATGGAGTGCACGCCTGGGATGTTTTTAGCCTCGATGGTAAAGGAAGCAATATCCATGTTAGTCCTCCGGGCCAATGGTAGACACAGTGAGGCCGATTCCTACAACATGGGATGATAGTGATTTAGTATCAATTGTCAGATCGCCCTTCAGAGGAACCGAAGAGATGAGTTGCAGCGACGACAGCGCGATCTCTCTGAAGGTTCCAACGCGTAAGTATGCAGTTTGCGGGAGTGTCTCTAGAATCCTCTCCGCCATTCCAGTGTAGTTGAGGTAGGAGTAGTAGATGCCGGTGTTGACGGTTGCTAACTTAATAAGGTCTTCCGAAGCATCTGCTGTGGCGATTGCGGTGACGTACCGATAGGCGCGCTTTAAATCCTTGTAGATCTGGTGATCGCCGATGTATTCTTCGGGAACTTCTGTGAGCGCGGATCTAACTTCTAAAATGAGTTGGGAGAGGTCTAGAGACATGGTAGTGTCTCCTTACGCCTTGACGCTGGTGATTTCGCGGATCTTACTGTTCGTCGTACCGCCTTCAACTTCAGGCATAACGAAGGTTTTAAACAGCTGAGTGATAAGGTAACGTTCGCCTACACCCATTTCACGTTCGGATTCCACGAGTTTGATGTCCTGACCAGTGTAGAAGATGTGGGAAGCTGTCTCTTCGCCAGGGACAAGGATGTTCACAGAGGTGCCAAGCTGCTTAGTGGGATTAAACGACATGTCGTACTGGCGCCCGAGGTAGTCTCGAATTGTGTCTTTGATCTCCCCGATCTGTACCGGCTTATTGAGGTGCGCGAACAGTCCTGCGGGATAGTAGATCTGCAGCTGCCCGAGAGTGTGTTCATTGAGCTCCGAGTTGTCGATGATATCGCCGATACAGTCTGCAACATCACTCGCGATGTCAGTCGTTGGGTCAGTCCAAAGGCCGCTCGCCTGTTTAGTGCCGCCGGCCGCATTCGTAATAACCTCCTTGATCTCACAATCCTTAGACCACGCGAGACCCCGAGCTGCTGCGATCATCGAGTACCTCATCTGAACGCTGTCAAGACCGCGGGCTTCTGCCTCATCGGTGATCATGAGCTCGACAGACTCCTTCTCCATAACCTCATTGATCGTGAACCAGTCGACCTTGCGGTAGCGAGCGCGCGCGCCTTCTGCAATCTTCTGGGGATCAATCCGCTTGGTCTTCGGAAGCATGAGTTTCAGCTCGAGGCCATCCATACCCTGCATGACTACGGCGTTCTTCCACACCATGAGTTCCTCTGCCTTAAGGTAGACGATCTCACGGAGGAGTTCTTTCTTCGCCTCATCGTCGGAGGTGATTACACCATTATAACCGTCATCGAAATACTGTTTCATGTTTATCACCTTAAGACGCAGCGTTGTACTTAGCCACGCGGATGCGGATGTAACCGCCTGTTGTTGCTTCCTTGGCCTCGAGAGCACGACCGACAATCCAGCCGGGGCCATCCTTCTTGTCAACCTTTCCGTCGGCAGCGATCTTGATTGCATCCCACTGAGTGATCTTGGCATTATCCGCAACAACAGGGACCTCAACTTCAGTGCCCTCAATGAGAGCAGTAACGCCGACCTGAACGTTTGCCGTGGCAACTCCAGTAACAGGGTGCTTAGTAGACGTATATGCAATACCGATGGGCTCAGTATTGCCGTCGTTCAGCTTGACCTTGAGGTTGAGACCGGCGGTCTGATTTGCGGTACCCGGCATAAGGATATAGCCGGCGTTGGGGATAGCGTCCTCAGCTACGAAAGGCTGGGTACGCGCTTCGTTGGTAATTCCACCATAAGACATGGGTATCACTTCTTGAGTTTAAGCTTCTCGTATTCTTCAACAGTCATCCCGATGCTTTTGAGTGTAGCCGCCATCTTGGCGCGCTGATCAACGGGCTGGGACTGAGAAGAAACGGGTTGTCCGGCGGGCGTAGACATCGGCTGGTTGCGCGCCATATTTTCCTTCATCTTACTGAGGATCGAGATTTTTTGCTCTGTAGGAAGACCTTTAACGATATCATCAGGGTTTGCGATACCAAGGCCTCTCACTTCATCGCGAACAGTATTATACTGTGTTTTCAGGAGATCCTCGTTCTTCTGCTGGAGTTGCGCAATAACAGTCGCCTGCTCAGCAAGTCGCTGCTCGAATGCAGACATATCGGGAGCCGCTGGCGGCGCAGACTTCTGTTCGACATGTGCTGCGGGAGTAGACTGCACGGGGGGCGCCTGCTGCTGCGAGGGAGCTTCCTGCTTCGCGGGTTCTGCCGATTCAAATGCCTGCGTGATCGAGGCAATCTCAGTTTCCGAGAGACCCTTAGATTTAAGGGTGTCAATAGCTACTGCTTTAGACATAGGTTCACCTGTTTTTGAGGCTAATTCATCGTTTTGGGATTCGCTGAACGCGGCCTTTGCGTACTGAACTTGCATTCCCGGGAATGAAGGGTTCTTAACAAATGCCATGGCGAGAAGAGTACTATCGACGAGTTCTCCTTGCTCATCGTACTCGTTTTCGACCTCGGGGCTGATGCAGTTGTAGCCTTCTTCTATGATCTGCTTGATGGCGCCGTCGTCAAAGACAAATCCGTTGTAGGTGATGTCAGTGTGATCTTCGGTTATGCCGAACTTTATACCGTACCCAACGGGTTGCCGGAAGAGTGCGCGCTCATCATGCTTGATGTAGAGAGGCAGCGGCCCCTTGATCTTGTTGTAGATCTTTTCAATAATAGACGGCGTCCATGGAGTGAGCTTGCCGTGGTTATCCTTTACAGGGATAGCGCGGATGGAAGCTCCATCAACATGGAGAGCGTCTACGGTTTTCCAAATACGGTCGCTCATCTCCATTCCACCTATAAAGAGAATGAGATTTCCTTAATATTAAGGGGATCTCAAAGATCGGTTGATGGTTGCAGTTCCGGCGTCAGTTGAGTGTTGCGCCGAACTGTGGGGTGTTTCGGGGTACTGGGAGCCGGGAGGGGCTTCGGCAACAGCAGAAGAAGATGCGGCTTCGCTATTAACTAGAAAGGAGCGTTGGTCTTCCCGCAGCTCTAAATACCCGAGGAGGTTCCGAAGTTCGGTTTCCGTGAAGATTCCGACATCCTTCATCATTACCATCTGACGTGCGAGTTCAATTTTAGAGTTCGCCATCACGTATTCAATCTTGATGTCCATTTCGTCGACTGGGTAAGATGGTTTGATGGCGAGGAGGCGCTTCCTAATGTTGTCAAGGATTACTGGCTTGATTTTGTTAGCGAGCTGTTCGATCTTGCTGGCTACATACGAACTCAGGACTAGGTCGGAGGAGTAGGAACCACTAGAACCGCCCGCGACGACACTGTGGGGGAGTGATAAGGAGGTCCAGACTTGGTCTGCGTTTTGTGTAATGCGGTCGTTTGTAGAGAGGTAGCTTGAGGAGTGCTCGATTGGGTTGATGGTAACTGCGGATGAGGTGACGTAGCCTTGGTCCGGGGTTTGGTCTTTGAGGGTGCGCGTGTAGCCGGCGATTACTCTCTCCATGTCGGTGTTAGCTGCTTTTCGCCGCTGGTCAATATTCCCGGGGTATTTATCGAGGCTGAAGAGCGAGGCGTCAATCTGGTGCTGTTCGCGCGGCACATTCCGCCACCTCCAGATGACATCGATGATCGTGATCTGGCGCTTCTCCCATATCGGAAGGACAGTGCGGTGGAGTGGTGAGATGGAGTAGATGCCGAATGTCTTGCGACCCTTGGAGTCGGTCCACCAGATGGGAGTGTCTTTGAATTTAATGTGGATGATTTCATCGGCTCTAAATCTCTGTTCAGTGGTGAGGCCTTCGTCAAGGATGTAGTAGTTGGCTTTTCTAATAGCAGTGGTGCTGTCAGAACCGCTGATACGAGATAAGTCATCTAATATGGTGATTGATTTGTTGGGAAGTACTTCATAAGTGAAGCCGGGGAGTATGTGGATGTAGACGTTCCCGTGCATCATGAGGAGTTCAGCGTATTTCTCAAATTCACTCTTGATATTCAAGGTGGTTGCAAGGTGTCCGGCTTCCCTGAGCATTTCTGCTTCTAACTCATCGTACTCGGTGTCCTTATCTGACATCTTGAAGCGCTTGAAGGAATCGGACGTCATCGTGCTAATGCGATCAATGGCGCCGCCGACTTCCGGTTCTAGGCTATACATTTGCTCATAGATGTCAGCTTCATCCATCTCGCGCCAATTCGTGATGTCGATGAGGAACTGGGCGAGGGAATTTGTGACTTGCTTACCTGCGTAGATGTGGTCTGCGGAACTGCCGGCTGCACCTGTGTTAAGGCGCGCGAAGGCCTGTTTGACCTTCCGAGTTAAGGTTTTTGCTATACCCATGATATCACCTTTAGATTACGCGAAGAGAGATTGAGTCTGGTAATAGATTTGTAGGCTGCACTGTCGATAAATACCAGATTACGTTTGCAACGCAATCCGCTGTATCTTTGCTGCCACCGAACGGATGGTCAACTTTTGGAGTACGTTGATTAATGACCAATAGATTATCAGCTTCGTGTTTCAGTTGCTCATCATAGACAACGCGAACTGGGGAAGGGTAGTCTTCTGATTGTTGTTCTTTCCATCTGTCGTAGTCTTCTTTAGATACAATGTGTTTAACGTACTCCATACCGTATGTATCTACAACGTGCTCGATGATCTCGGGGTACATCCACGTGTCGAAGATGAAGACATTTGCGTTGATGCGCGGAATAACGTAGTCGAGGTATTTGCGGACCTCGGAAGGGCGGATGAATGCATCGCCTTCCTTTTTGGTAAAGCGGTGCGCCCCATCTACGACTATGCCGCCGGTCATGCGGTCTGTGTAGCCGCACGCAATACCGAAGCGGTCGTTTGTGACGGCAGGGTCAATTGCTAACACTCTGAATTGGTCAGTCATTAAGGGAAGTTCCTCTAACTGGAGGATATTCACCATGGGTTTCAGGAAGACACCCTCGGGGAATGCGACGCCACCTGCGATTTCGGGTTTACATGCGTAGTCTCTATAGAAGGTCGGCATGTCGCGCTTGTATTCTTCTCGAAGCGCTGCTTCACTGAAGTGCGGGTTCATGTCCCAGGTAGGGCGCTTATATGTAAGGAAGTTGTTAGGCTTATAGTTCGGGGGGATGGGGATCTTGGCTGTACGAATCTCGTACTCGCGCTTCATCGCGGCCTTACCCTCTATGTGAAGACGCATAATGATGTCGGTTGGATGTTGGGGTGATGAGATCCCGATGACATGGCCGTCATCTCCTAGCGTGTCAGTAGACTTCTTGAGACGCGACCATATTTCCCACGCACCTCGCTTGCCACCCGTAGATTCGAATAGTGCGAGCTCATCAAATATAACGCACTTGGAAGTACGGCCTACGGCGGTGGTCGCCCAACTTGAGAGAGTCTGCAGCTTTACTCTCTTAGCATCGCACTCAACATTATCAGATCGTACTTCAATGTCAAACCACGTGTGCAGCCACTCGCAGCCATCTATCATCGTCTGGATGTTGGAGAAAACACCGTCGGAGGCCTGCTTCTCACTAACAGACACAATTTGAATAAACAGCTTCTGATTCTTCAGCAGCTTATAGTGTTCCGCGGGGTTCGGCATAGTTATAGCATCCCAGAACTCATAGCATCCCATAATGGACGCAAGGGCCGTTTTTCCACTACGCATACCTGCTACTATGATGAGTTGCTTGTACTGGGGGAGCTTGGGATTGTAGCGGCTTTGATAGAACTCCCTCATGATTTCTTCTTGCGCCGGAAATAGAGTAACCCCGAGGATCTCATTCGTCCACCAGATCGGATCCATTTTGCCGCGCGCCACTGTTTTTAGATAGTCGAGATGGTTCTTACTCGACGTATCTATGGAATCGTCGCTTCGATCGCCGGCATATGATCGATAGCTTCGAGAACTCTTTTGCGACATGATGGACACACCTCCTGGACGATCATATTCGTAAGTTCAATGTACTGCGTGTTCATTTTTTCAATGCGGACATTAACATTTCCGCCCTGGTTGAGGCGCCCCTGGAATTCCATGAGGTCATGGAGAGTCGCGCGCGTCTCTTTGGTAAGCATGACCGCAAGCTTAACGTTCTCCCTATCGAATTCTCGGATTTTGCAAATATAATCCACCCAGTCTTCGAGCTTCTTTAGCATCGATAGCAGACGCTTCATGTAGAAGTCTTCGGAATCGTACTCACCAGTCTTTGAATCAACCTTGATCTGGTGAGTATTAACGTGATTCATCACCTCATTTCTCGTCATCTTGAAGAACATCGCGGCCTCTTCAACCGACGTCTTCCCCGAAATGATATCTCTAGACCACGCCATTCCTATTGCGCCCGCTTCGCACATAGGACATTTGTCTGTCATGAGGAATAGTTGAGATTTCCTGTATATGAAGGGATAAGAAGGTATTTAAAGAATTAAAGAAAATATATAATATTAACAAAAAACTGTAGCGCGCGCCCTAAGGGCTACTCGCCACCAGATACTGCGGGTTGCTGCCAAGCGCATTGTACTATGGGCCGCGTAATGACACACCCGAGGGTGAAAAGACTTCGGGTGAGATATCGGTAACAATGCGCTATATTTGCGATTAGAAGCTCACTTAATAGCAGGTGATAGTTATACCTTGTTTAATTGCAATCGCGCGTTATATCGCCAATATAGCGATTATATGCGCGCTTAAATCGCTCGTATCTCTCCTATTTACCATTCGTTTAGCCGCGCCCAAGACCACGAGGACAATGCGCCGGCTACTAAGTGGAAGCGGCAACGACTACTCACTATTAAATGGACAAACATCAACTACATGTACTATACCCCCTCCCCCTACCCCCCACTGTATGGTCCGGGGATGAGAAAGTATAGCTTTCTCTATAACTGGGGATTTGATTCTCTACATAATCAAATTACCGTTAAACTGGAGATATAGAATGTTATTCAAATATAACTGTGATAACTCGACACCTGATACGTTTTATCGTATTACTGGTAGACCGCATCAGGAAGGAGAAATCATGCCACCTCGTATAACGTGGTCAACTAACCACTTTAAAGGTCAAGAGGGATATTTTGTTACCAACAGAGCTAGTATCAAGAGTTGGTTAGAAACCCTTAGTAAGACTAATCACATATATATTGTTAAGCCGCTTTCAACTCCGGTTGCATGTCATCTCAACAGTGACCTCAAGCAATGGTTTGTCAGTGGTTCCATCGAGATAATTAAAGAGGTTAACATTGAGGAGTTTATCAATAACGACAGTTACTACTAACTCTAATCGTTTTCAGACGTAGGGTTCAATCCCAATTAGAGCTTTCGTATAGGATGTGAACACAATGTACTCAGGAGGTGAAATATGTACATCTTTGTTGTTGAGGGCGTAGCTATTATCTGCGCCAACGATGAGGACCTCGGTCACTACATCCGCGATGCAATAGCTTACAACAAGCTATTCACCGTGGTTGAGGCCAAGACCCTCGTTGACCGTAGGTAGATGGATACTGCACGTCCTCTACCTATACATTTACCCACGAAA
>Ga0265294_10010907_pt1 | contig 10276 bp, 12 predicted proteins | sample MunlanPumphouse3_FD_192504 | JGI IMG/M metagenome (GOLD analysis project Ga0265294, IMG submission 192504) | Groundwater microbial communities from a municipal landfill in Southern Ontario, Canada - Pumphouse #3 | ecosystem: Environmental > Aquatic > Deep subsurface > Groundwater | place...
TTCAAAAATATCTTTGCTGTTTCTAACCCAATTCCTTTATTTCCACCCGTGATTAATACTTTTTTTTGCATGATCACTCCTTGTAGTTTTAAATTTAGCGTAAGAATTAATTATATCCAATAATTAACGGAGTTTCAATGTATTGCAAGTTCTTTTTAAGAAAACTTTTACATTTAAAGAGCTGTTGTTGCCTCTTGTAAATAGTGTTTTAATTCTTCATTCAATTTGTTTTTGGTCACAGTGGGAGAAATAATTTTTAAATGAGGTAACCATTTTTTAACCAAAGGTAAAATCTCCATATCATTGGTAATATGAAAACTTAACTGCAATTTTGGTTTTTCTTGAACAATTTTTTGAGATTTTAAAAATTTCTTTTGTCTAAAATAGCGTTCAACTGTAGGGTGTACTTCTACAATGACCTCGTACGTAGGGAGATCATATTGGGTAAAAAGCGTTTGAAACTCTTTGAGAAAAAATTCTGCTTTTATATCTTTGTGAAAAGTGGTGCTTAAAAGTTCTATGTGTGTTATGAAACTTAATCTTAAAAACTTAAAACCATTGTTAATTTCATCGTTGGTTAAAGCCGCAACATAAAAGTTCCCTTTGGTGTAGATTATCTTTAAAACTCTGGCTTCCGTAAAAACATACTCTTTATCGCTGCAATAGTTTATATTGACATATCTTCTGTTTTTGATGCCATTTTTTATATCGCTGACCAACTCTTTTTTTGAAAAAATATTTTCAAAGGCATTGGGTTTTAGCATATAGGTTAACGCATAGTTTTTTTGGATTTTTTTCAAAAAGTTTGAGGTGTTTTCATCGAATTTATTGACAAAATCAAAATCGATTAACGAGCATAAATCAACAAAAATTTCCAACTCTTTTTTGTCAAACGACAACATATTTTTTTCTAAAAAGTGATTTGAAATCAAACTGTAAATATCACCCTCTTTGATGAGATTTTCACTGAAAATTTCTGCAATGTCTTCCACATAGCGTTGAGCAGTTCTTAGACTGATTTCATGTAAAGAAGAAAAACTTTTCAGACAAATTTTGTGACCTTCTAACAGCAGTTTTAACAGTTGTAATTGAAGAGTTGATTTTTTTAAATTCAAAATAGTTACCTTTGATAATAAGTGAAATCTTATTATAGCTTCTCAAAGCTAAACCCACGAGGTGGATTTAACTTTTTTATGACTTATTTTCTTAAAAGTTCGGAAAAATCTCTGTGATTTAAGATTTCAGCAATCAGTTGTTTTATCGTTGGAGAAAATGATGTACCCATATTATTACACGCCGTTGAGGCTAAATAAGAAGAGGGATAATCCCTTTTAGTATTGACAGTAATCGCTTTCCCATTTGACGATGAGATGGTCACATTCAGTTCCCAATACGCATTTCCAAACATTGTGCTACCGTAGATTTTATTCAAATTCCCACTTATTTTTAAATCCGAATTTTTATCATAAACTCCCGCCATTTTTAGTTCACTCACCAAAGCTTCTTTGATGTATTCTGAAAAAGGCTCACCTTTTGGTGTGGATACCGTTTCAGCCAATCGGCACATAACACTGCTTTCCCCTTGATTCGTAGCCGTAAAATCAACCACATCAAGTTTTAACGCTTTATAGTCTCTTAACGTTTGAACATTGTCCGCAGAGACATTATATTCATTGGTTTTGATTCCACAACCACTTAAAAGAAAACTGGCTAAAACAGCCGTTGAGAGTAATAAAATTTTATTTTTCATGCTAACTCCTTATTAGAATACATATTTCAGATTGGTATTGATTTTTTCATACGTATAATCATCCAAATCCGAGGTCATATCATAGGTTTTATACTCCACATTTAAAGCAAAACTTTTACTGATTTTATACTCAATCCCTGCTCCATATCCAAATCCTGCTCCATTTAAACTGTCAATTGATTGTAAAGCACCTGAACCCAAAGCATACAATGCCAATTTGTTATCTAAAAAAGCATAACCCAGTTTTAAATCGACATTTGAACTCCATACATCAGCACTGTTGCTGTTATCTAAATCAACCGTTCCATAAGCAACATCGAAAGCAAGTCCGACAAAAATATTGCTTTGGGTATAAATATTTGCTCCATACCCCATATTGACCTCTGTAAAACTTTTATCTAAAACTTCTGCACTTGAAATACCCATATGAAAATCGGGCAATGTTTCTGCACTTAAATTTAAAGTCAATGCGGAAGCAATCAATGCTAATTTTGTCATTTTTTTCATTCTTATTTTCCTTGTTTTTTAATTTGTAGAGAAATTGTATCTCTATAGTTTGACAATAGTTGTCGTTTTTATTTTTTTTAAGAAGCCGTTAACGCCCATTTAAAAAATCCAGACCATAAATTTAAAATAAAAATCAGAATTTTATTTTCTGGATAAATTGGCTTTAAAATGATAAACATAAAACTCGCTAAACCATAGCAAATGACCCAATACAGTATTGAACTTTGAAGATGTAAAGTTTCTTCTAAAATTTTTCTAAAAAATTTAAAATAGAAAACAAATCCTACACCAAAGCCAACAATTGCACCAAACCATTTAAACAAATTTACACCCTTTGAAAGCGTATCCATCCACTCATAGCCAACTATCATAAAGGGTAAATACGGATAGAGTAAAATGGCAAAAATAATAGCCAATCCTCCTCCTGCATTGTTATTGCAATTATCACCATAACAAAAAGGATCACCACACGTACAACTCATGACCAGCTCCTTTAGTTGATATAGTTATACGTTGCTGAAAAATAAAAGTAGTTTTCATCAGCAATATATTTTATATCGACATTGACCACACCTTGATATTTATTGGCTTTGCACTCTTCTATGGCAGTATTTTTCAGGTACTTAAAAAACTCTCCATACGAATCATTAAATCCTTTGACTTGCAGTTTATTGTCAGAATCTCTGTAAAATCTGCTTTTAGTTGCGTAAAGTGATTGATAATCCACCACTTGCCCCGAAACCTTTTCCTCTGCACCAAAAAGTTTTACTTTGGGATTGACTGCAGGTGAACCAAAGTTGATGATGTTACAATCGGCAACTAAATGCACCGCCAATACGCTTGAAAGCAAACTTCCTAATATGATTTTTTTCATTTTTATTCCTTGTTTTTTTAAATTTATAAAGGAATTATACGAGTTTATTTTGACAGATTCTGTCGTTTTAAGAGTTTATACAATCACTCTTTGAAAAGAAAATAAAAGGAAAGCTCTTGTATTTTGCTTCTATTCAACACTACTTCTGGGGTTACAAATTAATTATATTTATAATTAAATGGATTATTGTATAATGTGTTATAAATTTAAAGGATTAAAAATGACAGAAAGGGAATTGAGAGCATTAGAAAGAAGAAAAACAATAACTGTTTCAAAAATGCCTTTACACTCTTCTGAGCATCATAGTTTTCATCTTGAATTGAATTGTGTAGAATCTTGGAATTTGCTTTATTCTATGTCAATAATGAGATGGGAAAATGAAAATTCAAAATCAGCTCCTTTGTTTGTAGATAAAACCGTTGTTAGAAAAATCTCTTTAAGAGAAAAGTAATGTATTTAACTGATGACTATAAAGAAATTATAGAGATTTTTAATGAACATCAAGTTAAATATCTGATTTCGGGAGCTTTTGCTATGTCAAAATTAGGATATTCCAGAGCCACTTATGATATAGATTTATGGGTAGAAAAAAGTAAAGAAAATGCCATAAAAGTTTATAAAGCTTTAGATGAATTTGGGGTGCCTTTTAAATTAAATCCAAATGATTTTTTAGAGCCAAATAGTGTCATACAAATTGGTAATGCTCCCAATAGAATAGATATTTTAACAGATATTGATGGCGTTAATTTCAATGATGCTTGGAATAATAAAAATGAAATTGATTTTAATGGGTTAAAAACTTATGGGCTTTCTCTGAGTGATTTAATGCTTAATAAATCCTCAACGGGGAGACCTAAAGATAAATTAGACTTAGAACAATTAAAAGAACTTTCAAAAATCCACTCTAACAACATCTCTTAATCACCTTTTTTGTCAAAATAATATTGAATTATTCTCTTCTGTCATTTAAAATTCACTCATCAGTACTCAGTTTTTCGGAACTTGAAACTTCTCATACAAAGTGCTAAGTGCTAGGCATTAAATTCGGAACTTGAAACTTGTTTCAAGCATATTCTCTTCAATTTTTCATTTCTCATTTTTCGTTTTTCAAAATCCCCTTAAATCGGGTCATTGTATTTGAATTAAAAAAGTTTTTGATAGATTGAAGTAGTACCAGGGGAGTGACTAATTCCCCCTTTTATTAATAGGCTCTTATTGCGAAAATAAGAACTATTAAAAATAATACTACCAATTTGAACTGCATTTAATTTCCTTTCAATAAACGCTCCCACCCTACACTACCCGCATAAAAAAAGGGTAAGGAAAAAATCCCTACCCTTTTCAGCGTTTATCTAGTAAGTAGTCACTCTTACAAGAAGATTAAATGCTAAGTTCAAATTGGCAAAACTATAACATATTTCGCTTTATATGTCAAGGCTTTGTATTCGTGCTCACTACTCAGTTTTTCGGAACTTGAAACTTGTTTCAAGCATATTCTCTTCAATTTTTCATTTCTCATTTTTCGTTTTTCAAAATCCCCTTAAGTCGGGTCAAAGTTAATGTTGAATTTTGAATGTTAAATGTTGAATTATTTTCTCATTTTTCACTATTCATTTTTCATTTTTCATTTTAAAAGTCCCCTTAAATCGGGTCATTGTATTTGAATAAATTTTTAAGCAAATTATTCTACCTATTTTAGAAGGAGAGTTTTAATCCCCTTAAATCGGGTCATTGTATTTGAATTATACACAGCACCTATTAATGAGGATGGTACATTGTTTTAATCCCCTTAAATCGGGTCATTGTATTTGAATAACATCTGAAGATTCATACACACCAAGATTACGTTTTAATCCCCTTAAATCGGGTCATTGTATTTGAATAACTGGCATATTAGAAGTTCCTACGGTTGGATTTGTTTTAATCCCCTTAAATCGGGTCATTGTATTTGAATCCATTTACAAGGATTGATAAGTTTTTTTCAAAGTTTTAATCCCCTTAAATCGGGTCATTGTATTTGAATACAACTTAGATCTAATACCAGTATCATTATACATGTTTTAATCCCCTTAAATCGGGTCATTGTATTTGAATGAATATTATTTTGAAAGAAATGATTTATCTTACAAGTTTTAATCCCCTTAAATCGGGTCATTGTATTTGAATCTTCTAAAAAGTCTTACTTGTCAAGTGGTGATTTCGTTTTAATCCCCTTAAATCGGGTCATTGTATTTGAATAGCCATCACTTTGGCGTTTCAATGCGGTATTATATTTTTAAACCTCTTAAATATGCCTAAGTTTCCGATATTTCTTTAAAAAGTTCGCAAAACTGTACTCTTTTTCAAAATGCAACTTCATGGTTTTGACAATAAATTGTTAAATATCTCGATTTTATGGACTTCTTGTCTTTAAAAAAGTTCGCAAATCATTTTTAAAATAGTTCACTTGTTGACATTTTCTACTTTTAAGTTTTTTTTAAATTTCAAAACACCCTTTTTATGAGCCTTTGAAACTTTTGTCAAACTAAAAGTTCGCAAATGTCCAAGCACTCTTTTTACCAATGGCACTTTATAGACTTTTAAAAATTTGATTTTAACCAATTTTGCCTAAAATGGGGCAAAAAAAGTTCGCAAATTGTTTCAGATAAAAAAATCCTTCTTTTCAAAGATTTCTTCTTGATTGCACAGTTCAAATGATTTGGGCAAACAATTCTCGCAAATATGATAAAATCGTAAGCTGTCACTCTTTTTATCGACCCACTCTTCAAGTTTTTGAGTGAGTTTTTTAAGTTTGGATGAGTTTAGCTCACACTCAAAAACAGAGTAGTTGACTCTGTAGCCAAAAGCTTCGAGTTCGTCTGATATTTTTTTTCTTCGTTTATCATTTTGTATGTCGTAGGTTATGAGATATTTCATCAATATTTTCCTATAAAAGGTTTGTACTTTATCGTTTGGTCTTCTATACTTTTTGCCAGTTTGTAGCATTGGGTTTGGATAATATTTTCAACTTTCACCGACTCTTTTTTCCACATGGTGTAGCTTCCCAGTTTTTCTTTGATATTTTTAGCAATAAGTTGTCGTGAAGCTTTTGTAAGAAGTCCGTCGTTGTCAAGGTTGATGGGCTCATCTTTGTTTATCATGGAAATAATGGTTCTGTCCACGACAAAAGTTCTAAACTCTTCAATCATATCAAAAGTCAGTGTGGGTTTATTTTCATCTAATGCGTGTAAAAAAGAGATATTTAAACTCAGCCCTGCATGTACCAAACAGTGTTGAACTTTTCCATATAACATGGCATAGCCGTAGTTTAAAGCACTGTTTACACTGTCTTTAGCTCCAAAGGTAACTCTTTTTTCAAAAGGCACTTCTAAAATACTGCGTAAACTCTCCCAATACAGTGATGAAATACTTCCCTCATATCCCATGAGTTGTTCGACACTTTGAGCCAGTTTGAGTTTGAGTGTTAAAATGGTTTCCATCTTTACAATATTGTCTTCTAAGAGTTGGTGATATTTGTCCAAATATTTAAGATAGTTTATTTGATTTTTGGCTTTGCCTTTTATAAATTGTGTGGCTAAATAGAGTTGCAAAGGGGTGTCGAGTATTTTGGCTTGTTTATTGATATTTTGAGTGACACTGGATTTATGTGTGACCAAAGAAGCATACGACAAGGCATCACGATCGATAAAATCGATGGTAATATTGCTTTGCACCGATTTTTTAATTACATCGCTTGATAGCATAATTCCTTTGCCTTCAAGGATAATACGACTGACTTTATCAAAAGCAAAACTGTTTTGAACTTTTCCATACTGTTTTACAACAAACTTGTTTTTGCTGATGCCCAAAAACAACCCCTCTTTGGCAATATGCAGCGTTGAGTCGTTGGCAAATTTTTTGGCATAGCTATTTTTCTTTTTATCGATTTTTGTTTTGGTCTCTTTGTAGGATTTATTGGCTAAATATTTTTCATAGGCTTTGGCGATGATTAACTCAATTTTGTCGTTGATTTCTTGCATATCAAAAACAATTTCAAGATGAATTTGCCCTAAGAATATTTTAAACTCTTTTTTGGTTTTTATGGTTTTATTGGATTTATTTAAAAAGACTTTATGCGAAATGGAATCGACTAAATGCTCTTTTAAAAGCAAATGTTGCGTTGAGTTGGGTATGATGATTTTTAAATAATAGTTTTTCAAGGCATACAAATAGGCATTGAGTTCTTCAATATAGGCTTTAAACCCCAACTTTGTTTTGGCTAAACTGTGCAAATGGGAAATCGATTTTTGAAGTCTTTCGTTGTCAACAAATCGGTTTTTGCCCACAAAATTCACCCCTAAAAACACAAAACCCTCTTTGACGTGGGCAATGACTGTTTTGGACTCTTCTAAGTTTAAATCCAATGTATGTAAAAATGTTTGCAACACCTCTTTGGTGTGTAAAGCCGTTTTTTCATCTTGACAAAGAACAACAAAATCGTCAGCATAGCGTACATGAGCCACATTGAGTTTTTCAAGATATTTATCCATTAAGTCCAAATAAATATTGGACAAAAGTGGCGATAAAATATCGCCTTGGTGAACGCCTTGGGTGTGTTCAACATAGTCAAAACTTTTAAATGCTCCCGTTTGAATAAAAAGAGAAATGAGTTTTATGACTCTTTTGTCGCTGATGTGTTCATCGAGTATTTTAAGCAGTTTGTCGTGATTGATGGTTTCAAAAAAGTTATCAATATCGGTTTTAAGCACCCAAAAGTTTTTTTCTTGGATAAATTGCGTTGTTCGATTGATGGCTTTTAGAGTCGATTTATCGGGTCTATACGCATACGATTTATCACTGAATGTGGTTTCAAAATAGTCTCTTAATGCACCATTTAACACTTTTTGGATGAGTTTATCTTTTATGCTACTTAGTGCAATGGGGCGTTTTTCATTGCTGTTGGGTTTGTCGATTTCTATTTTTTTAAGAGGTTCAGGCGAGTATGTGCCTGTAATAATTGAAGTTATAATAACTTGAATATTGTGTGCAAAATCACTTTGAAATGCTTTATATGAAACCTCATCAAGCCCCGTGGACTTGGACGAAATCTCTAAAAAAGCCTCTTTTAACTTTTCGTGCGTAAAAATTTGCTCCAGTTGAATCGTAAACATAATACCCTTTTCTTAATTTAATCATCCAATCTTGTTGGCTTTTTTCTTGAATAAATCTTTTTACTTTGTTTGACTCGTGTTGTGGGTTTAAATCCCCAAAGTACTCGGCTTTTAATTTCCGATGTTTTTATTGTTATGACTGTTTTCATGGTTATTTCCTTTTAATTTTGTGGAAGTATAAAGGAAATTGTTGTCAGAATCTGTCGTTTTATTTTTATTTCATCAACAGTTTAATTTGACTGTTTATATCATTTTCTTACTCTTTTTCTCTCTTTATGATTTTTTTCATTTCTAATTTCATCTATTGAAGTAAATTTTTCCAGTGCAATGAGATTATCCAATTTTGAACTCATATCAAGGGCTATCATCATGTTGACTATATTTTCAAACTTTGTGCTTTTACTGCTCATAAAATTTGCATACGCTTTAGCAGACATACCCGCTTTTTTATATAAATCAGCTTGTGTCATATTTTTTCTCACTCTTTGTTTTTCTATTGTATCAACAAACTTTTCCATAATATCATACGGTGTCATAAATTCAATCATAATTTACCTTTTTAAATAAATAAACTAATATTAAATAGTTATTTTATCTTTTAAGATAAATTATATCACAAAGTTCTATTTTAATCCAGTTTTTATAGCCAAACTCTCATATTTAAACAGTAAACTGGCAATATCTTTTTCAATATAGTCAAAGGAAACACCCGAATTGGCATGAGCTAAATTATTTCTTTTATTATTGATATTTTTATACAACTCTTTTAATCCTAATTTATCGTACGCTTTTTTTAAAATAGTGTACTGTTGTTTATCAACTATTTTTTTTGCTTTTTGATTGTAATCATACTCTTTATCAAGGTTTTTAAAGAAATCTCCTATTTTATATAAATCATTATCAAACTCTTTTTCAATATCTTCAACTAATTGCTTATGCTCTTTTTTAATGGCTGATTTGATGTACATTCGTATGCTTTCATATAATAAAGCCAGACTTAAAAGCATGTATTTTTTATCAAAAAGATTTTTTGAGAGTTCATAATAGACCAAATATCTTTTTTTCCCCTTAAAATCAGAAAGTTCTTCAATTGTTTTTTTTAAGCTTTGAGCTTGAGTCTTAATTGATACTTCTTCAACTTTGTCTAATTCAATGATAAGATCATTGGCTGTTTTAAAAAGATTGCCCAAATTTAACGCCATCAAATCGTTTGAAAAGTCATTGAGTTCTCCAAGCAATTTTTTGTATTTTACCGATTTAATATGACTGGCAACCGTATAGTTCTTTTCAAAAGTAGATAACACAAATGCAATATTGGCTAAGTCCAAATACTCTTTTAAATCGATGATTTCATACTCTTTAAACTGAACAATCTCTTTAGCAAACAAAATTTTAGAAATTTTGGAAGTATCTTTAAAATTTTGAATAATCAAATCCACAATCATTAAAATAGGTAAATGTCTAAACCCATGTGAAACATCGATAATGAGTTCATCAAACTCATCAATGGCTTTATTAATAGTGTTAAATACTTTGGCAAAATCTTTTTCGTTGTCAATAAAATATTTCTCTTCAAAGATAAAATTTTCAATTTCACTCTTGTGCAACACTTTTTCATTGACCATTTTTGCCTCTTTTGTATAAAGAGGAACAATAACATACTCTTGTGAGTAGTTTTCAATCAAAAGAGGAAAAGTATTAAAATACTCTTTTTGCAATATATTATTGCCTTCAAAATAGTACATGGCTTTGTTGTGGTTATCATTGCCACCAATCATGCCTAAAATAGTTATAACCGCTTTTTTTGAACTCATGTTTATCCTTTGGGATTTTTGATGTTTAGGGTATTGAATTTTTTTAACTATAATATCCAAAAAATCCAAACAAATATTAGCATCAAGAAATATCTTGATGATGGCTCTTTTTCATGGTTTTAAACTCTTCATTTCCTACTTTACCATCGAGTAAACCAATAAAACTTCCCGTTCGTTTTGA
>Ga0265294_10010908_pt1 | contig 10275 bp, 8 predicted proteins | sample MunlanPumphouse3_FD_192504 | JGI IMG/M metagenome (GOLD analysis project Ga0265294, IMG submission 192504) | Groundwater microbial communities from a municipal landfill in Southern Ontario, Canada - Pumphouse #3 | ecosystem: Environmental > Aquatic > Deep subsurface > Groundwater | place...
GAGTTGGCAGTTGCTAACCTAAACTGTACCCCCTTAAGAAAAACAAGAGGGTAATGCATTGAAACAAAGCTAATTAACCTACAAAGGTGGCTTTCCCGTCCATACCGCAAAATAACCAATCTTCTGATTAACAGCTGATTGGTTTTTTTGTTTTTTAAAATTAGATAGTTTATTGGATCTTAGCAAACCAAATCCAATTTATTTGCGTACCTTTGCCCACAAAACAACCAAGTTTGTATTGAATCTTTCTCAACTGTGCTTTGTTCTGCCTTTATCCGGTAGATCTACTCATCGTAAAATCGACATCAACATCAGCTTTTTTGTTTATATTAATTGGTTACGAAAGTGTGTTACACTGTTGTCGTGACATATTTTTTACAATAAGATGAAATCATTTTTTATCGGAAATAAAGAAATACAGCTTCCCATTATCCAAGGCGGCATGGGTGTCGGCATATCACTTTCGGGACTGGCATCTGCTGTGGCAAATGAAGGTGGAATTGGAGTAATATCCTGCGCTGGAATAGGACTTCTATACAAGAAAACTCCCGGAGATTATCTAAAAAACTGCATTGATGGACTTCAGGAAGAAATTCAGAAAGCACGTAAAAAAAGCAAAGGTTTTATTGGAGTGAATATTATGGTTGCTTTGACAAATTTTGGGGACATGGTGCGTACATCTATATCTGAAAAAGCAGATGCAATTTTTGCAGGAGCAGGCCTACCACTCGATTTACCTTCCTATTTAACAAGCGACAGCAAAACATTGCTTATTCCAATCGTATCATCGGCAAGAGCAGCAAAAGTCATCTGCGAAAAATGGGAATCAAACTACAACTACTTACCCGATGCTATTGTAGTGGAAGGCCCAAAAGCCGGTGGACACCTGGGATTTAAAAAGCAGCAAATTGAGGATGAAAGTTTTGCTTTAGAGCAATTAATTCCGGAAGTGGTGGCAATAGCTGCACAATACGCAAATAAAAAAATAATTCCGGTAATTGCTGCCGGAGGTATCACAACAGGTGAAGATATTCATCGGTTCATAAAACTTGGTGCTGCGGGAGTGCAGCTGGGCAGTGTCTTTGTCTGTACACACGAATGTGATGCCGCAGATGCTTTTAAACAAGTTTACATCAAATCTGCTCAACAAGATTTGATGATAATCCAAAGTCCGGTTGGCATGCCCGGACGAGCTTTCGGAGGAATATTTATAAACAGGGTAAATGATGGCTTTGAAAAACCAAAAAGTTGTCCCTACCACTGCATCAAAACCTGTGATTATTCGAAAAGTCCTTACTGTATCATCAAGGCTTTGTATAACGTTTCAAAAGGCAGGATGGACAAAGGTTATGTTTTTGCAGGAGCCAATGCATATCTCGCGGATAAAATCATCAGTGTAAAAGAACTCATTTCAAGATTAAAAGATGAGTTTGATATTGCACAACTAAAATTAAATACAATCAAATCATAAATTTGTGGCCATAATTCAACAATACGTTGATTTATAGCGTTATACAATTTATATTTTTCACTTAAAAGGTTATTAATAAACCGATTCATTTATGACATTTCAAGAATTAAATATCACAGAGCCGATACTAAAGGCGTTAGCAAATAAAAAATACAAAACACCTACTCCAATTCAGGAACAAGCTATATCTGTAGCACTCACTGGCAAAGATTTGCTGGGTATTGCCCAAACGGGTACAGGTAAAACCGCTGCATTTGCGATTCCCATCATCCAGCGACTTGACAAACCTCAGCTTACGAACAGAAAGCGGGAGATCAGAGCGTTGATTTTAACACCAACCAGAGAACTAGCAATCCAAATTGACGAATGTTTTACTGACTATGCCAAATACACCAGGTTACAAAACACCGTGATTTTTGGGGGAGTAAATCAACGTCCTCAAGTAGATGAATTGAAAAGGGGAACTGATATTCTGATTGCTACTCCGGGACGATTGATTGACCTTATCGGCCAGAAACATATCAATCTTGATCATGTTTGCCATTTTGTCCTGGATGAAGCAGATCGCATGCTCGACATGGGATTTATCCATGACATTAAACGTCTATTGCCATTGCTACCCAAACAAAGACAAACGCTTTGTTTCTCGGCAACAATGCCTGCTGAAATTGCAAATTTATCCAAATCAATTTTGTACAATCCCGTAAAGATAGAAGTTGCACCAGTATCGTCTGTTGTTGATACAATTGATCAACGTTTATATTTAGTAGAAAAACCACATAAAAGCGAGTTGCTTATTTCGCTTTTGAAACAAGATGAAGATAAATCCGTACTCGTTTTTTCACGCACTAAACATGGAGCTGACAAAATAGTCAGGATTCTGAATAAAAAAGGTATTAATTGTGAGGCTATACACGGCAACAAAACCCAGGGAGCAAGACAACGTGTTCTCACAAATTTCAAATTACGAAAGACCCGCGTAATCATCGCCACAGACATTGCTGCGAGAGGAATTGATATCGTCAACCTGGAAATGGTTATAAACTATGACCTGCCGGATGTGGCAGAAACTTATGTTCATCGCATTGGGCGAACCGGACGTGCGGGGAATAATGGAACTGCTCTTACATTTTGCTCTAAGGACGAATCATTAATGATTAAAGACATACAAAAACTAACGGGTAAAAAATTAAACCAAATGCCACTACCAGCATAAAGAATTAAAAATTATATATTAATGGCAATTTCGTACAACAAAAAAGAATTAGAAAAGAAAAAACAAAGTAAAAAACTTGAAAAGCTGAAACGCAAAGAAGAACGCAAATCTACTGGCAGCAGCACTTCATTTGATGACATGATCGCTTATGTAGATGAAAACGGAAACATAACCACTACACCTCCCGATCCACAAAAAAAGCAAAAAGTAGATCTGGCTGATATTTCAGTTTCGACTCCTAAAAAAGAGGAACAGGAGGAAACAACCCTGAAAGGAAGAGTGGAGCATTTTAATACAGATAAAGGCTATGGCTTTATCAAGGACATCAGCAGTACTGATAAGTATTTCTTTCATATCAGCAATGCTCCGGTGAGTATCGCGGAAGGGAATATCGTCACATTTGAAACTGAACGTGGACAGAAAGGTATGAACGCGATCAATATTATACAAGTAAAAGATGAATAATCAATATTTCACAATTTAAAAAACAAAAAAATGAACATTTATGTATCTAATTTAAGCTACGGAACAAGTGCTGATAGCTTACAGAATTTATTCGCTAATTATGGAGAAGTGTCTTCAGCCAATGTTATCACCGACAGGGAAACGGGAAGATCAAGAGGCTTCGGCTTTGTTGAAATGCCAAATGATGCTGAAGGGCAGAAAGCCATCGACGAATTGAATAACACGGATTTTGAAGGAAAAACCATCACGGTCAACGTTGCCCGTCCGAAAGCCGACAGAAGCGATTACAACAATCGTGGAGGTAATGGTGGCGGATACAACAGAAGAAGGTATTAATTCTGAATATCTTGAAATAGACAAACATACACTGCGATAAATGGCGTAAATCTGTGGCAATCACACGATTTACGCCATTTTTACATTTAGAAACACACAGGACTTACTCGTAAATTTTACTAACGCTGTTGTATTGTGAATTTTTATTCATACATCAACTTTTCGATTTCTTCTTTTATTTTTTTATTCTTTCGAACAGGATGAAGCGCTTTATAAACTACCGGAACGACAACCAGGGTCAAGAAAGTCGATACAGCCATTCCTCCGACAATCACCCACGCCATACCGTTTCGCAGCTCAGCTCCGGAACCTTTTGAAAGGGCGACGGGAAGCATCCCGATAATGGTGGACAAGGCTGTCATTAAAATAGGGCGTGTACGAATCCGCACTGCCTGTACCAGCGCTTCATCTATGTTTTTGCCTTGTGCAAGTGCATCGTTGGCAAAGTCAACCAGTAGGATGGCATTCTTGGCAACCAATCCGATGAGCATTACCAACCCGAGCATAGCATATATACTCATGGCGGTGTTGGTGAGCGCCAACGCGAGAAATGCCCCGACAACAGAGAATGGAATGGAAAACATCACAACGAAAGGATCAGTCCAGTTGTTATACAACACCACCATCGACAAATAAATCAGCAAAAGCGAAAGTGTCAGCGCAGTAGCGAGTACGCTCATCGAGTCGCTCATTTTTTTCATATCGCCGGTTACTTCGATGCGGAGACCTTTGGGCTTGTACATTTTATCTATCTTACTGAAAAACTGTTTTGATATAGCGCCTGCCGGAACTCCGAACGCTTGCGAACGAAGTGTTACGGAACTGTTTCTGTCGAAACGTTCTAAGCGATTCGGTCCCGTCCCAAGAGAAATATCAGCAAATTGAGCGAGCTTCACATTTTCGCCTCGGCTGTTGATAAATGTGAGGTTAGCCACATCGTCGGTTTGTTCACGGAAAGCTTTATCGGCACGGATAAAAATGTCGTACTCATAATTTTCTTCGGAATATTTTAACTGATTGTTTCCCTGAAAATTCATTTGCATCGTCATTCCTATGTTATCAAGCGTAAGACCAAGTCCAGACATCTTGTCACGATCAACCATAACGGTAATTTCAGGCGTTGCATTTTCCACCGACAGCTCCTGCTGCATCACTCCGGGAATGGAGCCAAGCGTATCCAGTGCTTGTGCTGCAAAACACATGACTGAATCAGCATTAGTTCCAGTGATGATGTATTCGACTGCCGCTTTCGATGCCGTTCCTGTCAGACTAACACTGAATATATTCACTTTTGCATTTACAAGATAATCCTGAAGTGGTTTGCGAATACGTGTGATATAGTTTTCTGTGCTTTCTTTTTGTTTTTTCAATTTGACATCCAGCTCAGCAAGATAAGGCATACCTTTCGAACTTTGCGTATTGTCGCTCGTGAGTCCGACCATCGTTACAACCTTGTCTGTTTCAGGCTTTGTAAGAAACCAGTTTTCAGCACGTTGTACCAGTTTATTCGACTCTTCCATCGAAATATCTTTCGGCATCTCAAGTTGTACAATAAATTCATGCCGATCAATATAGGGTTGAAATTCAAAATTGATAAATCCAAGCGGGAACAAAGTCAATACCACAATCAATAATACCAGCACGATGGCACCTATCCAATATTTATGTCCCAATCCCCATTCCAAAACTACGGAAATCCAGTTACTAAATGATTTAATTGCCTTTTCGAAACCTTTCAGCGTTTTTTCAAACAGGTTCTTCCCAGTCATCTCCCGGATATTTCCGAAACGGGATGTCAACATCGGAACCAATGTCAGCGCTGCCAACAAACTAAAGAGAATGGAGATAACGATAACGGCGCAAAATTGCCGTAAAATGTCTGAAACAAGCGAGTTAGTGAAAATAATGGGTAAAAACACAACGACAAGCACGATGGTAACAGAAATTACAGTATATCCGATTTCATTCATGGCATCAAAAGTCGCCTTTACCCGGTTTTTCCCCATCTCTATGTGGCGATACACGTTTTCGACGACCACGATTGCATCATCTACCAATACGCCAATTACCAGGGACAAAGCGAGCAGCGACATCAGATTGAGCGTGAAATTAAACAATTTCATCCCGATAAATGTAGCAATCAGGGAGACCGGAACCACCACCATTACAATGAGAGCATCGCGTAAATTGTGCAAAAACAGTAGAATAACCAACGCAACCAACAGAATGGCAAGTAATAAATCCGTCAACACCGAGTTAATAGACTGGTGCGTAAACGTGGTGCTATTTTGTGCAACTTCAATCTTCAGGCCTACAGCAGAATAAGTATCTTCCAGTTGGCTGATTGTTTTCATCACCTGGTTACTGACATTAATCGCATTAGCATCTGATTGTTTCAGCATATTAATCAAGATGGCATCTTTACTGTTGATCCGGCCAAGTTTTACAGGATCTTTCACCGTTTCCGACACATCTGCCACTTCACCGAGACGAATTTGCGCACCTGTAGGTGTAGTATTAATCACGAGTCTGCGAAGCTCATCCATGTTTTTCAGCTTGCCGGATAGCCGGATAGCCGTTTGCGATTCACTTCCATGCAGGTAACCAGATGGAAAATCAAGGTTAGCTGACCGGATAGCGCCTTGTATCATGAGGGGTGTCAGTCCTAAAGTTTTCATTTTTCCCTCGTTGAGATTAATTTGAATCTCTCGCCGCGTACCGCCCACAAGCGATATTTTTGCCGCACCCCTGACACGTGAAAGTTCAGGAACAACCCGTTTATCAATTAAATCATAAAAATCGGTCGGTTCCATATTAGCTGTTGCTGAAAGAATCAGGATTGGTTTCTCATCGACAGATATCTTTGAAATAGTAGGTGAGAGAATGTCGCGTGGAAGTTCAGCACGCTTGGCATCAAGCAGGTTTTGCGCCTCCGTAATGGCTTTATCGATGTCTGTTCCGTAGGTAAAGGAAATGATCAACATCGACATGCCTTCAAATGAATACGATTGCAGTTGATCAATTCCTTCCATACTCGAGAGCGCGTCTTCTGCTTTTCGTGTCAGCGAATTTTCCACTTCACTTGGTAATGCACCGGGATAAATAATCTGTACATTAAGCACGGGAGGCGTAAATTTCGGCATCAATTCGGCACTTAAACCTTTGTAGCTTAAATAACCCAGGATCGTTAACACCAAGAACAACACGATAACGTATATTGGGCGTTTTATGGATAATTCGGTAATTTTCATTTTTTTTGAATGCTTTCGTTTGATATCTTGATTATCATTGTATATCTTTTACTTTCGCGCCATCAGAAATATTAATCAAACCAGCGACCACAATGCTGTCGCCTGGCTGCAGGCCTTGCACGATTTCAATCCATTTTCCCCGCATACTCCCGGTAATCACCTTTTGCTTTTTAGCGATACCATTTTTAACGACAAACACATCCGCTTGCTGCACACTTCCACTGATGGCACTCCTGGAAATCAATATGCCGTTTTTTTCGGTATCTGAACCGAATGAAACGTTGACATACATACCGGATTTCAATTCATTTTTATTATTCATCATGGTAATCTTTACCGGGAAATTGAGCGAGCGGTCGGCTTTTTCACCGATGAAAATAATTTTTCCGGTGAAGGTCTCACCCGGGAAGGTTTCGCAGCGAACTTCCACCAATTGCCCTTTGCTGATACTCAGCACTTGTTTTTCAGTAACATAACACATTACCCTGAGCTGTGAATCGTCGATGATGTCGAATAGCTTTGCTCCTGGATTAACAAAGCTTCCCACTTCCACATAGCGTTTGTAAACTGTGCCCGATACGGGAGCCTTAATCGAAGCGTCGGCAAGACGCCGTTTGCTGCTGATATAACGGCTTTCAGCGGCAATCATTTGGGTACGGATGTTGTCTAATTGCTGGTCACTTACTCCGTCCATTGTATTGGCCTTTTCAAATCGTTCGTAATCTTTTTTAATCGCGTAATAAGCTGCTTCGTTACTTTTAAAATCAGCGAGGAGCATTTCATTATCAAGCTGAATCAGCACTTGTCCTTTTCTGACAGGACTTCCTTCATCAGCATAGATGTTCACAATACGCCCGGCGGCATCCGACAGAAAAGATAAGTCACGCGCAGCTTCCAATAAGCCGTTCGAGGAAAATCCGATAGTATAAGCACTATCTTTAATTACTTCCATTTTTACTGCAACAGCGGCGGAAGAGTCGGCGACCATGCCTGTTTTTTGTGCAGTTGTTCTTTTGTTGAATATCAATATCACTACAATGACAGCGACAATCGCACAGGTTGACAAGATATAAATTATTTTTTTCATCTTTAAATCATTTATTTAATTATCAAATGAAATCATGGAAATTTCATTTTTTATTGTTGTTGATGATTCAGTATTATAAAAACCTCACACTATTTTATTGCCCGTTCATTAAATCGCGAATATTTCCACTGGCTTTTTTTAATTCGATGTAAGCTTTCATGTAATCATTCAGCGCATTAGTATAGCTCAGCTGCGCCTGCACAAGCGATTGAGAGGCATTGAGAATATCCGACATCGATGATATTCCGAGTGAATAATTATGCTCGGCAACTTTCAGAACTTCTTCAGCCAGTGCTTGATTGTCGCGTTGCAAAACGATGGTCCGGCGAGTATCCTCAAGTTTCATCCTGGCATTCAAATAGGCCATGCTAAGTGATTGTTGCAGGCTTGCAGCATCTACCTGAGTTTTCAGTACTTCAATCATATTCCCCTGAATTTTGGCCTTTCTGGAAAAACCGCCGAAGATGGGCACTTTCAAGCTCAGGCCTATCATCGACGTAGGATACCAATAATTGGTAGGACCGGTAAAAAATTCATCGCTAACGCCGTTGTATTGATAGTTGAGCATCAATGACAATACAGGTAAATTTTCATATATTGCTGATTTCTTCTGCAACTTTGCCATATTTAATTTTTCCATAAGCAATTGATATGCTGTCTGAGCTTGTAACGAAAAAGGAGCGTCATCGCAGTTTTTCACCTTTTCTTCAAAACACGATAAATTGATTGGTTCTACTTCGAGGAGTTCAGTAACTTGATAACCCATCTGAAGTTTAAGCAGATTTTTTTGCACCTCCGCCACATTTTGAATGGCGTATTTTTGTGTCATCAAATTTACCTGATTCACTTTCAACCGATCTACATCTATTTTTTTTACCAGTCCGTTGGCATAATTTATTTCCATTATTTTCACCATCCCGGTTACCATATCGATGGTTTTTCCCATTTGCAGGATAGCATATTCGGTGGCCTGGATACCATAAAAAAGTGTCGCGGTTTGATTGATAACATCTTCTTCGGTCGATTCTGCTCCTAAAACGGCCATCTTTTCGGCTGTCTTAGCAACTTCAAGGGTATTAAACAACGAAAAGTTTAACAATTGCTGATTAAGCGCCACCCCCATGTTTGCCGAAAAAGTTGTTCCCATTTGTATGGTCATATACTTTGGTGCGTCCGGATCCTGCGCTTGTGGTGGCAACATATTATTAATAAAATTAGGCATAACGAATACGGCCTTTTTCAGGTTGTCGTTAAGTCCGGCTGATCCGTTAATTTGCGGCATAAGCGCACCTAATACTTCCTTGCGTACTTCAGCTGCTTTTTCTTTGTCGAATTTTTGTTTTTCCAGATTCCGGTTGTTTTTTAAAGCAAATTCGAGGCAATCATGTAATGAATACCTGTCCTGAGACAACACATTTGGCATGCACAACAAGAAAAAACAGCCGGTTATACACAATATTTTAAATTGAGTTTTCATACTCTTACAATTTTTATGTTGATTAATGCATTTATTTTAAACCATATAAGCTGCATATAAGCCACTCACTACTCCATAAACCCTTAAACTAACCACTATCAACTATAAAAATTCCATTCCTTTTTCAGAAACAAGTGCACGCAGGTTGAATTCGATTATGTCATTAAAATAAGATTGTGAAAGCATTATATTGTTATTGATGATATTGTTGATATAAAATCCAAAAATTGAATATGCAAGTTGCCGGCTGATGAAATCTGTATCCAAATCCCCGCGATAAAATCCCTCGTCGATTCCTTGTTTAAGATTTGCTTCTATCTTGTGCTGGAACAGTTTAGAACCAATGAGATGTTCCGACATTGCCTGATTAGGATCCAGGTGCATTATATCGAAGAAAAAAACAGGACTTAGTTCTGTAAAATAATCTGTTATTCGCACGAATCCGATCCGCAGATTTTCAATTGCCGAATTAGTGCGGTCATCAAGCCCACTGATGGCTTCTTGAAAATCAACAGAAATAGATTGTATGCAATCTTTAAGCAACTCATCTTTTGAAGCAAAGTGATTGTAAAGCGTCTTTTTCGTGATACCCATTTTCGAGGCTACTTCTTCAAGCGACAAACGCAAACCATATTGTTTAAATACTGAAATGGCTTTACCGGTGTATTTTCTTTTAAATTTGTTGACTTTCATATTTTCTCTGTTTCGAGATTTAATTTTCATCTACTTAATTTAATTAAACAACACAAAGTTACACTATTTATATTTAAAAAGTATAATAAATATAATATTTAACACTAATTTAACATTAACTCATCATAATAATCAGTGTGATTTTTTGCTATATGGAAATCATTTTCTCCGATAACATCAATGCCACCAAAAGTTCATTCTGCAATTTTTTGTCTTATTTTCCTAAGAATAAACTTCCATTACAATAATATCCTTCTTCAAAAACAAAAAATTGTAAAA
>Ga0265294_10010910_pt1 | contig 10273 bp, 8 predicted proteins | sample MunlanPumphouse3_FD_192504 | JGI IMG/M metagenome (GOLD analysis project Ga0265294, IMG submission 192504) | Groundwater microbial communities from a municipal landfill in Southern Ontario, Canada - Pumphouse #3 | ecosystem: Environmental > Aquatic > Deep subsurface > Groundwater | place...
ACTACCGAAGTTTGCACCGATTATTTTAAAAAGGGCAGAGACAGGGTGGTGGCTGAAATTACAACAGAAGTGGAAGCAGCCATGAAAAAGGTTGAAAAAGCCGTAAATGGTCCGGGTTTTGGAGATCCCGAAAACCCCCTGCTGGTTTCTGTACGCTCTGGAGCCAGAGCTTCCATGCCGGGAATGATGGATACTATCCTAAACCTGGGACTGAACGATCAGGCGGTGGAAGTATTGGCAAAAAGATCCGGTAATCCCCGCTTTGCCTGGGATTCATACCGCAGGTTTGTGCAAATGTATGGCGATGTGGTCTTGGGTATGAAACCCGAAAAGAAAGAGGACGAAGATCCATTTGAAGTGATTATTCACGACATGAAAGCCAAACGTCAGGTTATTAACGATACTGAACTGACTACTGAAGACCTCAAAGAACTGGTCTCCTTGTTCAAAGCTGCCGTCAAGCAACAGACAGGCCATGAATTTCCTGCCGATCCCTGGGTGCAACTTTGGGGTGCTGTCTGTTCGGTATTTGACAGTTGGATGAATGATAGAGCCATTTTATATCGTAAACTGAATAAAATTCCTGTAGAGTGGGGCACTGCTGTCAATGTACAGGCTATGGTGTTTGGTAATATGGGCAGCAATTCGGCTACCGGTGTTGCTTTTACCAGAGATGCCGCCACCGGAGAGAATCTGTTTAACGGAGAGTATCTGATCAATGCTCAGGGCGAAGATGTAGTAGCCGGTATTCGTACTCCCCAGCAAATTACCCTCGAAGGTTCCAGACGTTGGGCCCAAGCTCAGGCCATTGATGAGCAGGAACGCAAAACTAAATTTCCTTCGCTGGAAGAAGCCATGCCCGAAGCTTATAAAGAACTCTACGCCATTCAGGATCGTCTTGAAGCGCACAGCAAAGATATGCAGGACATTGAATTTACTATCCAGGATGGAAAATTGTGGATGCTGCAAACCCGTAACGGTAAGCGTACCGGAGGCGCAATGGTAAAAATTGCCATGGATATGCTGCGAGATGGAATGTTAAACGAAAAAGAAGCCATTCTGCGTGTAGATCCCGAAAAACTGGACGAACTTTTACATCCTGTTTTCCAAAAAGCAGCACTGGATGACGCAAAACCAATATCAAAAGGTTTGCCCGCTTCACCAGGAGCAGCCTCTGGTCGTGTGGTCTTTTTTGCTGAAGATGCCGAAGAATGGGCAGACAAGGGTGAAAAAGTTATTTTGGTACGCATTGAAACATCACCCGAAGACCTGAAAGGAATGAACAAGGCTCAGGGAATTCTGACTGCCCGTGGAGGTATGACATCCCACGCAGCCGTAGTAGCCCGCGGTATGGGTAAATGCTGTGTTTCTGCTGCCAGTTCTGTTATAATTGATTATAAAGCCCGCAGCATGAAAGTGGGCGAAAAAAACATAAAAGAAGGCGATTGGTTGTCTTTAAACGGTTCTACAGGCTATGTCTACGAAGGCAAACTAGCCACTCAGGATCCGGAATTGAGCGGTGATTTTGGCCAATTGATGAAACTGACCGACAAATACGCTCGTATGGAGGTAAGAACCAATGCCGATACTCCTCACGATGCTTCTGTTGCCAGAGCTTTCGGTGCCAAGGGTATAGGACTTACGCGTACAGAACATATGTTTTTCGAAGGAGACAAAATCAAAGCCATGCGAGAAATGATTCTTGCCAGCAACGAAGAAGGCAGGCGCAAAGCCCTGACCAAATTGCTGCCCTTACAAAAAGCAGACTTTTACGGTATCTTCGAGGCCATGCATGACTTACCCGTCACTGTTCGTTTACTCGATCCCCCTTTGCACGAATTTGTGCCTCACGATGAGAAAGGGCAAAAAGAGATGGCTGACGTTATGGGTATAACAGTAGCTCAAGTCAGAGAACGTGTAGAGTCCCTGATTGAACAAAACCCCATGCTGGGTCACAGAGGTTGTCGCCTTGGAAATACTTATCCCGAGATAACCGAAATGCAAAGCCGGGCTATTATTGAAGCTGCCCTGGATCTCAAAGCAAAGGGCATTAAAGTCATTCCCGAAATAATGGTACCTCTGACAGGTAACCTCAGGGAATTCAATGCTCAGAAAGCCGTTATTGACGAAACAGCAGAAGCTATTTTCCTGGAACGCAATGCCCGTATTGAATATAAGGTTGGAACCATGATTGAAATTCCGCGGGCTGCTTTAACAGCCAATCGCATAGCCGAGTCGGCTGAATTTTTCTCTTTTGGAACCAACGACCTTACTCAGATGACATACGGATATAGTCGTGACGACGTGGCTTCCTTCCTTCCTATCTATTTGGAAAAAGGCATATTGAAGAATGATCCTTTTGCCGTTTTGGATCAAAAAGGTGTAGGTCAATTAATTAATATGGCCACTCAAAACGGAAGAGCCGTAAATCCCAATTTAAAATGCGGAATATGCGGAGAACATGGTGGAGAGCCTTCTTCGGTGGAATTTTGTCACAGAGTGGGTTTGAACTATGTAAGTTGCTCGCCGTACAGGGTGCCCATTGCCCGTTTGGCTGCTGCCCAGGCTGCTCTCCGTTAAGGGAGCAGCTCTCCCGTTCACTACGGGAAATTAAAGAGAACAAACATTGGTTTACTATGAGAAACAAAGAATTTATTCGTGCTGTTCAGCTTGAATCCGGACTGAATAAAGAAAAAACAGCCTTGCTGATGGAAGCCCTTGCTGCTTCCATCAGCAAGATGCTGTCAGATGGAGATTCTCTGAGCATACAAGGCTTTGGTTCTTTTGAACCCAGGAAAAAGGATGAACGTTTGTCGGTTAATCCATCTACCGGGAAGCGTTTTATGATTCCTCCTAAATTGGTTCCATTTTTCAGACCGGGATCAAGTTTGAAAAACAAAGTCAAAAATTTCGGCTCAGATGAACAATAAATTTTTACTCCAGGATTTGGTCCAGTCAATTCTTGACACGAACGATCTGGATAGAAAAGAAGTGGAAGCTTTTGTCCGAGCCTATTTTGCAGTAATCGAAAAAGCTTTGTTTGAGGAAGATTATGTTAAAATAAACGACTTGGGCAAATTCAACCTTCAGAAAGTTGAAGCTCGCAAAAGTGTCAATGTTAATACAGGAGAAACTTTTGAGATTAAGGCACATTACAAGCTGGCTTTTGCTCCGGACAACAAGCTTAAGGAAATTGTCAATAAGCCGTTTGCACATCTGGAAGCTGTAGAACTGGTATCTGAAAAGCAGTCTGCCGAACTTTCAAAACAGCATGTTATGCCTGAGCCTGCAAAAGCTTCAGTGGAACCAGAACTGACTCAGGAAGAAATAATTATCCCCAATAAACCAACCACAAAAGAAGACAAGATTATGGAAAAGAAAGACAAAACTGTTTTTGTAGTAACGGACAAACCTGCTGCAAACGATAAAAAAACACCCACGCCTCCGCAAAAACCCAAGAAAGGCAAATTGCTGGCCTGGATAGTGTTCGTTGTAATTATGTGTGCGCTGATTATTTTTGCGCTTTGGAAAACGGTATTCTCTGATTCAACATCAGAACCGGCTGTTAAGGAAGTGGTAACCGAATCAGCACCAGCTACTCCGGCAGTAGAAGCAGTCACTCCCCCTGCTCCCAAAGTGGTTGATCCGGCCAGCTGGGAAACACTGAAGGTTGTTCGTTTAGAACGCGGAAAGCGCCTTACTTTGCTTGCCAAGGAGTTTTACGGAAATAAGGTCTTTTGGGTATATATTTACGAAGCCAACAAGGATCAGATCAAAAATCCAAACAAAATTCTTGCCGGCACCAAAATTCGCATCCCCAAAGCTGATCCGACAGTAATAGACGCCAAAGATCCCGAGTCGGTACGTATTGCAAAGGAAAAAGAGACAAAATACAGAGCGCAATTTTCTAAATAAATTCGTTCAAAATAACGAATTTTGTCTATAAAGATAGGTTTTTTTAACGGCTAAGCCCCTTAAAACTAAACCTATCTTTATAATTTTGTCTTCCATCAAACAAATATCAAAATTTAAAAGTTTTATCCATATGAATCAAAGCGTTGATATTCGAGAATTAAACGAGCTGATCGAAAAGCAAAGTGGTTTTGTTGACATGATTACCATGGGTATGGATAAGGTAATTGTTGGACAGAAACATTTGCTGGAATCCCTGCTCATTGGCTTGTTGGCCGACGGGCATATATTGTTGGAAGGGGTGCCCGGATTGGCCAAAACACTTGCCATTAAAAGTCTGGCTTCGCTTGTCAAAGCCAAATACAGCCGGATCCAGTTTACCCCCGATCTTTTGCCGGCCGACGTGGTCGGAACTATGATTTACAGTCAAAAGTCCGAGGAATTTGCTGTAAAAAAAGGTCCGGTATTTGCCAACTTTATATTGGCTGACGAAATAAACAGAGCTCCGGCCAAGGTGCAGAGTGCTTTGCTCGAGGCCATGCAGGAACGCCAGGTAACTATTGGAGAAAAAACCTACAGATTGGATGCCCCTTTCCTGGTAATGGCCACGCAAAATCCTATAGAACAAGAGGGAACTTATCCTTTACCCGAAGCACAAGTGGACCGTTTTATGTTGAAGGTCTTGATCGATTACCCCAAAAAAGAAGAAGAACGTTTCATTATGAGGCTTAATATGGGTGAATCTTTACCCGAGCTTAAAACGATACTCAAGACAGAAGAAATACTCGAAGCACGTAAGGTGGTCCGTCAGGTTTATATGGACGAAAAAATTGAGCGCTATATAGTCGATATTGTCTTCGCCAGCCGCTATCCCGAAGAATACGGACTCAAAAATCTCAAAGGAATGATTTCTTTTGGAGGTTCTCCCCGGGCTAGTATCAACCTGGCTCTGGCAGCCCGCAGTTATGCCTTTATCAAACATCGTGGTTACGTCATCCCCGAAGACGTGCGCAGTATCTGCCTGGATGTGATGCGTCACCGTATCGGCCTGAGTTACGAAGCAGAAGCCAACAACCTGAGCAGTGACGAAATCATTCAGGAGATTCTGAATAAAGTCGAAGTGCCTTAATGTACTGAAGTATGGAAACGAGTGAATTATTGAAAAAGGTTAGAAAAATCGAAATCAAAACTCGTGGCCTCTCACGTAACATTTTTGCCGGTCAGTATCACACGGCTTTCAAGGGACGTGGGATGGCTTTTTCCGAAGTTCGCGAATATCAGTATGGAGATGATGTCCGTACCATAGACTGGAATGTAACGGCACGTTTTAATCATCCTTACATCAAGGTATTCGAAGAAGAACGAGAACTGACTGTCATGTTGCTTATCGATGTGTCGGGCAGCCGTTTTTTTGGCACGGAATCCTTGTATAAAAAGGATATGATTACCGAAATTGCAGCTACCCTGGCATTCTCGGCAATGCAGAACAACGACAAAATAGGGGTGATCTTTTTTTCGGATAAAATGGAGAAATTCATTCCTCCCCAAAAAGGCAGAAAGCATATTTTGTACATTATACGGGAGCTGATTGAATTCAAACCGCAAAACAGCCAAACAGATCTGAGTGTTGCTTTGCAGTATTTGACCAACGTCATCAAGAAGCGCTGTACGGCTTTTTTGATTTCTGATTTTTTGGTTCAGCAAGACTTTCAGACCGACCTGACCCTGGCCAACCGTAAACACGATGTGGTGGCCATACAAGTCTATGATCAGCGTGAAACAGAATTGCCTTCGGTGGGTTTAGTAAGGGTTAAAGACGCAGAAACAGGCAGGGAAATGTTGATTGACAGCGCTTCCAAAAACCTGCGAAACAATTACCGTCGCTGGTGGGAAGAACAAAAACTGCGCCTGGACACTACTTTCAAAAAAAGCAAAGTGGATGCGGTCTCTGTTTCTACTGCTCAGGATTACGTGAAAGCCCTGATGGCCTTGTTCAATCTGAGAAATTGATCGTTATGCTGAAAAGAATACAAAGCTTTTTGTTGTTTAGCCTGTTGGCTCTGCCTGCTGCCCTGGGGCAGGAGGTAGTCGTAGAAGCCAGCCTGGATTCTACCCTGATCTGGATTGGCAATCCTACTAACTTGCGTTTGAGTGTTTCGGCACCTCGTGATGTTTGGGTGGAATTCCCGGCTTTTGAAGCCGACACGATTGTTCGGGGTATTCAGGTCCTCCGGAAGAGTCCGGTCGATACTGTTTTGTTGGACAACAATCGCTTAAGATTGCAAAAGAATTATTTGTTGACTTCTTTTGACGCTGAATTGTATTACATTCCTCCCATAGAACTGAAAGTAGACGGAGCAAGCTATCATAGTCGTTATTTGTCGCTTAAGGTAATAAGTTTCGAAGTGGACACAGCCAGTACCGAGCTGTTTGATATCAAGGGCATTGAAAAACCCCCTTTTGTAATCTGGGATTACGCTTTGCCGGCGGGCTATGTGCTGGGAGGTCTTCTATTGTTGTTGCTGGGGTATTATATGTATAGACGATTCCACAAAACTAAACAATCACAGGAGGCAGAAGCTGATCCGGAACTTTTATTGCCGCCCCATATTGCCGCTTTGCAGGCTCTGGACAAAATCAAAAGCGAAAAAGCCTGGACCGAAGGGAAGTATAAACTATTTTATACTCAGGTAACAGATGTTCTGCGTAAATATATGGAAAGGCGCTTTGATATTCCGGCCATGGAGCTCAGTAGCTCCGAAATCCTGGATTTTTTCAGAAAAAACAGGGAAGCGCAGCCTGTATACGAACAATTGAAACAATTATTGATGCTGGCTGATTTTGTCAAGTTTGCCAAGTTTAATCCCCTGGAGTCGGAAAACCAGCAGGCCTTGAACCATGCCTATGGTTTTGTAGAGAAGACTATGCCCGAAGAGCCCTTGAATACAGAGTCCGAAACGAAGATGAAAGCAAGTGCCCCGGTGCAGGATAAAGAAAGTGTTTAATGATTTACAGAAGTTTGTAGTATGATATTTGCACAGCCCTATTATTTGTTCCTTTTACTCTTGCTTATACCGGCCTGGGTATGGTATTACATTAAACGGAAAAAACGATACGCCAGCCTGCAGGTATCCAATACTTTTGTATTTCAACAGCAAAAGCCCGGCTGGAAAAATTATCTTCAGCATGTGCCCCTGGTGTTGCGCAGCCTTGCTTTTGCCTTGTTGGTAATTGTGTTAGCCCGCCCACAATCGGTGGACAGCTGGAAGAACACCACCACTGAAGGCATAGATATTGTCCTGGCTTTGGACATTTCGACCAGTATGCTGGCCGAAGACCTCAAACCCAACCGTCTGGAAGCGGCCAAAAGTATTGCTTCTTCGTTCATAGCCGGCAGGGATAACGACAACATCGGCCTGGTTGTGTTTGCCGCCGAAAGTTTTACTCAATGTCCGCTGACCACAGATCATGCTGTGTTGATGAATCTGTTTGGCAGTATACAAAGCGGCATGATAGAAGACGGTACAGCCATAGGACTGGGCCTGGCCAATGCCGTGAGTCGGATTAAAGAATCTCAGGCCAAATCCAAGGTTATCATTTTGTTGACCGATGGCACCAACAACCGGGGCGAAATCGATCCAATCACAGCGGCCGAATTGGCCAAAACTTTTGGAATCAGGGTGTATACCATTGGAGTCGGAACCATAGGCAAGGCTCCTTATCCCTTCAGGACTGCCAACGGAGTAGTATACCAAAACATTGATGTGGTCATTGATGAGGAACCCCTCAGGCAAATTGCCGGCATGACCGGAGGAGTGTATTTCCGGGCAACAGACAACAGCAAATTGCAGGGAATCTATCAGGAAATTGATCAATTGGAAAAAACCAAAATTGAGGTACAGGAATACAGTAAACGCAAGGAAGAATATAAACTTTTTGCTTTGTGGGCTTTAGCTTTACTGGTAATGGAAGTTTTTTTACGTCAGACAATATTGCGCAGTTTGCCTTAAAACCAGAGTGTTATGTTTCGATTCTCCGATCCGGACTATTTATATTTACTTATACTGCCCTTGCTGTTTTTCGGTTTGTTTCTGCTCTTAAACCGCAGGGATCAAAAACAACTTCGTAAATACGGAAATCCGCAGTTGCTCAGAACTTTGATGCCGGAAGTTTCTACTGCCCGGCGCTGGCTGCATTTTTTATTACAATTGACTGCTATAATTGTAGGTGTATTTATGGTGGCCGGGCCTCAGTTTGGCTCCAAACTGGAAAAACAAAAACGACAGGGAGCCGAGGTTATTGTTGCTTTGGACGTTTCCAACTCTATGATGGCCGAAGATTTAATACCCAATCGCCTGGAAAAATCAAAACAAAGCCTCTCCAGGTTGATAGACCAGTTGGCCAACGATAAGATCGGTTTGATTGTTTTTGCAGGAGAGGCTTACACTCAATTACCCATTACGGCCGATTATATTTCGGCCAAAATGTTTTTGAATACTATTTCAACCGAGCTTGTCCCAACCCAGGGTACTGCGATTGGTTCCGCCATACAGCTGGCTCTACGTTCGTTCGGCTTGGATCAGGAAGCAGAACGAGCCATCGTGGTGATTACCGACGGTGAGAACCACGAAGACGATGCCGTTTTGCAGGCTCAGGAAGCTCAAAAACTGGGAATTAAAATTCATGTAATCGGCATGGGCTCTCTCAAGGGAGCTCCCATACCCCAGGGCCTGAACAACGACTACCACAAAGACAAAGAAGGTAACGTGGTTATCACCAAACTTAATGAAGAAATGTGTCAGCAGATTGCTTTGGCCGGCGGAGGAGTATATGTACGTGCTGACAACACCAATACAGCACTCAGGGTTTTGAACAAAGAATTGGACTCGATGAAAAAGTCCGATATTGAAACGACAGTGTATGCAGAATACGACGAGCAATTTCAGGCGCTGGCCTGGATAGTCTTGTTGCTTTTGTTTGTGGATATGTTTATTCTGGATAAGAAAAATCCAGCCTTACGTAAGCTGAAACTCTTTTGATATGAGAAGCCTATTTATATATACGTTTTTATTTCTGTTCAGCCTGACGGCAATTGCTCAAAAAGCAGAACGGAAACATATTAGAGAAGGCAATAATCTTTTCGAAGAAGAAAAGTTTACCGAAGCCGAAATTGAATACCGCAAGGCTTTGGAAGTGGACAGACAATCGCCCGAAGGTATTTTCAATTTGGGAAACGCTCTGTTTAAGCAGGAAAAACCTCAGGAAGCTATAGAACAGTACCAACAAATTACAGGTACCGGGAAAGATTCTGTACGCTTGTCGTCTGCCTGGCACAATATGGGCAATTCCTTCATGCAAGCTCAGGATTTCGGAAAAGCTATTGATGCTTACAAGCAGGCCTTGATCCATAATTACAAAGACGATCAGACTCGCTACAATCTGGCTGTGGCCCAGGCTATGTTGAAAAAACAGCAGGAGCAACAACAGCAGCAGCAACAACAACAACAAGAGCAGGAGCAGGAGCAGGAGCAACAACAAGAGCAGCAGGAACAGCAGGAACAGGAAAGGCCTGAACAGCAAAATCAGGCAGATCAGCAGGAGCAGCAGCAGGAACAAATCAGCCGCGAAAAAGCTCAGCAACTCCTGGATGCCCTGATGCAAGACGAACAGGAAGTGCAGGAAAAAGTGAAGAAATTACAAATGCAGAATAGCCGGCCAAAGAAAACAGAAAAGGATTGGTAAAAAGACTACCTTTGTAATCTGAGTACGGTAAAATATACGGTGTATCTATGAAATTTAAATATAAAGGAACATTACTAATTACCATACTGATAGCTTTCAGTTTGAAACTGGCAGCTGCCGAAGAAATTGTTTTTACAGCAACAGCTCCTTCGAAAGTTATTCTGGGTCAACAGTTTAGGCTTACTTACACCCTGAATGCAGAGACCAAAGACCTCAGAATACCCGAAATTACCGATTTTGAGGTATTGATGGGACCAACTACCGCGTTTTCTACTCAGACAAGTATTGTCAACGGTCAGCGGACTTCTTTGGTTGAATACAGCTATACCTATATTTTGATGCCCGTAAAAGTGGGTACTTTTACTATTCCTGCAGCTACCGCGACCATAAAAAAAGAAAAAAGGAAGTCCAATCCGCTTACTATTACGGTTCTGCCTCAGGACAAAAGTACGGGCGGAGCTTCAAACCAGGCAGCTTCTTCGGGGCAAACGGCCAGCTTCAACGGTGAACAGGCTTTTATCAGGGCGATACCTTCCAAGACCAAAGTCATTGAGCAAGAGGGCCTGTTGTTGACCTATAAATTATATACGCGTATTGATATTAGCGGAGTCAACAATAT